>Ga0209208_10007195_pt1 | contig 15158 bp, 13 predicted proteins | sample S1TSphfallax_3_FD_187694 | JGI IMG/M metagenome (GOLD analysis project Ga0209208, IMG submission 187694) | Host-associated microbial communities from peat moss isolated from Minnesota, USA - S1T2_Fd - Sphagnum fallax MG (SPAdes) (version 2) | ecosystem: Host-associated > Plants > Peat moss >...
GTAGGCATTGATGGGTGAACCAGCCAATACATCGGTACCATGGTAAAAAAAAATTCCTAAATTCTTTAAGGTTGTTTCTAACCATGGTTATATCCAACCTTAAGGCTAAATCAAGGTTTCTGACTCCAAATTTAAACATTTCTTGAGTTGAAAATGGCCACTAAAAGGCATAACTCCAGAAGGCGAAAGTACCAGTGTGGATGCTGGTTCACCCTTGCCTTTCTGGTAGTGGGTCATTTTAAAAAACTTTCATACTAGCTTGGTACTCATATTGAGTTCATCATGGACTTTTGGCTGGTATGAGATAGGTATGTGGAGTAGAAAGCTGCTCAACATGCCAAGCAGAAAAAATCAAATCTCTAACATTTTTGCCTATTTGTTGGCAAGGATATTGTGTTTAGATTCATTATAGAGTATAATAGCTTAACGGATTTTGGCCCCTAGGTAGTAATAATAGGTCTATTTTTTATATGAGGATTTTTGAAAGATGATATTTTGGCTTGTGTTGAAACTTGAGACTAGTTATTATAGAGTTATAATAATATCTTGAAGGAATTTTGGTTTCTTATACAGGATTTTTTGAAGATTAATACATTTTTGCATGGTGAAATATTTGAGTTTCCATAATTCTTCTTTTGCCTCAAGATACTTTTTTAATGCAAATTGCAAGGCCACAGTGTGACACACCCCTTGTTTTTGTTCATTTCATTTGATCCAAATTGGATTCCAGAATTGATTAAAAAATTCTGAAGAGATTTTTGGGGGTTAATCCTTAATTCTCATAAGTGGGTTCTAGAATATTATGAGTTAATTAAGAACTGAGACTCTCCTTGAGAATTTGATATCATGTTGAGAATTTGATATCATCTTGAGTAGTAAGCTCTTTTCTCACACAAGTGGCTAGACTAGTTGGAATTCTTTGTCACAATTGCTTTGTGTTGGGATATTAGAGCAGGTCTAGGGACAATAATTTTATAGCATATAAAATGGTAACTTGGAAGTTCTTCAATCTTCAAATAGCATGAAACTGAGTTTGGATTTCTTAACATGGACAAAAAGACCATGATAGAGACACGACTGATTTTGATTTGTTGGTCACAATGATTGTCCCCTTGTGATGGGGATTAACTGATTATCACTCTTACATTGTCAAATACTTGTGTCATGTTTACCAATCATGAGGATGGAAAAATAACTTATGCTCTATTTCGATGTGATAGACACTTGTAGAGAGGCCAGTGTATTCAGTGTGGGTGGATCTACTTGCCCCCTTTGTAATCCTTGCCAATGAATGAATGAATGCTTCAAGCTTGATGCATGTTTTAGGTCACAATAATATGATATGTGAAAGGTGTCGACAACAACCTCTGTACTCAATGTAAAGATCTGTTAAACATTTCCTAGTGTAATTTGGACAACACAGTAAAGTTATTCATAAAGTAACCCTCTCTTTCACCCCCTATCCTCTGCTTTCACCCACTATTCCCTCTTTGGTGGTATCCACAAAGTAAGAAACTTTTATTAAATCTCACTATGAAATGGTGAAACTCAGCATTTGATGCACAAGGCTCGAGAGTAATTATAGTAGATGTACACATAGATGCAGTGAAAATATATGTAGCAGCAGCGAAGGCGCTCAGGAAAAAGGAAAGAGGGGATGAAACTCAGTTTACCACCAAAATTGGTGCAAAAACTAGTTTGGGTTCCAGTTACTTGGTTTTCTAAAATTTCATTCCCAGTTACCTGTTTGATGCCCTATTATGCCGAAACTGGCGAGTCTCGCCCTCAAATCGCCTAACTTTACCGATAACTTTAGTGTTCTCCCTGGATTATTAAAAAAATGTATTTGCTCCTGAGTCCTATCATTGAATTTCCCAGAAACCGCAGCTGCTTTGGAGACAAAAACCTTCATTACAGAACTGGATTCATTCATTAATAGAGTGTCTCGTCTGCCTTGAGCAAACTAATGTAGAGGAGAGGAGAGGAGAGGAGAGTCATGACATGAATCTGGGTTCCTTTCGGGCAGAGTAGTTGTTGGACAGTATCGAGGTTGTTGCATATAATGCCTTGGTCAACTTCTATTACGCATTCCAGCATCATCAACTGTGGGATGCATCATCAACCCCGTCTTGAGGGGCCCTTTGGCTGCTATCTTATTGATCCTAAATTTAGTCAAGAAAGCAGTCTGTAGCTAGCAATTGGAATTTCTGCCTGAAAAACAGAAGTTTTAGAGTTTCACAGATTTCAGAGTTGGATTCTCATGAGAGGTTATATAGTAACATTGGGCTCACTGGGTAATTGGCTTTGCCCCTTATGGCAAGTTCAAAGAGTGTTGTTGGGTGGGCAACAGGTTGGAATGAGTGATATTGGCCAGTTCTTGACTTTTTATGAACAACCTCCAGTTCTAGATCAGCTGGTTTGGCCAGTTGAATCAATGGTTCCAGTTCCAAACAGAGAAACTTACTCTTGAGTCTGGTTCTCTGGTCCAGTTCTTTGGAAAATTAATAATTCAGATTCCAGTTCTGGAAATCAGACTTGATTTTCGAGAACCTGTTCTGAAACTGGCAATTAATTGACAGTTAACCCTTAGTTCTAGACAGCTCATCTCCGCAACAAAATTGTTATCAAAAATTCTGATTCTGGTTCCAGTTCCAGAATTGGTTTCAGGTTGAGTTTTGGTTTCAGTTCCAAAATTGGATCCGATTTTAGACCCAGTTTCAATTCTCCATTCCAAAATCCAGATCAAACTCCAGTTCAGTTTTAACTAACTGCAAGAAGTGATTCTAACTGGCCAAACCAGCTAACCACCCAACATTGGTGGGAATCAAACTCATATTGGTTCTAGTATCAAAGAATCCACCTGACTCGTATGACTTGAGACAATACCAGCCTCCTTACAGTCCCTGCCTGGTAAGGACATGAGGCAATACCAACCTCACGCCAATACCTGCCTGGTAAGGACGCGAGGGAATATCAGCCTAGTACCAATACTTGCCTAGCAGGTACCTGATGTACAAACTTCGCATCAAGATTATATTGATCTTGATACCTGAGGTATGTATGTGCTTCACACTAGTTAAAAATCAGCCTTGGACCCAATTACCAGGACCAGGGTGGTATGAAAGTTTTACAAAGGATCCAATACCTGTAGCCTAACAGGATGGTGTCAATTCTCTTAACAAGGGTCCAGGAGCAATACTACCAAGGTGGTATGAATATTTTTGAAAAGATCCAATACTGATACTATGTATCAAATTAATAGAGTGTACACTAGGAAATTTGTTTAATGGCAGATTATGAATGTCATTGGAGTGAAAAAAAAGAAGAGGCTGTCTTTTAAATTCAGGGGTGCGACCATTGGCTTATTATCATGACAGTTTCCTCTTGCCATGTATTGAGATAGGTAAGGATTCCTTGTTTCAAGTATAAACAACTTCAACCGCATCCATCTTACAATGGGTTCTAGTAATAAAAATGACAACCCGACATGTAACAACAACAGAAAAGAATCATTAAACAACAATCAGTGTAACAACAAGCTAAGAGAATCATTGCTTCAAGGAGGGGGAGTGACTACTTGTGAAGCTGGTTAATACAACTATACTCTTAGCTACTTGCCCCCCTCCCCATTCTTTGCAGAGAAGTTAGTTGTGGGAGTTTTTACAGCTACCTAGCTAGCTAGCTGTTAACCATAATAGCCAACAGCAACTATTAAAATGATGATCGAAAAAGGGTCCCTTGCTAAAACCCCCCAAAATACATATAAGTTACAAAAATGTGGGCACCCAAACAGCAGGTGTGTGAAAGGCACCCAATAACCTATCTAGGAGGAGGGAGTGTGAATGGGACTAAGAACTTATCTTGGAGGGAGACACACCACCCCCTTCAAAGAAAAAGGGGAAAAAAAAAAAAACAGAGAATCATTTGGAGAGGAGTTGAAGCTCAATTAGTGAACTTAATGTTCAATCAGTACCTCTTGATTAGGCTAAATCAGATCATGATCAAACAAAGCACTTGAACTGACTGTGGAGTCAGGACTAAAAAGATATAAGCCTTTTTTTTAATTCATCAAGAATATTATAATTTATATTACCATGAGCTTTTTTTTGATTAAGCAAAGCTGATGATTTGTTGAAAAATATTATTATGAGCTTTTAAATTAAGCACAAAGCTGAGATGTGATATTCAGTGAAAATATTATTATCAATATAAGCTTTTTTGAAGAAGGAAAAAAACTCTTTTATTATTGTCAGATTCCAAAATCTCTTTGTTGCCAAGTTTGGCCACACAAAATTAAGGTGAAATCAAAGAAACCAAAATTCTCACACACAAAACCAATGCTCACACAGTCAGTGAGTGTGATTGAGTGTCTTTGCAATGTCATATTTGCAAGCACCAACCAGAGTTGCAAAACAACCAGAGTTGCAAAAACACTATGGGTAGAAGAAGAAGCAGAAGACAAAGTCACAGTTTTTGAACTCAAACTGTGCCTGGAGAGAGCTCCATTGTTCTCTCTGTGTCTGTCTGCTGCAGCACTAGAGAAAGCTGTGTTTTGGAGGGAACTGTTTGTTGGGTCTGCAGCCACCATAGTTGTTGCATTGAAATCAACAGAAAGAGGGAGAGAGACACACTCTTGCTGCAATAGCTCCATCTGTGTCTTCTTCTGTCTGCACTAGAGAAAAAAAGAAAAAATAGAAAAAAAATCCACTGTTTGTTGGGTTGGGTCTTTTCTTCACCATCATTGTTGTTGTTGTTGTTGCATGAAATCAACAGAAAGAGTGTCACTCTGCCGCAAAAGCTCTTTCTCTGTTTGTAGGTCTGTCTGTGTGTGCCTGCACTAGAGAGAGAGAGAGACAGAGAGAGAGAGAGGAAGAAAAACCACTGTTTGTTGGTTGGGTCTCTTCTTCACCATTGCTGTTGTTGCATGAAATCAACAGAAGAGTCCTCTCCTGTTGCGAGAGCTCCTTGTCTGTCTGTGTGTCCGTCTGCGTAAGAGAGAAAACAACGTTTTGTTGGTTGGGAATTCATGAGCATTGTTCTTGCATGAAATGAACAGTGAAGTTGTTTCTGTATCTCTGGTTATGGTGTTGTTGCACAACAGAGATGTGGGTGTTGTTAGAAGCAGCTGCAGCTACAGCAGGAGCATTGCCTCCATGCAATCCAAGCTGTTGCAAAAGAAGCGCATTGTAGTCAGTGGTGTGGGTGTAAAGAAAATGAGCGCTGTTTCACCCCCCCCGGAGTGCAATGTGGCACATGCTGTGCCCGGCATCACCTCTTGAAGTCACAAGGATTCAAGCATTGAGGAGTTGACGAGAGCTGAGAACTGGTTGCTTCCACAATTCATCTTGTCACCTGAAGCAGGAGGAAGAAAGGAGGAGCAAGAGCAGGAGGAGGAGGAGAACCTTGGATTGCCAGTCAAGAAGCTCATGGTCTGGGAAAGGCAGTTGCATTGCTGGTATGGAGACGACAAGCCATGCAGCGGCTCCCCAAATGCGAGCTTTCTTCAGTGGCCCCTTGGTACAGACACAAGAAGCTGCTGACACAAGAAGCTGCTGCAGCAGCAGTGTTGCAACTGCAGCAGCAGCGAGTCGCAAACTTCTCGGGGGAGTTGGTGGTGGAGCTGGTGAGCATTTGCGGAAGTGGAGTGAGCGTGAAGTTGGTTCTAGTTGCAGAGCGGATGCTAGCAGCTTCAGATCAGAAGACTATAGTGAGCAAGAGCAACGGATTCCTGACAGCCTCGAGGAAACCCATTTGGAAGCAAGCAGTAGTACTACTCCAGCAGCTCTCCTGCAAGGAACACGACGTGATGAGGATCATCATCAACAAGAAGGATCCGCGACAAGCTGGCATCATCATCATGATCAGCTGCAGCAGCTGGAGGAGCTGCTTCTTCTCTCGCAAAGCGGTCGAGCAAAAGAAGCAGCTTCTTACATGAGGAGGAAGTGCGGCAGCAGCAGCAGCGATGTGAGTAGCTCATGGAATCAAGCTGCGGTAACTGTCGAAGCTGGAGGAGCTTCTCTTCCGGCGGCGGCGGTTCCCAAGCTCAGCGGTAGCAGCAGCAGGGATGAGAAGCTTGTTCCGGTGAAGCGAAGGCCGACGGCTTCCATAGCCTGGGATGCGCTCAACACATCTCAAGAAAGCAGCCCACAGCACGAGCTTGCAGCTATCCCATTCAGGTGGGAAGAAGCTCCCGGAAAGCCCAAGTCGACAACAACTTCCTTGGAGCAGCAGCAGGATTGTGTCACTATGAGCTCCGGATGCCTGCTGCGACAACTGCAGCAGCAGCCCGGCAGGTCTTCTCGCTCCACCAGCTTTCGCAGCAGCCACCGATTCTACGCGACGACGACCCCGACGGCCTCCTCTTCATCTGAAGTCGTCGCCGCCGCCGTAGCAGCGGCAGACCAAACCTTCGGCTCCAGCAGAAGGTCGAGCATGGACATCGCGGCGCACATGATTTCCGAAATCGAATCTGAAGCTCAAATTGATCTTGTTGCTCCTGCTGCTGCTAAATTTCTCGTCGAGAGTTGTCCTCTGATTTCCAACAGCGATGACAACACCAGTGGTTCTCATGTCCTTGGCAGCAAGAGCAGCAGCAGCTGCAGCACTCTTGAAGCTGAGGGTCAGGAGCTTGCAAGCATCATCCCCTTCAAGTGGGAGGAAGCTCCTGGCAGGCCAAAGCATCAGGAGCTTGCAAAATCCAGCTTGAGGCGAATGCAGAGCCTTCAGCTTCCTCCTCGACTCTTGGCCAGTCCCCACCGATCCGCCTCCATGATCTGCAGACAGTTTGAGCTTGAGCTGGAGCTCGGGCAACAACACCACCGCACCAGCAAATATGTCTCCATGAGTGGTCCTCTAATCGGTTACTACCAACGCTCGAGCCCGGCGGCTGAGCTTATGAGTCCCAGCTTCTTCTCTGCTGCGAAGCTGCAACACCAGCAGCAGCATCAGCCGGCATCATCAACAACAAGAACAAGCAGCAGTAAGTCTTTGAGGTCACCCATACGGAGGAGATTGCAAAGATCACCTTCAAAGAGGTTGTCGAAGTCACCTTCCAAGAGGTCGATCTCACCTTCAAAAATTCAAGCTCTGGCCAAGCATCTGGCACACAAGACAAATGGTGCAAATGCAGCAACAGAGGCAGCAGGGATTGTTGCAGCTGAGAGTGATGGCGAGGAGCTCAACTGGCATCAAACCGAATACAACAATGTCCATAACAACATACTCCGCCATAGCTTCACTTCAGGTCATACTTCAGGACCTTTGGAGGGAGCTTACAAGCACAGCAACAGCAGGCATAACAGCAATGCTGATGGTGGGAGCAAAGCTCAGCAGCAGCTGCTGCTAGGGATAAGCTCAAGGCCCATGACATTTACATCTGAGCATCACCATAGATCAGGTCCCCTGGAGAGCACAACTCCTCTTCCTGCTGGCTTGAAATCACAATCTAGGTCCAAGTCACCATCCATGGTGGCAGTCTCAGGGGGGATGATGATGACAAGAACTGCTGCAGTAGTGTCACCCTTGAGGATGGCAATGTCACCTTCCAGAATTCATGCCTTGGCAAAGCAGCTGACAACATTGAGAAGAGCGACTTCAGCACCATCTCCTCCTCTTGAGTTCACATTGGATAGTGCATTGGAGGATCTGAATTGGCCTGTGCAAGCCAAGAATGTGAGGCAGTCCTTGTTCACAACTCCTAGCAAACCCAAAGGTAAAGCTTGGAAATAAATGCAGGCAGCAGCTGTAGCGATGAAGAAATTCCTGTTGTTGCTCACACTTAGCTCTGCAAACCCATGCGGATCATTCTTGCTGTTGTCCTTAATCTTCTTTATCTTCTTGTTCCTGTTTTGAGGGCGCATGTTGCATCAACCCTTTGAGCTTGACTGAGAGATTATAGTTTGTGAGGTACAGTTGATTGCTGCAGTTTTTCAAGCATTCTTTGGGAGCAATTTTTATGTAGCTGCAATTCTTCTTTTTGCTGATTGACTTGACAGATTTGGCATTGTTTTTCCTTGGGTTGTTTGCAAAATGTTTTGCGGGAATCCAGGTTCAAGCATTGTTGGTGGTGGCACTGAAAGTATTGGCTCTGAGGGATGGGCTGATGGACAGCAGCAGCAAGCTGGGATGATCAAGGAGATATGGTCACCAAGGAGCATTCTTCATGGACCATTTCGCAATTGTCAAACACTGACTTCAGACCCATCATCTTCTGCTTCAGACAGAGATACACAGACACAAACTTCTGCTGCTTCGGACAGAGACACACAGACACAAACTTCTGCTGCTTCGGACAGAGACATCCACCCACAAACAGCATCGAATGCAGCACTCATGAACACACTCTCACAGTCTCTCTCTTGTGCATCTTATGAGTCTTTTGAGCATTCTTTCACCGACAATGCAAGTCCTACTTCCAGTTTTCCTGCAACAACTTGGGATCATGCCAGTTGTAGCTCTCCAATTGGTTCACCTTTTTTTGGTCCCATTACCACAGCAGATTATGGTCATGCAGGAATTAAGGGAGCAGCAGCAGCTAGCAGAGGTGGTGGTGCTTCAGAGGGAGTGCGAGCTATCATGAAGCTATGTCGAACAGGGTCTCACCATTGGCGACGATCCAAACATAAGCACAAGATCCACAACACAGAGATATGGGCACCCACACTTGCAACTGCATTCCAGTCTAGTTTGGATCCAGTGCTGCAATCTGACAGCAGCAGCATTGGAGGTAATAACAAGAGTCTTGCACAACATCTGGCTCAACCAAATGGTGCCAAGAATGGAGATGCTGCTGCATGTCTGCAGGAGGAACGCAATGACTCATCCTCAAGTCCAGTGGAAATGTCAAGTCCAGAAGCTCAAACCAGGTTGCCATATACCATGCCTTCTGTTGCTGAACAAGATGCAGCATCATGTGGTGGTGCTCAAGACTATTGTGACGATTCCCCAAAGACACACTCTGCACCATGTCTGGGTGTCAAGCTTTCACCTGTCAAGTTCATGATCACCAGTGGTGAGACCCCCACGGCCTGGAGTAACAGAGGCACAACAACTTCAACTCCTTCCACAGCTTTGCATGATCTAACAAGTAATCCAGAGGATGGGTATCGATCACCAGCCTACACAGCTACCTTGGAGTTATTGTCTCCTTCTTCAGACTTGCTATCCAAGAAGAGGAAGGAGTTTACAAAGTCACATAGCATCAGACTGCGAATGCCATCCCGAAAGATTCGCAGAAAAACAAGCTTAATTGTAAGTACTTACGAATGAGCTCTTCTGCATGGTTCTGTAGTCTCTTACCATGACTGACTGATGGGCACAGCCAACAAATTTGATTTGGTATTTTGGAAACTGTTTTCATTGAGGAAAGGATTTACAGGCCAACAAATTTGACTTGGAGATTTTGGAAATTGTTTTCATACAGGAAAGGATTTACAAGTCACTCAAGCGTGCGCTTCACAAGTGTATAAGGCACTGTTACCCCAAGACAGGAAGATTATTCCGTCACCATGGCAATGTTCAATCAACTAGTGAATTCAGTTTCAGCAAGGTGAGGGCTCCTTCATCTGACTTTTGCACATGACAAGTTATTCCTTTGCGCATCTTTGGAAGAGAGTTTGATGGGTTGGTTGTAAGGTAAAGGGCATTTTACTCATTCTTGTTTGTTTTTCCCTTGCCAGCCAAATTGATGCTCAAAAATTTATGAGAGCACAAACATTGCTGCAGCCATTTATTCTGGGATCACTTCTCTCAAACAACTACCAATCAACATTCAATCAGCTCAAACTTCAGATGTTTGAGCACAATGGGGGGATTCACAGTGTCATGAAACAGAAGGAATATCAGTTTGCCATTGAGTGCATAGCTCTCAAGATATGAATCTGTATTTCTTAATCAATTTCCACATCCAAAAACAAACAGCTCAATTTGAGTGGGAAATAGTGTTTCCATTTTCTCCAAAACCATTATTTAGTTGCATCACAGTAGTTAATCTCTAGTAATAGTCTGTGACAGTAAAGATTGCTGCACCTCTGCTTGTATGTTTATTTGAGATAATGGCAAATCAACTATCTCTGTGCACATGCCAAGTCAATTGTAAATTTTCTGAAACACTAAGAGCAAACTACTGGAATGCTTATATTAGTGCACACCTAGATTTCATGTGCAGCACATGAATTGCTTCATTCTATTGTCCAATTCCATCATTGACTCATCTCAGTTCAAACCTAGGAAGACCAAACATTACAAAGACAAGAACACATCTGCAATTATGATCCATTGCACACCAGGTTTGAACCTGATGTGTCTGACATGTGATGTATCTGACATGTTTCTGTTGCATACACAAAGCATTCCCCACCTCAAGAAGCCTCACAACTGGATGCACTTGATGAGTTAATAAGTGTAAACTGTATACCACATTTTCCTCCTAGACTCAAATTGCTGAGTGTGAATGAATGCAAAAAGGAATTTGTGTTCAAATTGTTTTTGAGAGAGAAAAAAAGAGAGCTATTGAACAGCAGTCACAGGATTGGGCCATTGCACGCATTTCTCCACTCACTTCTCCTTGTTGTGCCCTGCATCTGTGTCTTGGTTTCCCTGCTGCACCTCAGTCTGCACATGATTTTCAGTTCAGTCAAGTTCATCTCTGTGTTATGCTACATTTACCTGTTTCCAGAAACTTTCAAACCCACACATCTGAACAATAATCCTGCTTAGTTTGCCAGATACCTGCTTCTTGCAATTGTGTCATCATCCCAATTCTTACATCTTATCCAGTTGAACTACCAGTAAACACAAAGTTGCATGATTCCTTCTTGTTGCTGCAAGAGGCACATTCTTTGGCAATCCTGACTTAAAATACTAATAGGCTCCACATATAATTGCAACTGCTAAATCATGTTCAAAGGGACTGCAGTGGTTAGGAAAAAGTACCCCAGGTTGAGGAGAGTCACTGGGAGACTGTTGTAGTGTTGCTACCTGCTCCTGTTGCTGCTGAATGATCTGTATTGTCCAGATCACACCTCACAAGGTGTCAACTCAGCCATAGGTGCAGAAATGCATATGTGAGGGATCAACAAAACCTAGACACTGAACTGCATGAACATGATTTAGACAGGGAAGAAGCAGCAAAGCTTACTTCTTGTTGTTGAAGCATATGTGGCTGCTGGTTCACTTGTGAAGGTGGAAGGTTCTTTGACAGGTCCCTCAGTAACCCCTGTGACCCAAACCATGCATAAGAGGAAGGAATGATGTGCATCCCATCTTTTCACCTGAAATCTATCATATGGGACTGTTAACAGACTGAGTGAAACCAAAGAAGGGACCCAGACATAGAGCTCACCTTATTAGCCCACATCAAGCCACATGCATTACATAGTGTTCGTGGTCCTGCTGGTCCCCGGCGCATCATTGGGGTCAACTTCTCCCCAATACCACAATGCACACACCTGCCCCATCAAGAGATCCTAATTTCAGCACACCAATCATCCTACTCAAGTTTTTTTGAATTTTTTTCTTCTCCAAAAGAAGCTTTCCAACTACCAAGATAGTCTATTGAAATGCTCTTTAGGAATCTTTTGAGCTACTGAACTTCTGCAATAAGGAACACATTCACAGTGGCCAAAAATCTCCCGACTCTTACAGATCACTAAGTTGCAACTTTCAAACATTCAAGAGATGCTTGATTACTGTCATTCCCTGATTGATCATCAGGATTACAATAGTTCCATAATCTACGAAATTCCAGATCAAAACAGAGAAAGATAAAGATGTAACATACACAGCTTCTGCCTGTGCACTCATGGGACCTGCAACCTGTGCAGGAACTACATTGCCATCCGAATTAGCACTTCTAGCCTCCTCGCCTGCAGGTCGTGCTGATGCAAATTGACCCTTCTTGCGCTGCATCCTGTACAGGATCATAAATAGGCTCCATCTCATCATTCTTTACCCTCTTCCCCACATCAAAACATTCTCAAGTGAATAAGCTAATGAGTTGGAAGAGTTTTCTAAAGCCACATTTTGTGGCCACAGAGGGGACAAAAGTGCCTACCTTTGGGCAACCTCTGCACGCACAGTATAGCGGATCTTTTTGTCAAAACAGCGCTCCTTACGCTTCTCCCGAAATCTTGTGAGAGATGCTAGCCTATGTGGCATGTCCATGCGTGCAGGAAGCTCTGAGAGTCCCTGCCTCCAACCAAAATCACTTTTGTCATACCTCAAAATTCAATCTCTGTATGCATGCCTAAAGTGTTGCATCTCCTGCTTATCTTCCCAACCAACCCAAGGAGGGCTGAAAAGTTGGCCATACCTTGTGATGATGGTGATATGACATGTTGGCACCTGACATGCCAGGTGGAATCTCTCGGCCTCCCAGTAAAAGTAGCACAGCTTGAACCTGCCTCACCAAACATCAACCACTTCCTCTAGAACTTACAGCCCCTTTGATTTCAACTACACTGCCAATCTGTGTCAATACATACATCCCACCACACAAACATACAGCTTCCATCACAAGGACACAACTCCTTACCTTCTCAGGAGGAACTGTGTCAAACACATATACTTCACCCTGATAAGAGAGGGTCAGCTGTGTGGAGCCTTGAGAACGAACAGATAGAGGCTGAACAGGCCCCTCCTCCTGACCTCCTCCATCAGAATGCATCATGACTTCATCCAACCCTTCTTCATCACCAAGGTCATCATCAGGCTCCTCCGTTCCAGCTCCATTCTCCTGACTGTGATGCATTCCATGTCCATAGTGTACATGCCCTCTATCTGAGTCTCCCTGTACCTTGCCTAGGACTTGAGCCTGCACCAAGGTATTTGCATTCACATTAGGTTTGACATGAGCATATGTACATTGTGAATGCAAGAGAGTGATGCCGCTGAGGATGTCCAAGATCTAAGCCATGGCTTACGTTGTGTGGGTGTAGCCCAATACGATGTGCATGCAGGGCTTGAGCATGCACAAGGTGATCTGTGTCTGACATCCCACAATGTCTTTTCCTTGCAGAAACTGACAACCTCCTGTGCCCTGTGTGTGCTGTAATATCGAACGGGTTGAATCTGACACTCAAATGTTCACCTCTGGTCCAGTGGATTACACTTGGGGTTTTCAATCAATGTGTCGGTGATGCACCAAGTTTCACATGAAAGAAAAGTACCATCTTGATGCTTGCCTGCTATACTCGGTGAAGTCAAAATTCAACCATCTCAACTATCTTACACTACTGCTTTGACCATTTGATCCTGCTCCAACCAGTCAGGAAAAAGATGTCAATGACAAAAAGAGTACATAATCTCACAACTTCAAAGTCATTAAAATGTCCAAACCATAGGAAAAGACTTGGGGCATGTTGAGCACCTTCTTTCCTCAAATCAAGCATTACAAACCCCTAGAATTACAATAAAGACAGCACACTCGTGCAAGCACCTCTTCTACTAACACGTGAAAAAAAAGGAGGGTAACGACCACGGTCCTACTTGAAAGAAAAATCAGATTTCGACCTCAGCGTACCAAATTCACTAAGAAATTGTCGTCAAGTAGGATACGAAGCTCATTGCTGCGGCTGCTAAAATCACAACAGCAATCACATTCGTAATAATACAAGTGCTAAGAACGTCGTGCTTCGCTGAACCAATGCTCATCCACAACTGCAATCCTGACTAAAAATCCCTAGACTTCCTTCAACTCAAGGCACAGTGTATCACAATTTTCACTTCCCTGACTTATCCTCTCCCCAGAAATTCCTCGGCCGTACCACGACAAAGAAACCAAGAACCACGAGAGTGGAAAAACAACAACAACCACAGAAACCACTTACACTGAACCCTAAAACACATCGTTCTAGTCCAATACAAAAATCTCCTCCTCAATTGCATACAAAATCTAAGCCAAAAAAAAAAAAAAAAAAAAAAAAAAAAAAAAAAAAACCAAGGCGAAACCGAGAAAGAGAGAGAAGAACAAGAACAAGAACAAGAGAGAAAAGAGATGTGTATGTACCCGATGCTAGACCGTCTCTTGCTGAAATTTCTCAGAGAAAAAACAACATTAAAATGCTACAGAAAACTGGCTGCCGTCCGGCCACAACGTTGCGTGTTTTGCTGCAGATCAATTTCCCAGAATCGGATGAGATGCGTGTGATGAAATGGAAGCTCGCAGACAAGAAAGACGGAGAACGGAGAAGAGATTCGTCGCCATCGCCATCGCTACACACACGGCGAAGAACCTGCTCTTCTTCTTCCTTCCTTTCTTCCGGGGGGCGTACCGCTCTCGTCACTAGTAACTTACTACCGTTGCAGTAACTTACTAGTAACTCACATTAAACAATTTTAAAAAGCTTAAAAAAAGTGTGGAGTGTGTCAGTTTGAAGGGTTCAAAAACTTCAAAATAATCAAAAAATATTATTCATTTCAAAAATCACACACAAAAAAAATTCATTTCTAAAATGTTGACGGTCGAGAACTAGAGGGAGCAGCTTTTGATGAAGGTTTTTTTTAAAATAAATTTTTAATAAAAAAATTATAAGTTTTTTTAAAAATATCAACAATTTCCCGAAAAACAACCATTTTGGATTTCCAAGGAACAAAATTAATTCGTGACAAGGCTCAACTTCGGTTGGACTCTGAAGTTATGATTGGCAGCTTTTTTTGTTTTTCTAGAAACATTTAAAGAAATTATATCGAAAATTTGGCCAAGATTTCCCCGAAAAATAGCAAATTTAGTCCAATTTACACAAGGAAAAAAAATTGAAATCTTTTTACCAATCTATTCTAGAATATTGAAAACACTGAAAGACTTGGAGAAGATACATATTAAATCTTTGGTAGCCATTCATATTTCTATATTATTGGAAATCTTTATTGTGAATAGATATTACTAGGGCTTCATTCACCCAAGAAAAAATACTAGTCTTTCATTTGACATTTCCCCCAGGAAAAAAGGTGCCATGGATTTAAAAATGAAGATTGAATAAAGTTATCTGTAAAGTCACCTTCTCTTTCACCCCGCCCCGACTCTCTTTTACTGAAATACGCAAAGTAGGAAAATTTTATTAAATCTCAGTATGTTCGAGAGCAATTACAGTGGTTGTACAAGTAGGAGCAGTGAAAATATATGTAGCAGCAGTGGAGACGCTCAGGAAAAAAAGAGGGGA
>Ga0209208_10007196_pt1 | contig 15157 bp, 18 predicted proteins | sample S1TSphfallax_3_FD_187694 | JGI IMG/M metagenome (GOLD analysis project Ga0209208, IMG submission 187694) | Host-associated microbial communities from peat moss isolated from Minnesota, USA - S1T2_Fd - Sphagnum fallax MG (SPAdes) (version 2) | ecosystem: Host-associated > Plants > Peat moss >...
GGGAGCTTGGAGATTTACGGAACGAAGGCAGTGAACTGCAGTGGCGGAAATCTCCAAGCTCGGCGCGGAAACGGACGTGAAGGGAGCTTGGAGATTTCCGGAACGAAGGCAGTTGTCCGTCTGTCCGTCGAGGTCCTGAAACTCAAAATCGGCACCTCGACGGACGGACAGACAGACAAGTGAATTAATAAAGAAGATTATAAGTGAATTGGGAGTTAATTATGAATGAATCAAAAGTTAATTGTAAATGAACTACAAATTAATTACAAATGAATTATGAGTGGATTACAAATTCATGGATGTAAATCCATGTGAATGAACTCCATTCATCATGTGATCATGTTCGATGTTAATGTCTATGACATTTGATTGTCAAAATGTTTTTTTCAAAATCATTATTCCATTATGTTTTTCCCATTTGGAGATGTAATCAAGGATTGATAAGATAAGAAATATAAGTATGTAGTGAATGTCTAATATTTTTTGAAGTTTTAGTGTTGCATACTTGAGATTTTTACACATTTTTTCGTTCAAGTTGTAGCTTGTATGTAATAATTAAATAAGTAATGAAGTTGATTTTCGATTTGTAGCTACAATTTTCCCCAACTCCTTTTCTATGTTTTTATATGATTTAGATGTATACAAATACCTAGAACAATATAAACTTTATATGTACCTTATGCATGTCTACTTGCTTGTTAGTTTTTTTGTTCAAGTTGATATGCACCTTGTTCAAGTTTTTTAATTGTATGTTTGTTGGTTTTTTTATTTCCATTTGATATGCATTTTGTTGATTGATTTTTTAATTTTATGTTGAACTAATATGGGAATTCAACAAAGGCTGTCACAAGTGTTGCTTGTGTGGATTTAACCTAGGTTGTAATAGGTAGGGTTTGAGATAGTTAGGGTTGGATCCTTCCCCATGATTTATATTTTTGAGCATAGAAAGTGGATTGCAAAAAAGTCTTGTTACCACATTTTGTACATAATGTTTGAAAAGATTGCCAATATGCATACATTTCTATTGAAAAGATTGTTGAATTTTGTTCATGTTTTTGTACGTGTGAAAACACAATGTAGCTAATTTGTCACAGTTAACAATTTTTATGTCACAACTATATGTTATCTTGAATTTTTTTTAGATGCCATATATCTTATTACATCTATTGCAAGTTGCCAATTATACATAACAAAAATATAAAATAATTGCAAATATTGCCTCTAAGAAGCAACATGTATAGCCAATTATAAAACCTTGGTCAAATGAAAAAAAGAAAGTTATAATGAATGTTAGTGGTTAGTGACCACAATTAAGATTGATTATTATAATTAATATTAAATGTAATATATATTGATTTAACTCTCACAATCAAGATTTTGCTTTTTAGTCATTTAACATTGAGTTAAAGAATCCTTTTCCATTTCTTTACATAAAATTGAGTAAAAAACTCAAAACTTAGGCTAGGCTTATATGTTAACTATCAAAAATACTTACACCAAATTAATACCATTTACTAAGAAGGATGGCACACAATCTTCAATTTTACCCAACATATAAATGCACCCAAAAATTAAGAAAATGCAACATTGATTTAACACTAAGTGTGAATGATTAAAAGTATCATTAAAAGAAAGAATATGGTAACATATATTTGAAAAACCAATCCATGAATTAAAAAAAAATCTATGGAAAAAAAAAGCTGGGTATATCTATGAAGAAAACACATATTAAATATGGAAAAGAAACATATCTTGGGGGGAAAACACATGTTCAAAAACAAAAAACAAAATCTATTTTGTTAATTATGTGGGGAAAAAATGATATGTGTGGGAAAATTTTATTTTTGAAATGACATATGTATGGAATTAAAAAAGTATACATTGTTGGGAAAAATTCTAAGGAAATAAAATATGTCTATAGAAATAAAAACCATATGTATGAGAAAATATTGTGTATGAAAACCATATACATAGAAATTCAAATGAAACATATTGATGGAAAATAATTTATGAAAATACAAACATAGCATGTGGGAGGAAAGAAAAACATATGCATGGGCAAAAACTATCAATGACCATATGTATGGAATTTGCTTCAAACATTATGTATGGAAATTTCTTAAATATAGTAATAGGAAAAAATAAAAATCTTCGAAAACAAAACCGTATACCTATGAACTGTACTTAAGAGTGAGGATCGGGAACGAAGTTCGAACCGGAGAAAACGTACAATCTCGAACGGGAACAACCTTCGAACGGGCAACAACCCTCGCAATTGAACAACCCTCGATCGTGGGCTACTCTTCACGTACTCGGTGTTTTCGGTGAGGGACGGGAGAAGGGGGAAGGCGAAGAGCTTGACGAGAATCGTTGCTGCTGCGGCTGAGAACGGGCGGAAGAGCCGCGGGAGTGCTGGAGTGGTGGGGAAGAAAGCTTGGCTTTTTTTTTAATGGTTTCTTGCTTCCTATATTTTGTGGTACTGCAGCAGCCGCAAGTTCTTTTGTTGCAGCAGGAGTGTGTGTTGGTTTCGGCGGAGGAGTTCGGGGAAGAGGCGCGGAGAGACCGTGTGGCGACCTGCTTTTTTTCTTCTGCTAATCCTGGTGAGAAAAAAAAGGTGGGCTGCATTTGTGTTTCGTACCGTAGAGATGTTTGTGTTTTGTTTTGGTTCACTTGAAATGCTCTTGTAACCCTAATCCTTTGCGTATGTGGGTTTTGTTGCGGGCGGGATTATAGCTTCTTCTTTAGTGTTTTTCTTTTTTGTGAGGAAGGGAAGAAAGGAGAAGGCTGGTAGGTTGAGCCAAAAAGCTTATGTAGTAGTGGTTGCCGTGAGATGTGAACTATCAAAACCATGGTTGCAGTATCAATGTGGTGGGTCTCCGCATTGTTGGATTGTGTCATTCAACCCACATTTTATGACGCACAAAGGTAGTGGCAATCTCCTGGTTTGTGAAAACTCCTAAACTAGAATCATGAACCCTAGCAAGGAAGTTGTGTGGGTGCAGTTTTCTTGCTTAAGTTTGTGTACCGGAGATTATTTTGTACACCTATTAGGGTTTGGTGTTGTGCAGTGAGAACAACAGTTGAGCAGTCTGTTGAAACCCTTTTCACCACAAACACTGCCTCCTCCGAAATGTTCTATTGGTGTATATTTCCAGTCCATTTGTCTTAGTTTCTTCTTGTCCTAGGAAAAAAAAAATTCAAGAATATTCAACTGCAGCGCAGTGCCCACTAATGGTCTTGGAAACTTGACCATCTTGTGGTTGATCAACTATGTGCCCATTTCAGGGTGTGATTTGAAGTTGATGGTACTTGTGTTTCTCTGTACCTTAGTGGTTAGACTGTGGTACTGTGGCTTCAAATGCTGATTGTATACCTTGTGATTCAACAATCTTTCTCAAAAGTGGTGTTTTCTGAAGGCCAGAGAGAGACTAAAGTACATGTGGTAGTGCCTTGGGTAATGCCTACTTGTGCTGCTCACCATCAGGAATGTTAACCCCTTTCTATGTCTCTCTTTGCCAGGATTTGGGGTTGATTTTGAGAGCTCTGCATCATGGCAAAAGCAAGCAAGCATTATGATGACGATGAAGCTGAAGAGGTGGACGAGGAGGAGGCAGAGGCTGAAGAAGTAGAGGAGGAGGAGGAGGAACCTGAGGAAGAAGAGGAACTGGAGGAGGAGGATGAAGAAGAAGAGGAAGAAGAAGAAAGAAGCCGCAAACGTAAATATAAGGTGCTTATGATTTTTTGGTATTATGTTATAGGATTCCCAAGCAATTGTCTTTATTAGTCTATTTTCATGTAGAGCAAGCTATACAAGTATGGAAAGCTGAAGCTATTTATACTTGTACAAGCTATGCAAAGTGTTTTAGTGTTTTAGTGTCTTTATTAGTCTATTTTCATGTAGAGCAGGTATGTGAACTGTTTTAGTGTGGTTCCTTCCTGCAATCATTTCTTTCAGTGGTGTTGACAGTTCCCAACTGTTGTTGATTGGCAATTAGAAGTGAAGTGTTGGTGACTTTGCCTTTCTCTCTGCTCTGTCTTGCAACTTATATGGTTTGGGACCTGAACTGCATGGCCATAAACAGGGCTCCCAATTCATCGATGATGTTGCGGAGGAAGATGAAGATGAAGAAGAGGAAGTGGCACCCAGAAAACGCAAACAAAGGCGTGGTTCAGAGTTCATAGATGATACTGCTGCTGTTGCAAGTGATGAGGAAGAAGAGGAGGAGGATGAAGAAGAAGGTAGCCACAAGTTTTATTCATCTAATTTTTCTCTCAGGTTTCAGAAAGAACTTGTAGGATACTTCTTTGGCAGATGATTCAAATGTACCTGTCCATGAAATGGGAGGATAAGGATGACTCAAGTGCAAGACAGAACTAACTGATGTAAAAAAATTGCCAAATGACCTGGTAGACTTTACCTGCCTCATAATCAGGGACTTGGCCAAGGTCAAGTTCTGTTGCTGTCCCATAATGGAAGACAGAAGTTGCTTTTAATCTTCTCACAGAAATCTGATAAATTTGTGGGTCCCAAATCACTACTATTATTTTCAACTTCAGTGTCCCATGGATTCTTTATGCAGAAGGTCATGAAAACATAGACATGTACTGATCTTAATTTGAATCATTTGGAGTTGTGGATTGACAGATTTTATTGACCGAGGCAATGAAATTGTTGAGGAGGGGGACTCACGACGAAGTCATCACCGCTCACTGCTTCCACGAGATGACCAGGAAGGAGATGTTGAGGACCTTGAGAAGTTCATCCAACAACGATATGGCCGACAGGTTAGATTTGGAGGACGTTGAGAAGTTAATTTAGAATCTCTATTGAAAAGTTGGCCTAAAGCTGGATTGAGGATCTGTTCTTGTTTCGCCAACAACATTAATCTGCTGTTCTAAAGGCTGGATTTGAGAACTTTATACTATGAACTGTATGTGTATGGTTATGTAAATCTGTGGGTAGTCATGGCAGCTGGTCACTGCTATCAATGATAAAGGTGATGGTCTCACACTTAGTGAGTGACTCTCATAAAGTTATGGTTGGAGTCATTGTCATGTTACTTTCGAATTGATGTTGTGAAGCATTGTCAGCAATTTAATGGGTTCTGTGAATTTATCTACCATGACATGTGGATCTCTGGTTTGCCTTCTGTTCTCATCTTGAGGAACTTGTACTTGTGCCAGGAGTATGAGGAGTATGATGAGGCAGAAACCACTGAGGTGGAACAGCAGGCCCTACTTCCATCTGTCAAGGATCCAAAGCTTTGGATGGTGAAGTGTTTGGTACTTGACTATCACTCTGTTCTTGAACCCAAGCTAGAAAAGCTTTCTGTAGGTTACTCTTTTGTAGGATCAATCTGGAGGCATGCACTTTCAATTGCAATGTCTGTGTATGATTGTTAGTTGCTGAAATTGGAGGTGCTTGAGTTTGGGTTTGATGAACAGTTGGTACATGAGAGCAAACTGGACATTACCTGACAGAGGGTGTTTGTGATTGCAGCTTGGACATGAGCGTGAAGCAGCAATCTGTCTGATGCAAAAATACATTGATTGTGAAGCTCAGAACCAGCCAATGCTAATCAAGTCTGCTGTTGCACTGGATCATCTGAAAGGTTACCTGTATATAGAGTCAGATAAGGAAGCTTATGTGAGGCAGGTATTTCCCAGCAGCTTAATGAAGATACTCCCTCAAGGAGGGGCATTGTTCTTACAGATGATTCTTTTGAGATTGTAATTAAGCTAAGTATGATTTGGATGGTTGGCTGTTGCATTGCTCACTTTTATTTCTTTTTGAGTTAATCATGCTGTTTTGAGTGCTATTTGTCTTCCAAGTTTCTGATTTAAGGGTTCCAAGCAGGTTATAGATCTCTCACTTGAATTCAGCTAAAAAGAAAACCATGCTGGGAAGGGAACTATCTTTGAGAAACTCATGCTGCATGTGATTTTCGTCAGTAAAATTTTGTCCAAATTTGGTATCCTTGAGAGAAAATTGTCATCTCACACTCATCTGAGATTATGCTTTTGATCTTGTACCTACTAAAGGGGGATCCTGTCACCTGAGGAATTGAAGGCATAGGAAAAGCTCATTTTTGTTGTTCACTCCTTTCAGGCTTCCAATGCAAAAAGGGTTGCTTGTTCTGTGCAGGCCTGTAGAGGGATGCGCATGATTTATTCTCAAAAGGTAACATTGGTTCCCATCAAGGAGATGACAGATGTGTTGTCAGTGGAGAAGAAGTCTGTGGAAATTGACCAAAATACATGGATCAGGGTGAAGACTGGAATCTATAAAGGTGACCTTGCAAAGGTGAGACCACTTCCTGCCATTCATGTTTTCATGCTCACTCTTTGGAGCCAATGTTGTGAAGCTTCTGTCCTGCTTTGGACAATTTGAAAATTTGTGCTATGAACCATACTGAAGTTTTCTGTATTTTCAGGTTGTTGATGTAGATCATGTACGACAGCGTGCTCAAATCAAGCTAATTCCAAGAATTGACCTCCAAGCATTGGCTGCAAAGCTTGTAAGTGGACTATTTTCTATTCTTCTCTGAACATGATGAGGTGAGGTTGTATTGTTCAAATTACATTCGTTTTTTGGGTTTGGTTTGTGCACATTGTGTTTCATCTGCTGTGGAGTAAATGTAGATGTAGGAGAGTTTGGATTCTTAGTACTGTGCTGGTTACTTCCCTCACATCTTGTGAAGAGGTTCTTGATGGATTCTTAAACCTACCTGTGATCTCTGTGCTTTTTGTCTGATGCTTTAGTTTCCTATTGAATTGCTGAGACAGGCTTATACTGTTTTTGTCTGTTCCATCATGGAGATTTCTTGATTCTTATGAGAGATATGTTCCATCAAGAAAGAAATAAAGGTGAGATGGTTTGTTCTGAATATGGTCGTGGACTATACGCAGTTTCACAACTGTATGACTGTTTAACAACCTTTCCTTTTCTTATTTTGTTACTGTTTCTAGGAGGGACGAGATGACATGAAAAAGCGGCCAAAGCCTGCTCCTCGCTTCATTAGCATTCAAGAAGTCAAGTATGTACCTGCTGAATTTGGGACAATTGTTGGAGTAAAAATAGTGTACCAAACAAGAGAGTGCTTCTATATTAAGTAATGCATATTCTGCTTTAGAAGTTGGAACCAATGGACATCAAATGGATCCTTCAATCCATTTGCACCAACATTCTTTTGTAATAACTTATCCTTGCCTGTTAACCAAATCACCAGAATTGTGCAGCTACAACTTCTGAATACCAGGTCAAAATTTTCACAAACATTTGTGACGTGAACTGATTGTTTGACACTCCTTGTTATTCATTCAGAGATCTGAGAATACCAGTGGATCGCAAGCGTGATGGAGCCACAGGGGAGTTCTTTGATTACTTTGGTGGTTTGATGTTCAAGGATGGCTACTTCTACAAAAATGTGTCATTGAAAACCATAGATGCAAAGGGCATCGAACCATCTCTGGATGAACTGCAGAAGTTTCAGAAACCAGGAGAGGATGGATTAGAGGCAATGGGGCTGCCTCCAGCAGCAGCAAAGACCCGAGGTCAGTTTATGAAAGGGGATACAGTTGTGGTTGTTGAAGGTGATTTGCGCAATCTTATGGGTATTGTGGAGAAGGTGGATGATGACAGTGTTTTCATTCGGCCAAAAAACAAGGACCTAAAGGTAATAATTTTGAGTCTGTTTGGAGAGGCACTGACTGAAAGCATCTATGTGTCATTTTTTTATGTGCACGCTTCAATATCAATGCAGATTGCCATCTGCATCAAACTGTTGATATGCATTTAGTTTGCATTTCTAATTTTCATTTGCTCTGTCTTGTACTTAACAAACCCTGATCTCTATCACCAATGAGACATGGCAGGGATATCATGTGGGATTCACACTGACTTACATCATGATTCTTGCAGGGGACTTTGACATTCAAAGATAGGCAACTACGTAAGTTTTTCAAAACAGGTGACCATGTCAAAGTGATAGCTGGGAAGCATGAGGGTGCAACTGGCATGATTGTGAAAATCCAAAACGACGTGATCACCCTCCTTTCAGATACCACACGAGAGGATGTAAGGCACTTGTCCAAAACTTGCTGTTCATGCCAGTCTCAGTACTATTTCTACAATTGTCATCAGCAAGTCAAATCAGCACCAGCTCCAGAATGTCCAAAGCAAGCATCACATTTTTGACAGCACAATATTCTCTGGTGTGATAGGTTGTCTACAGACCATTATATACTGATGCCTTCCAAGGGTTGATGATGTGGCATTGTTGTTATTGTGCAGATTGATGTTTTTTCAAGTAACATTGTAGAGAGCTCTGAAATTACCTCAGGCATAACAAAATTGGGTGATTATGAACTGCATGACCTTGTTGCTCTTGAGTTAGTCCCTTCCCCTGCAAATCCCTTCCTCCCACAATGAAAGTTCAGTTCTGTCTATAGGCATTACATACTTTTAGCTGCATGCTATGTACATAAAATCAAATGGCTTCTCAATTGGCTGTGATGTGGTGTATTTGAAACTTGAAAGAACTAGTGGTTTTACTGCTTTGCTCAGTAGGTGCCTACACAAGTTGACGTTCAATTTGTTGACAACATTTGCCATTGTTTGCTTTTGCAGCCAATCAACAGTTGGGGTAATTGTCAGAGTTGAGAAGGATGGTTTTCAGGTATACCAGTTGTGCCTAGATGCAGAATTTGTAGTGTGGACTGTTTTCATGTGTTGTGACTTCTGTTTGATTTGCAGTTACACCATAGTTGTGACTAGGCCTTGCATGGTTGGGAGGTGACCCTTGGGTTTCCAGTGGTCTGTAACATTGTGGCTGCCTTGCAGTCTACACTGCTAAGAATAGTCTCTTAGAACTTTTGGAGCTTTTTGCAGATACTGAAAGGGACTCCAGAAAGGGCAGAGGTTGTACCAGTAAAGCCAAGGGACATACGTAGGAAGGTTTTTGACAAGAATCTCAGGTCTCAAGACCGGGACATGAACATTGTAAGCAGTAAAGATATTGTGCGGGTTTCAGAGGGCCTCTATAAGGTAGGTCTAGACCTGATAAATCAATTGGCTTACTATGATTTGTCATTTCAGGCATCTGTAGCAGTCCTGATGATACTAACTCAGAATTGAGAAAGATACAGTGGCTTATGGTTTAATCAGATGCAAGGAACACTGCCGTTATCTGGCCCATGGTTATCTAGATAGATTTCTTGTTCTTGGAGATGGTGGTGGTATGAGTAGAGTTCTTGCACTTTAGGATTGGTCTGTGTATTCTTGCACCTCAACTGAATGGTGTGCAATGCACTGACAAGGCAGGGAAAGGAGGGGCCAATTGAACATATACACCGAGGCATTTTGTTCATACATGATCGGCACCATTTGGAAAATGGGGGTTTCCTTTGTGTTCGGGCACGTGCATGCCTAGCTCTGGGTGGCTCTCACCGTGGAATGGAGAGACCAGTAAGTGTGTACCATGTTCATGGCAAGTATCTTTCTGATGTGGGAAGAGAGGGTGGCACAGTTATAATTTTCTTATTCCAGCAGTTACATGTTCAAGAGGAGGCCAGGCTGTTTTATGTGCAGTTTTTCCCTCAGATGTGGCAAGATGATGACACACTGAATGAAATGCAGAAGTTTGGAGCATCAATGTCAAATGGGTTGAATTCTTCTGTAAATGTACTACAGTCTCCAAGAAGGGACACTCCATATGTCCCTACAGGTGTGTGTAGTCAGACCTCCTTGATTATGCTGCTTTGTTTCCTGGCCTGCCCCTTCCATTGCAAAATGTCTGTCTGATTCTGATAGCATTACATAATGAGCCCAGTTGGTCTTTAAATGTCTGCTAACCAGATATAACTGATTTGATCTTGAGGCTGCCAAACTTACTAGGGACTCATTGATCTTTTTGTGCGCCATATGCTTCTTTCAACAAAGTGTTTGGTGCTGATTGCAGGGAATTTTCCAAGGGGAAGAGGAGGTTTTAGGAGAGATGATGGTGTGGTGGGACGAACTGTCAAGGTCCGTATGGGTCCTTTCAAGGGCTACCGTGGTCGGGTTGTGGATGCCACCGATTCCACAGTTCGCATTGAGTTGGAATCTCAGATGAAAGTTGTCACAGGTGCTGGCCCATCAGTTGGTTGGACAGCTTTACTACTGTGGACATTCACAATTGAGATTGCTGTGGCTGTGGATATAATCTATCTATCTATCATGGCAACACATGATCATCTAATGTTTCTGGTGGTTTGCAGTTAGAAGGGATCAGCTGTCAGATCTTGCAGATATTACACCAAGTTATCAGAGCCAACCCCGGTATGTTCAATTATTAAGACTATTATGCAGTGCAGTAGCAGTCAGTAAAGTCTTTGCCATTTCTATCAAGGGGGATCACCCATCATGCAAGGCAACACTTAAAGCTGTTGCATGTGAAATTATGGCCTTGGTGGAATTATCCTGATTTATGTGTATATGTGCAAAATGCAGTGAGTCTCCTCGGTATGGGGCAGGAAGTGAGACACCCATGCATCCGTCCAGGACACCTATGCATCACCCTGCCTATATGAAAGACTATCCTGGTATGTCTTTCATCTGTATCACTTTTGCTGGTTTGATTAGTTGAAAGTAGGTTTGCTTTCTCACAGTCTCAATTAAGAATTTGCTAATGAGATCTGGGTATTGATGTTGGCTTTACTTTACCAATCCATTGTTCTGGCAGGTACCCCATTTCATGAGGGTATGCGTACACCCATGCGTGACAGAGCTTGGAACCCCCATACACCAATGACACCTTTTCGGTTGGGTCTTTGTCATTGTTAACTTTCCAATGCTTGCTGATATGATTTATTCTGATTAATGAGCTTTAAACAACAGTAATGCTCCTGATTAAAGCAGCATATGTAAGCCTGTCAAAAGCCAGCAGGAGATCGTGAAATTTGGATTCTGTCCAATGATGCAAAAAACTTGCTGACAGAATGGTGGCAAGCATGTCCTCTTCCTCATGTTGCCTGTGTCTCAACTATCACTGTTCATCATATGCTCCCTCTCTGATTCCAGATTTGTTTCCCTATTTTCTTCTTCACCTTCCTTGTTTTCTATGATTCCTCTTGTCTCTGAGGCCCTCTGTTTCTTTCAACTTCCTAAGCCTTGTTAAAATTGTAAATGTCATCTTGTTTATCATTTCCACTTCTCTACCCTTCCTTTCTGTCCATAAATCGGTTGAGGGATGCTTGCCAAAAGCCATCGCTGAAGCTTTAGCTATGAGAGCTGAGGACAGTTATACCAGATGAAGTGAAGTGGAGCTGGATTATCTGTATTGAGATGGCTATGGTAGATGTTTGATATTGGGGTTTTCACATTCTGCAGTTGCTTTTAATACAAGGATGAGCATTTTAGGGTGGAGGGGGTTGAAGGATTTGATTGAGATTTGATTGGCAAGGAATATTTTTAGTCAGTAGTGGTTTTCTATGTGCTGGTGTTGGGTTCTGTAGGAACAATGATTGGGATGAGGCAAATCCCAGCACCTGGGATAGCCATACATCAACTCCTCAATATCAGGTTTGTGATCACTCTTACAAATGTTTTTCTTGTATTTAGCACATTCATTAACCTGACTGATTTTGTTCATAGAGCCTTCTCTACTTGAATGGTGTTGCATTGATGTGTGTCACTTGTAATTGTTGCAGCCAGAAACTCCTAGTGGAAGACCCTTTGAAGCACCTACACCTGGAGCAGGCTGGGTGTCAACACCAGGTGCCAGCTTCAGTGAAGCTGGCACACCTACTGAGCCTACATCTTCTTTCGGTATACACTCTCTTTCATATTTTTCTTTTGCTATGCTGGTGACTGTCTTATATGAGGATTGAGCAATATCCAGGTGTTTGTATGAAGATATTGTAAATCGACATGAGGTACTGTTGTCAGAGAAACAATTGAGTAATGCCTCTTTCATTAGGAAGAAGTCTTGAAGCTTGTGGCTTCTGTAATGTTGTGTTTTTTAATCACAAGTTCTTTGTGTGGGCAGCTGCACCAAGTCCATATTTGCCAGGAACTCCTGGTGGTCCTCCCATGACCCCAGGTATTACTTCCTATTTGCCGGGTACTCCTGGTGGGCAACCAATGACACCTGGCACTGGTGCACTTGACCCTACTTCTCCTGCAATAGGTATGTATACTTCAGACTTGTACGAACCTTGGTTCTCTTGGCTTTCTGCTTTATTTTGTATTGGAGACTTGGCGTCAGCATTTTTCTCTCATTTTGGTGGTTTCTGGTCCATGTTTCTTCTTCTCTAGGTGGAGAGTTACCACTTGCATATAGAACTTTTTTTGGAACCAAAGTGAGATCAGTGAGACAAAATATTCTCTGGGCAGAATCTTCCTTCTGTTATTGTCTACTTCCTTTCATAAAATCTGGTTGCCTCAAAAAAGGATGTGGGATTAAGGAGTAATAATTGTTTGGGCTGTGCAGGTATGGGAGGGAGTCTGGAACCAGAGTTGCGCTGGGGGCTCCCAGACATTGTGGTTACCATTCGCAAGCCAGGGGATGATGCTCAACTTGGTATCATCAAAGAGTCCATGCCGGTATGTACATCTTGGAGCCGTTCATCTTCATAACCTTGCATTTCAATGGCCTTGAGTTAATAAATTCAGAAGCTGGTTCCTTATTGTATCAAAAGCGCATCCAGTCATCAATCACATAATGCCATATAATACCACGGGCCCTTGAAGTCAAACCATCCTGTCTCTTTTTGTTGTTTCTGTAACATATGAATTTAAGCAGTAGATGCCCTTTGTTACTGTCTTCTACCATTTATTAGAGGATCTCTGTACATATTGATGATAACTTCAGATTCACAAGTTGAACACATGGGTTTTTTGATCTGCAGGATGGCTCATGGCGTGTGGCACTAGGCACATCAGGTGCTGGCAACATGATAACTGTCACTGAATCAGAAATGGAGCTTGTTCTTCCCAAGAAAACAGACAAAGTGAAGATAGTGTCAGGCGAGTTCCGAGGGTGTGCAGGAAAACTGATGGGAATTGATGGAGCAGATGGCATCGTGAAACTGGATGACACCCTTGACATCAAGATTCTAGATATGAGCAGTCTTGGAAAAGTTGCCACATAAAAGGCAGGGTTGTATAAATGACATATCATTTTCTTTCCTGTTGATTGTTAGGTTTGAGAGCTGGGTCCTACAGTAATGATGGGAATTGATGGAGCAGATGGCATCATGAAACTGGATGACACCCTTGACATCAAGATTCTAGATATGAGCAGCCTTGGAAAATTTGCCACATAAAAGGCGGGGTTGTACAAATGACTTATCATATCCATTCCTGTTGATTGTTCAGTTTGAGAGCTGGGTCCTACAGTAATGACACTGTCGGTAGTTAGAGTTGTGAACTCTAGCACTTTTGTGGGCTTTACACTATCTATTCATTTTTGCAGTTGTATATTGCTTTTGGGACTTGGAACATACCCTTTACAGAGGTTTTCAAGTTGGTACAGTCCTGACATTAGTCCTAGACCACTGGACTGGTCATTGCTATCTCTCCCTTGTTGAAGAGGAACTTTTCATGGCCTGGCCCTTAATGAATGAAAGGCTTAGTATAAACCCTGACTGTTACTGTTAACTAATGCAGGTGAAGACCAGAAATCAGGCTTCATATCTGAAGACAGTTTATCTACTCACTTGTACAAATAGATTGATCTTATTTTGTGCTTTTCTTTGTTCTCATGACCAACTTGAAAGTCATTTTGAGCATGGTTTTTAAGTATTGCCAGAACTCAACTTCTGGGTTATTTTTGGGGAATTAGGGGTTGGACAAATTGAGTATCCCACACAAAACTCTTCATACTTTGTAAGTACTGCCAGAAGTTAAACTCAGGATGTGGGCAAGATGAATTCGGGGCCCCTGTCAGAAAGTATTCATATTTGCTGAGTACCAGTAGAAGTTAATGTCTGGGTTGGCTTTTGTAGAGGGGGGTGGCCAGAACCCTTTGTCGCACAGTGAATTAAGTGTAAGACCAGTTATTGCGGTGTGCATGTTATATTATTGGAAGATTGCCTGCTCAAAAGGTGAAGGCGGTTTTTATGTTTCTGAGGAAGTAACTTTACACAATTGAAGGTGGCCTCCTCAATCGCACAAAAAAATATGTACCTAAGACTTTACAGAACATTATTATTTGCCCAGCTTGCTTGGGTTGCCTGCATGGTTGTGAATAGAGGTTGATTGTTCCCTCCTATCTAGTCTTCTTTAGTCAAACATGCTATGAACAGATCATACAGCATAAACTATGTACCAAAAAATTCATATAAACAAGAAAATAATCATATACACACTATATTGGTACAGTTATGTGCAAAATTGCTCTCTGATTTGACCAAATTGGAATTGGATCAAAAGCTTGGAAAACTATTTTGTTGCAGGCATAAGGGTATTTTGCAAGTATGACAACATACATGGTTGTGTTTGAGATGTAACTTCACAACTTTGAAATGCACTGTAGTTTTGTTTATTGGATCACGTAAAACATAGGTTGGATTATTTTGCAAAAAGAAAAATCTCAAACAGGTTTATAAGTATGAATGTTCATCTAAAGTTCAACACTAAAAGCTTTTCACATTTTAACCAACACTAGCAAATGGAAAGCAACAAATGAGGGTGAATCCAATGAGAGCTATTAATCACATTTAGTCATTTCAATACAAATGTTGATAAGTTGCTTCACCAATTCATCAATTCATCTAATTCATCTAATTGAAAAGATGATTGGACTAGGCCCAAAGAAGTTGCTAATTAGGCAGTATTGAAGTGAGGTTTAGCATTAGGAAGCGACATGGGTACAGATAATGTTGCCCCACTTGTCCCCAACATTAAATTATGCGGTCTTGATGTGTCTATTGGGGGTTAGGCAATAAACAACTATTGCTACTTGCCTTATTCGGGCATATTGTCACCATGTGGGCATTCTCAGAAAAACATGGACTAACTTGTATGGCCTTCTTTCATGTTCTTACCAGAGAAAATTTGTATGTCCTTAATACATTACAAGATTCAAAATGAAAAAACTTACATAATTTGTTGATTGGAAACTATTGATCCAAGATTGAAAACATATTAACACTCACAACTTATCATTCAAAGCCT
>Ga0209208_10007197_pt1 | contig 15157 bp, 11 predicted proteins | sample S1TSphfallax_3_FD_187694 | JGI IMG/M metagenome (GOLD analysis project Ga0209208, IMG submission 187694) | Host-associated microbial communities from peat moss isolated from Minnesota, USA - S1T2_Fd - Sphagnum fallax MG (SPAdes) (version 2) | ecosystem: Host-associated > Plants > Peat moss >...
TGTTAATTACATTACACACATATGACATTCATAAGGTTTTGGTACTTCTATAACTAGTCTTTCCTTTCCTCAAGTCCTCACACACTTTGGTGCCAATTCAATCATTTGTGCATCCTGAAATCCTTGGGTTATTGAAACATTGTTTGCCATAATGAAATCAAGGAGTGTTTCAATCGACATTAAGTTGTGAAAAATTTTGTGCAACATGAGGGTGAGATGATGGGATATGGATCCAATTTATCATAATGTATATATGGTAGGGCAACAACATGTATGATGATGGTTAGATAAAATAAAATAAAATAAAAACCTTGTAGCCAATGGAATACGAAAAATGATAACATCCAATGGTGGTGGGAAAGGAAATGAATGTGGAAATCTTGGGGTTTTTTTCATCCACCTTTTGTTTACCACCAAGCTTTGGCTCTTTCTTGGGATCCTTTCTTTCTTGTTTTCTTTTAATGATACCACTTTTTCATTCATTCATTCATTCATTTTTTATGCTTGGACTTAGTTCAAGGATGTTCTTCTCCACGTGGAAAAAGAAAGAAAAAAATAGTTGTTTATAAATGGATTAATGAAATACGTGTTGAAAGACATTGTAGGATTTGTTGTTAGAACTTTCATGGCATTAGATTTAAAGTTTCATGGAAATGTTTTGAAAATAGTTTCAAATTTGGGGGCATATATTCATTGATATTAAATAGTAGAGTTTGAAATTTGAAATTTGAGTGCATCTTGTTGTTAACTTTTCAAAGATACTAGGTCTGCTTGATTTGGAAAAGGGGTGTGTCCATGATGATTATTTAAATAATTTTAAATCTTTGTTGTCAATTTTGTTTTGGCCAACAACTTCAAATTTTTATTCCTTGAACAACATATGGTTATAGCTTATAAGTTTTTGAAATTTGCAATTTATGTTCTTCAACTTTGAATGCAATTCAAATCATATAATTTGAAGGAAGGAAGTGAAAGTGGCATTCATTTGAATCAAAGGGGTTTAAATTAGGCTTCCAATTTGTGAAACTTGCATGGGGAGGCTATTTTTTCAAGTCATTCACATTATGTCCTCTAAATTTCTTGAGTGGATTATCATTATTAATATATTTTTCATTTATTTTAGCACACTCATATTGCATGCACATCCATGTATAATGACCCCACAAAAGATATAAAACTAAATGAAATCAACATAAAAACAACATATCTTGCAATTTAAGTAATTTTTGTTGGATTACAAACATAAATAATTGTTTTATCTCGAATATTGAATTCACTCCAACAAGAGTAACATAACATATACATAGATATATTCACATATTAAAATTGGAAGTTGAAGAGTTGAAAATATATTTGACATGGAGCATATGAAGAAATAATTGTGTAGTTCATTACATGATGATTATATGCATGGATATTATTACTATGTTTATTGTGGTGCTACCTTCAAGTTGTTGTGTAGGTTTGTTTAGAACCCCATTGACATTTGATGTGCAAGGATTTACAATTTGTGGTTGGGTCGTTGAAATAGGATTTATCATTTGATTTATTTTTGGTAGTGTTGTTAGGAAACAATATTTACAACTTTAGGGAGCTCCTTGGGATCATCCTATTGTAAGTGTATTTATTTTTATTTTTTAATATTCATATATAATCAACTACTTTTATTAGTTTGACAACAATGGATATAAGATGGCTGTCATGTTCATTTCATCAAAATAGAATTTATGACTATAACAATGTATTACATAGTTAGATCAATTATGAAGAGTCTCGAAAAGTTTATGTTGAAATTCATAGGACTTCTATTTCATGTTAGTTGGAATATTGTTATTTAATTGTTAGGACCTAAATTTATGCATTTTTCCTTTGTGTTCAACCTGCAATTTATGTAGATCTATTCATTTCGTATTACTTGATTTTACAATTCAAGTGGCATAAAAAAAAATTTGTCAATAAGTGTTTCCTTGTTTGCATGTGAAGGTTTGTCAAAAGGATGATGGGAACAAGTGTGGGGTGGATGTGTTTCATATTCCAAGCTTCCAATGTTGGAGACTTGGCCAAGTATTTAAAACTTTGCCATAACTATAGAGTTGTCCTCACAATACAATTTGCATTGGTTGAGAATGAAAAAAATATTAGGGGTTAAGGGGAGTTGATTTTTAAGTGAACATGTTTCATGAAGAAGCAATTGCATGTTTGGTAGTGAAAAGACACAAGTAGAGAAACAATCATGTAAATTTTTTCAATGATGGTTACTATCCAATTGTTTTTTGGGGTGTATTCCTTGTTGAATGATGTCACTAGCATTTTTGTAACCTATGTTGCGTAGTTACCCATTGAAAGAGAGACTTGATAATTGGTTGCAAGAAATGCACACAACTTTGTTTGCTTTTGAAGAAGACATTAATCCTTGTAGCTTTACTAAAAAGTTATGCATAAGTCACAACCATGTAAACACAAGTTTCATTTTTTCCTTGTGCATAATTTGCACATCTATAGTCTTGATGTTCATCAATGTCACAATTATCCTCACACATTTTGGATTAATAGCACTCTTCTTGGCTTGCATCTCCAATTAGGTTGCATAAGAACCTTCGTGCTCACACATTTGAAGCTACTATAATCAACTATGAAACATTTTGTAAACCATGCTTCAAGGCACCTATTTCAATAGATAGAGATTAGAAGTGCCATTGACACACCTTCAAAAAAAAAAAAAAAAAACACATTAGTTCTCATGGGCAATTTTTTTAATAAAAAAATTGTGATGTTGCTCAAGTGACAATCATCCATTAGTGTATTTAGCCAATTTTGGCAATATTCAAAATATGGAAGCAGAAAACCTTAAGCACCCTTTCATATTGTAGGCAATTGTGGCGATTTTTGGCCAAAAGAAATTTTTAATATTTTTTGGCGATTTTTTTAATAAAAAAACAGGGAATTTTGTGACAGAATATTCTTTTTTTCCACCATATTTTTCGCCAAAAAATAATTTTACTTGAACTTGTGTATTGATTGGATGGTCTTAGGGTTTTGGGTTTTAGGGTTTGCGAAGGGACTCCGGAAGGACGCACTTGTGAGCATTCCTTCACAAATTCCGACCTCCGATCCGCGCGCGGTGCTTCCGTCCGTCCGCACTTCGAGCGCAATTCAAGTGTTTCTGGTGTGCAATTGTTAGTGGTGGTGGTCGTCGTGGGAAGAGCTGGCCTCGTCTTTGGTTTCCGCGGGACCACAAGAGTCCAGGACTGGCCTCCGACAGAGGTCTGTATCGAACAGCAGCAGTGTCGGTCTCTTGAGGGAGCTCGCGGAAGCGCGGAGGCTGAGAGAGGAGCAGCGGAGGGCGGAGGAGAAGAAGAAGCGTCGGACCTCGATCCAGAATAGGAAGTGCAGTTGCGATCCGCGAAGGGTGCCCTTGCTACTAAAGTGGAGTTTGGGGATGGCGCTGTTGTTGTCATTGGCATCGATTGCACTTCTAGGGTTCTTCTATAATTTCGGTTCTTCTCCTGTGTTTGCTACCACCGAAGGGAAAGAGGTTAGTAGCCCCCGTGATGATCCTTCTTCTTGTTCACAATCGTTTGTTTTTGGGGGGAAATCTGTTCCAGTCTCTATACCTGCCTGAGAATGAATGTCGGTCTTTTGCATCCCTAAACCATAAACCCTAAGCCCATTTTGCACGGTGCTTGTAAATCCAGTGATGAACACCTAACCAGTCATTCTAATGGGATTTATTTGTTTTACTGCCACCTGCTTGGAAGAATAGGTTACACATGGAAGTGTAATAAAGCTGCAGCATGAGCGTACCAAGTTTCGATTGCATTCACATGAGGTACCCTATGGCTCTGGCAGTGGACAGCAGTCTGTAACCAGCTTCCCAGGTGTCGAAGATGCCAACAGTTTCTGGGTGAGAATTTCTTGTCACTTCTGCCAAAGAAATTTCTGGGTTTGAATTTCATGTCAAAGGAGCTGATAGCTTGAACTTCTGAAGTGGCCATATGTGTCATGTCATGTTTTCACACTCCTGGGACTTCATGATCAACAAGTCCTGGATGCAAATTTTTTCAGGGTTATGTGAATGCCAGAGAATTACAGGACCCCTTTTTATCTACTACAGGTGCATCTGAAGCAGATGCTTTTTTAATGTAATGGGCATGTAGCTATTTTATTACTGTCTTGATCCTGATCTTTTTTTTTTCAAAGATGATACAGATAGTCCATGCTCCCTCAGGAACAAATGTTCAGCAAGGTGATGCCATACCGAATGGGTCAATTGTTCGCTTGCAGCATGTTCGCACCCGCAAATGGCTCCATAGTCATCTCCACCAGTCACCAATTTCTGGCAATCTTGAGGTGGGTGGTTTTCTTTACTGCTGGTTGTGTGATATTTCATGCCAGCATAATTTGTCTGTTTCAAGTGTCACGGACTCCAGGCACTCACAATGGATACCTATTTTGTTATTCTCAAAAAGTCCCCTGCCTTTTGAGATCTCTCAGGGATGTGGATAGATTCTTTTTTGGCCTGAGCGGGAAGACATCACTAGTTTTAAGTAGTCTTGCAAGATGGTCTGTCTCTGGAGGCAACCAGTCCGTGGGAGTTATATAGTTGTTTTGGTCAATTTGCATCCTTATGAGTCTAGATCAATTCAATTTGATCCCTTTATGTCTGTTTCTCTTAGCTGAAGAGTATGTGTGTGCACATTTGCAAGCCAGCTATGAGCGATTGGATTTTTGCAAATCAACATGTGCTCCTTGTGCTGAGGCGTTTGTCTCTTGGTTGTGATTCACTGTGTCTGAGTGGATGCAAGAGACTGGCTTTGTGATATTATTAAAAGGCTAATATTCCAGTGAAGCTGGATAAAGTGGGCATTGTGGGCTCTGCAGATAGAGCTCGCCCTTGAAAGGGGGCAGTATGAGCCCAAGGGCCTGCACCTTCCCAAGCTGGGAAGAGGCTCTCAGTCACACTAGATTTGGCTGGTGTTGTATATATATTGCTCTGGAGCTAGAGTCTACTCAGTCTCCACTTGACTAAAGATTCTCAGATCAAATATCTTGCATGGTGAGCTCTTCTCAAATAGAAAATGCTGGCTATAACAGGACTTCACAATATGACTTTGAGCTGTACAGACCAAAAGGAGGTATTGACTGTGCATTTGAATGCAGGTTAGTGCCTTTGGAGGAGATGAACAATCTGATACAGGTGATCATTGGAAGTATGTATCATTACTTCCCTCTCTTTCAGAATTTATACATACTGCAAGAATTCCACATCTAATGTTTCTTGGGGTTTGAGTATTGATTATGGGGAAATCTGAATTTTGTGGCAACATTCACAGTTGTATTGTGAATATTTGATGTCGATTAACTTCAGAATTGTGGTTGTGTTCATAAATTTGAAGCAAGTACTCTAACTTTGTGGGTTTTCTTGGTTCTATATGTAAACAAAAAGCACATCCCTGTAGTAAGTATATCATGAATGCCTTGAACATGACATGTTCTGGCTGGTGTAAGGCTGAAAAATCACATTCTCAGTTTTTTGTGACAGCTCCTCCTGCTTAAACTGCTGTTCAAGGTCTCTTTTGATATTTCTATATCAACGTTTTGAGTCTGTACTGTTGTGGTAGGCTGGAGATAGAAGGGACGGGGAGTGTATGGCTAAGGGACCAAAAGGTCCGCTTGCGGCATGTTGATACTAATGCGTATCTGCATAGCCATGACAAAAAGTATAGCCGCATTGTTACTGGTCAGCAAGAGGTATGTGGTGTTACCAAGAAATCGGCAGACAACATCTGGTCAGCTGCAGAAGGAGTTTATTTCCCTGTGAAGCATAAAGACTGATGCCTTTCATTATGGAGATTGCCACTGGTCCAGTTTCCCACTACTAGCTTTCAGGATATCACCAACTTCAAGAACAATCACTCACACCTTGCAATTGATGTGGAAATAGCAGTTATCTCTAACCTCTGAAGAGATCATGGTTTTGCTATGGAGTCCACAGCATAGGTTTTTTTTTCTATGGCATCTTTGCCATACGTAGCAGCCTTGGCTAGTTTCCAATGGGTGGATTATATGTCAAAGATCAATCAGGTGTGAGATGGGGAATATGTTTTAGTATGTGAGTGCAGTGACACCATAACTGTGGCAAAAGCTACAATTTGGTTTGTGTGTGCTGAGGACTCAATTGGGATTGTTAAAACAGCCCTTAACTATGTATAAACTATCTACTTAGTAGTCACCTATTTTCCTACCTATTGACCTATGCACAGAATGCGTTACCAATGTGAAACCAGATATGAACTCAGCTGAGGTTCATCCACAACTAAGTTTGCAATGGGCATTCAATGGATGGTGCACCAGTGGCTGTTTGTGGATATATGACAAAATTATGTACCAGAAAAAGCACTAGTTAGGTTTCCATGTTGATCAACATGTGTTCAAGGTTGATAAAGAAATTTCCTTGTGCATTTTAATTTTTGGTAGGCACACAAAATCCATGTGAAACAAAAAAAGTGTTGCATACTTGAAAATATTACTTGCATGAATGACCTCCTAAAGACAATACAAAGAGCCTATGATATTAAAAGCAGACAGATTTACATTGAAGGAAAGACAATTATCAATCATACTAGATATGTGTCAGTTGACAATATATCATCACTATTTGTATACAATTGAACTGACTTAAAAGTAGTAGATCTGTAACTTCTTGACCCTAATTTCTTAGAAAATCCAATCAGGAAATTATCTACCATCACTACATTGTCCTTTTTTTGTCATGGATGTGCACTAAATCTTTTGTACTAAACTTTAGCATAAGTCAATTTGGTTTATGATAAAATTGGCCCATGTCTGTACTTCTAGACTTCTTCATAAAACATGTAAGATGAAACTCAAAATTGATCATAAGATTTTAAAATGATAAATTTCTTTTTTTAAACAAGGCATTTAGAGGAGGCAAAAGAATCCATGTAAGGACAGCAAACTGACTAGACATATAGATTTTTGTGAAATACAATGGTACAGCAGTTATCTACACGTAGCCCAGAAACTTTGCTCAACAGATTTCCATGTCTTATTTGGATTTTACACTTGCTTCATATTCATTCAAGTTCAACAAAGGATTTACTCAAGATCTTAAATTGAAACTTGAGGAAAGAATATCCATTTAGCGTCTATAGCATGTACTCCTACTACATGTGAGTTACAATGCAGCGAATGACTACTGGATAAACCCCTGAACCCACTACAACCCACTACAAATCCTCAACATTTCACAGTGGTAATTACCAGTATAGGGGAAAAGGTTCCACAGTTTCCAAGACCTGGAAGGTTAAGATGTAATACAGAAACTCATCAGAGCTACAGCAGCAGTACGCCTAAAAAAAGACAAGGGTTGCATGATAAATATCTGCAGTGTCTGGATAGAAACGTATGGCTCCACCAGATCAGAGTTCTTTTTAAGTTTTTTTAAAACTGACATTCTATACATGTATGAGAGAAAGAGACAGTTAGTTACCAATTTGTGAGCACACAAATACCATCAAAGCACTAGAGCAGTCACTGATGTGTATACAGGCATGCATACACATCGCATAGACCCAAAGTTCTCAGCATGCAGATACAAAAGAGAGCCCCTAAACTAATCTCCAGCAAAATTGTCCATACTACATACCACAGGGAATTATTAAAAAGGGGCTCTCAACATAATCTCCGTGCATCTGCAACCCTTTTGTCTGGCTGAACATCACTATCAAACCTATCTGCGCTTCTTATTGAGCCTCTTTGCAGACTTGGAAGGTGTGATCAGCAGGTATATGAAAAGGCCAACAATTGTAAGCACAATTACAAGAGGCCCATACTTCACTGCAATCTTCTGCACCACCAGAAAGCCACATGTCAGTAAGAGATTCATTTCAATGAAGATAAACCATCATGTGTCAGCAATCTCAGCCCTGATCCTATCTAAACCCTTCCATGGCACTCTACTAATTCAATGTTTGTCCATTTTGTTGCAGGTAATTGTATAAAGACAATGTGCAACAACATGAGAGAAACTCAAGGACCAAGCATCAAAACAACAATGAACTCACCTTAACCTGCATTTTGAATAAGGCGTCCATTGCCCCCCCCGCCACCCACACACACACACGGAAAACCAGCAGCCATGTTTTCTTGTCAGCAGGTGAAGACCTCAATGGCAGACAGCCAATTGCAAACAAGATCCGTCAAGGCTTAAAGAAACATGCGTGTGAACATTGCAGATTTGCATAAGAATTTTCACACTGCATGCTTACCCAGTCATACTTCTTCTCAGCTGGCTTGTCAGACAGAATATCAAGCACTGGAAGGGGTGTAGAGAATGCCTCCTGCAAAAAGAAAAATCCTCCAGCCAGCCATGTCAGGATTCCCTCCAGCATCATTGTCCAGTATGGTGAATGTACACACAAGGAATTCATTCATATGGAAAACACTGTAGTGTGCAGCAGCACTGACCTGCAATGTTGACTTGCTTGCAACTCGGTACTTCACCACAGCTGGTGATCCAGAAAAGGGCCCTTTAATTCGGGACTCAACAATGAAAGAATGCGACAGAGACCCACCGCTGGATTCATTCCACATTTTGCAATGCAAGATCAGGAGTGTCATCTACACATGCATGCATTAGACCTTCCTTTGTGGTTTGCTAACAGAAAAAGGAAAGTTTCCAATCAAAATTTGGATTTTCATTTTTCATTTAAAAATAATAATTCCTTCACAACTGTTATGTGAAAAACTTGTAAAGCTTAAACTTACGCTTCAAGCTTGTCCCATGTTTGAGAAGTATTGCCAGACACCAGGCTGAAGAGAGATGATGGCCATGTGTCGTCTGTCAAGCTCACATCGTAAGCCGTACTGAAAAATTCCATTCCACCATCCCTCAAAACCAGAAGCAGAAACAGAGAGACAGAGAGATAAAAACAAACAAAAGACCAAAAAAAGAAAAGGAAAAACAGAAACATAAAATTAGATTTTAATTTTTAAAAAAGAAACAAAACATAACAAACCAAAGGAAAAAAAAAACAAAACAAAAAACAAAAAACAGAGAATTAAACAGGAAGGTGCGAAAGGATGAGGAGGAGCACACTCACGCAGATCCAGCGTTGTACAGAGTGATGCCAACATTGATACGCTCGCCGCCCTTCACTCTCTGGATGGTTGCCTTCTTGTGCACCACCAAGAAGGCAGTATTGTCTACGGCCGCGGTGAAAACCAACAACGCAAGCAACATCAGGGACATCAAATGCAGCCGCACAGACATCATTGCTGCTGCTGTTGCTGCTTCTGAAGAAAGCATCGGCAATCGCCGCGACGATCAGCCCCACTCCTCCTTCTCCTTCCCGACGCCCACGTGTTGTTTCAAAGTCCTTCGACCAGCTCGAAAAACAGCTTCTTCTCGTTCAAAGCTTCCAAACCTGTTTAGGGTTTCGTGATCCAGTTAGGGTTTTCGTATTTTCCTTTAGGGTTTCGTCCTCCAGTTAGGGTTTCATTGACTTTTAGAGTTTTGAAGAATTTGAGAGATAAATCTTTTTTCACCCTTTCTTCCTTTTTGGGATTTTTTTTTCATTTTTTCCTCTTTTGGTATTTTTTATTATTTTTTCTTTTTTGGGGAAGACCAGAGCAGTTGAACCCTAACCGTTATCAGTATTTTTTAACCCTGTCTCTACACAAGACAAGGGTTATGAATAAATAAATAAATAAATAAAGGAAACACATCCAACAAGGGAACAAGAGAAGAAAGAAGAAAGGACCGAAGTTCAAGCAAAAGACCGCACATGAAAGTGCAAAACGCACAATGGGGAGTCCTAACAAGGGAAAATTCGAAACCAAGGACCTAAACCCATCACTAATAGTATGAAACAAGTTGTGCAAGGAGATGGGCTAGAAACCTAGAAAGACACCAAGCCTAGAAGAAGCCTTTCCTACCGTCACAACTGCCTAACACAAGATAGTGATGACTTGAACTTTCTAGAGAGCCATTAACACCCTCTATCTATAAAATGAACGTATAATCGAAAGAGGAAGACCACTAGAGCCCTTTACTAACCATGCCATGTTGGCACAACGATAAAAAAAATTGTCCACTTATTAACATAAACATCCAAATATTTCTATTGCTAGAGGGATGATATCATCCTTAAGGTGTCAATTGTGATATGACACAACCTTTGCTTTAACTATAATTGTTGCAACCACTCCTTGGGAATAAATGGCTCGTGAAACAAGATTTGCATAAGTTAGGTCAACAATGACTACGTCTACCAAAGTGCGAGTACCATTTGTTGTAAACACAATATCCACCCATTGTCATGATGTTCATTGAAATGGCATTAGGAGATCATGTACAAAACATCACTAACAATGGGAGTGAAAAAATCTTGAACTACATCATGTGTGGTTGTGCACTTTCCCCCAAGAACACAACAAAATAGGTGTATTCCTATTAGATCTATGGCATGACGACATATGCATCGAAAAAAACCATGAGCTGTGGGATGGGGGAGGCCCAATTTGGTGCACGGTGCTAAGGAAAAAATGTCAAAAGGTTGAACAAAAAATATCTAACTAATGTAAAAAAATTATGAATGGGACGGGGAAATGAAGAATGTAATAAGGCCTCTATGTGAAACAATAAGTGAGAATCCCAAATACACATCCCCCAACTTAGGAAAAACATCTATGTGTTGAAAATCATCATCCAAAGCTTCCTGGAGAAAAGAAGAAATGAAGGAAAGTGATCTTAAAAGAACACCCAAAACCCTAATGCCCTCAACAAGGGTACATAAACCTAATGGAAGTGAAAACTCTAAAGGTAACCTTGAAGAAAACCAAGTAGCACACTTGCAAGGTTGAACCACAAGGCCTACCAAATCTAACAAGGAAAAAAAATGATGAAAAACTTGAAAAACAGCTAAAACAAGCCCAATGATGTGAGTGTCATTTGCAATGAAAAAAACAAACAAGATTGAAAAAGGGCAGTCAAACTACAAAATGCTTGAAAATGAATTAGGGCGAAAAAAAGACCACCCAAAATATCCCTTTGATAGATACCAATGCAAGATTGAATAACAAACAATTTGCCTTAAAGGGAGTGGTGACTAAAGAAAAATGAGAGTTAAAAAATGTAAAAGGAATGGATGAAACATATGAACTAAACCAACTGCCCACCTATGACACGCAACTTGTAAAATATAACCCTATTAAAAACAATGTTGAAAACATTTACAATGTTTATTTGCAACACCACTTAATCAAGGTGAACATTTAAAAAATGTTTGAATCTTGTGCACCACTACCTCACAACCTCCCTTAACTATGACCCAAATTAGTGAAGGGATAAGTGAACGACAAATGCATTATGAAACTAAAGGCAAAGGGTCCTATTCACCAATTGATTAAAAACCTCACCTATTATAATTAGTCGAATGCCACCAAAAGGCTTGACCAAAGCTAACAATTTAACAACAGCAAAGGCCTTGGCTATATTCCGAAAGATACACCATGTAACAACAAAAGAACACGCCAAGAATAAATAGGAAAAGCCGCTATCTATTTTGAATATATTTTGAAGGTGCTCGAAAACCATGCTTAAAGGCCCTTCAACTAAAAGGTGGATTGAATGAATGAAAGCTGACTTGAACATGTCTAAAGAAAAATCCAAGTCCGCTTCTAGTTATGTTGTAACCCTAGCCTTGGGCTCGCGACCAAGACAAGGGCTTGCAAGGTTACAGGCCAAGAAAAGAAGCTCGGGAGTGAAAGAAAATGTGAGGGAATGAATCCTCACACTCCCAAAGGAGCTTCCACCTTGGGAGTTAAAGTTTCGATGGACTCTCGAATTTTCAACGAGCAATTGTAGGGGTCAAAAACCAATGGATTGAAGAGTTATTTATATCATTGGAAATCTATTGAAACTTAGATGTCTAAAATGGGCTTGCATGACCCATTTGGACATTTGAAACATAAGTTGTGGCCAAAAGAAGGGCTGGGAGTCAAATTGGCAATTCGACTTTCAACAACTAAAAGTCAAAAATCGACCCGATTTACTTGTGTGTAGGTGGCGTGCGACATACCATTGGAAAGCTCTCGACAAATTATACAACTTTGCTTTAGATCTCATCTCAATCCGAGGTTTACACCCAAAATTATGGGCCCCCAAAGTTGTGGGAGTCCCAACTTTGGAAATTTCGGGACTCCCACTTTGGGACAAAATGCCATTTGGATGTGGGCCTTGTGGAGAGGAACAAAGTATACTATAAGGGGGGAAGGTGGTGGCCTCCCCCAAGTCTGGGCTATGATGAGTCTTGTGAGTTCGAGTTGCCCATGGTTCGTCCTAACACCAAAAGTGCTGCAACTATGCAGTAACCACCTTGTGTTGGTTTTGTGCAAGTTCATATGAGTAGTTGAAGCTTGTAAATTCTTCCTACTCCCATCCTGAAGCTCCAACACGGCCCTTTACCCCTCCAAAGTGCTGTGAACCAAGGAACATGCCCCGACTCCTTACTCTTCCATTGTTTTCAATTTCAACTCACATTTGAATCCCTCAAGGAGTTGGGAGCGCTTCAAGTTGGAACTCCATCAAAGAATTTGAACAAAGCAAGGATGAAAAGCTTGCAAAGTAGTAATGGTTTTTTAAAAAGCTGAAATTAACACCAAGGGGGTGAAGGCCTCGCAACACAAACATATTCCCCAACTCACCTTAGGGTTAAACTCCAACAAAGACTATGGGGCCCCGAATGGGAAGAGAGGGATGAACCCTCATGGGGAAGGGCTAGGATTAGTGTATAAACTATAGGTACACAAATATATGAAGATAATGGAATATGTTTACACCTAAGGATGATTTTTTTTTTTAAACAAAATTTTTTTTATCCTATAATACAAGCATGGGATGAAAAAAACATTGGTAGCTTCTACACATGGTGGTTGAATAATTAATTAATTTTGAAATCCTCATTTCGACAAATAAAATATTCTTTGAAGATTCAATATTTTCCTTCACAATTGTTTATTATTTGAAAATTCAAATTTAAAATTTGAACATTTCTATAAATAATATAATTAGTGTCAAAGTTGCCAAAATATTAGCATGACCAATAAATCATATTGTTAAAATGGGAGAATTGGACTTTTTTTAGGAGTTAATTGTTAACTTTAGTAAATTAACATTGTTGTAATAACATCCTAGACTTGTCTATAGGTGCAAAGAAAAAAAATGTGACCAATGAGGTTGTTCAATTCCATAGTTTGAGTTTGTTTTAAAAGTTGCTTTCATAAAATAGTACTTATTGCATGTTGCATGTTAAAACATGCAAATTCTAAGGAGCTTTTAACAAGAATTTGAACATTTAAAATGGTCCCAATATTAAATAAAGGTTTTAACACATTGCTTGTGTTAGTTGAGTTTTTTTAATTATTTAATGATGTAGCTAAAATGGTTATCATGCATAAAACATTCTAGCCAAATTTGGTTATAAACATGATATGAAAGTTAATATGTTTAATCATCCTTCACATTTTTCTTACATGATAGAACCCAATAGAATAAGTTGGTAATTTTTCACCCAAAAAATACCAAAATTTGAAAACAAGGAAAACACGTATTTTTAACCATTGGGAAGGTGAGGGGAACCAATTGGTTAAACTTAGCAAAAAAAAATTGTAATAATATAAAAGGGTATTTTTTTCTATTTAAAAAAAAAAGATTTCCTTGAATGAATTCACATCACAAATGTAGAATTGTTATTAAATGTGGCAATGAAAATTACAAAAAGAATAAAAATCTATTAAGTTGATTGAATTGGGTATGTGAAGATTGCATAATTTTCATAGTCTTTCATTGGGTTCAACATTTACCCATTGATTAATTTATATATTTTAAGAATTTAATTTTGGTACATGGATTTTTTCAATTATAGTGCTTTCAACATGTCAGGAATATATAATTCTAGTGACGATGAAATTTGGTGAAATAAGTAAAAGGTTTAGTAATATGGTCCTCAACTTGATGATTTCATCAATCTACACACATGAATATAAAAAGGCAATTTAACATGTGGCTCTTCATAATGCACCAATTTGCATCTTGTTTTTCATGAGTTGAATTTGATTTTAATTGAATTTGGATTCAAATTATATACAAATAATAAAAAACGTTGTCTATATGTTTGTGGTGTTCATACCATGTATATGGTTCAAGACTTACACTCCATGTAAGTGTACAAGGTCCATTTACACTCATATAAGTGTAAATGTAGAACAAGAGATGTGTAAAATTGTGTAAATATATTTTAGGGGAGGAGGGGGGAGTTCAAAATGTTTTTAGTGATGGGCCAATCAAAGTGGATCATTGCAAAAAACCTTTGAAACATTTGTGCTTGGGATGCACCACAACCGATTAAATAATTACTATGAATCACAATAAGTAACCAAGCTTTTCTAAAAGCCTAGGTAAAAAATGATGATGAACAAAATTAAGAATATAAATTCTAGTTAAGGAATGATGTGGCACAAAATGCACCTAAGAATGTGCATCCAATATATTTTGTAGAATAATAAGTCACAATTTGTCCAATATCCTTTGCCCAAAAGTTTGATTTTGTATTGTATATAGGTGGTTAAAGGGAAGTATTATTAGAGTCCCATATTGGTAGAAAATGCTTATATTTGGGGAGTATTAAAAGTGTCATGATTTTTGGTGATGGGCTAATCAAAGTGGCACCTTACACAAAAAAACATTAACTTTGGGATGCACCCAAGGGTTTTATTTTTCTAGAATATGTGGAGGCTCAAATATTACTACCATTTAAATGGCATAACAAAATCTGTGAGAAAGAAATTTCTCAAGGTGCAATTTCAAGCATCCATTTTTTTTTTGGCTATGTTTCCATAAGGTAATTGACCATTTGGCCATTGGGAATATTTTGAATGTATGTCTTTTGATGATTGACAACGTTTGAACATCACCATTTTTTATGATCAACATGTTATATACATCTTTGTTTTGGTGGCACACAACTAGTTAAAAACATTTTGATAGACCCAAATTTCCCATACATCTAAATTGCTTAAGCCAAATTATTCAAAATTTAATTAAAAGTAGGTTTCCCCATGAGAATCAAACCCT
>Ga0209208_10007198_pt1 | contig 15156 bp, 10 predicted proteins | sample S1TSphfallax_3_FD_187694 | JGI IMG/M metagenome (GOLD analysis project Ga0209208, IMG submission 187694) | Host-associated microbial communities from peat moss isolated from Minnesota, USA - S1T2_Fd - Sphagnum fallax MG (SPAdes) (version 2) | ecosystem: Host-associated > Plants > Peat moss >...
ACTTATAAGGTTAGGCTCTTCAATACCACCACTAGAGGCCGAAATATTTCCAACTGGTTTGCAATTACAAGATCTATTAAGGATTAACAATATGCTTAAAGTGGAGTTGGCTATTTCACTATTCAATACAATGGGAGCAAACTTGTTTTTTATTCAATTTCAATAACCTTAGATCTTGAAAAAAAACTTGATTTTCAAATTTAAAAATGGTTTTGAGAGACAAAATAATGTTCTAAAAGAAATAGGGTGATGAAAATAGAATGGTAACATTATGAAAAATAGATGATTCACCTAAAATTCTAAATCCCCCATAACTTTAGTAAAACCCACATCACTTAGATTACAATAAAAACCTTGCATAAGAGTTGTCAAAGGAACATTCCTTAAACTTGTCCATCTAAGCCCCATTTCAAGGTAACAATTGAGGTGCATAAGAATAATTTGGACTTCAAAATTATATACAATCTTGCATTATATTATGTTTTAACATTCTTAAACATTCCCAAAACACACAAAAATTTAGCAACTTGGACAACAAAAATCAAGTAGCATTCTCAAATCCCTAACACATAAAATTGTTTGAATAAAAAAACAAAAAAACATAAAGTCATCATAAATGACAAAAGGAGTTTAAGATATCAATGAGGGTGCAAGCACAAAACATAACACAAGAAATAAAAAGCAATAAATGGCAAATAATATTGAATGACTTGTAGTGTAGCAAAATTACAAGCATACAAAAGAATTTTTTTTTAACAAAGGAGCAAATTGCATAGGAAAAATTGAGCAATTGACCTTGTATAGGAGAAGGGTTGGGCAAGAGGTCCTTCCTTGTTTTGAGGTGCCTAGGCATGGGGGGTGGTAGCCCGAGTGATGGGCATTAAAAAAACAAAGGACCTCTAGGCCTACCCTTCTCCAGTGTAAAAACCTGCCCTAATTTTTAGAGGACTCGGAAGGGCTACGACTACGATAATCGTCGTTCTCTCATAGGTGCACTCACACCTACAGGTCATAGCTGCCCGGCTGTAAAAACAATTTTTCTCTGGTTGCTCAGATCTGCCCGGATCTAAAAACAAGTCTGCCCTGGTTGTCTGACACCGAAGCCGTCAGGCGTTCGAAACCCAGCGGCGCCGATGATCCAAAAACTGCTAACGTTGCTCTCCCGCCCTCCTGCACGCTTGTGTCGCGGGAAAGGAGCGCAGCGGGCGCAGGTGGGAAGAGGAGACGACGCGGGCAAGGAGGGTCGGTCAGGCGGCCGTCTGAATTCTCGAACTTATTTGGTCATGCCTTCCATCGCTTGCAAATTGAGGCAGCCGCATTTTGCGGAATTGTAATCGATTTCCCTAGTTTGCTTCAAATCATTTCAGGAAGAGTGCTAAAACATGTAGTTGGAATTTGGTTAGGGTAGAGTTTGAGTTTTTTTTTTTTCTGATACAGTCCTGGTCGTGGTTTGCTGTTTTTTTTTCTCCCCCCCTGATAGTCTAGTGGCGTTGGGAAAAAGTGGTAGGGCTTCTGTGAGGGTTTTAGGTTGAGAAACCCCGTGGTTGCGGCGGAAGAAAAGGAGTTTGAGATTTTGTTTTGTTTTATTTTTTCTTTTTTGCTTTGATTTTCGGAGCCTGAGACGTCGTAGTTGAGAGTTGCGTCGTGGAATAAGTTCGACTCGCGGTTCATGCGCTCTGAAATGTGAGATGTGATGGATTTGATGTTCCGAAACGCTTTGTGATTCTCCGAACTGTAGAAGAGTGGGGTCGAAGGGGCTTCCTTTGCTGGAAAGGCATCTGTTCTGGCAGTAATTATTCGATAACATTTTGTGAGTAATGAACATTTGTTCGCCTTGAGGTGGAATTTTGTCATGACTGGCCTCCTGCATTACATGTGAGAGAAGAAAGCAGGAGAGATTACCTTAATAAGTGAACGAAAGAGCCAAATGGCCAGGACGTTGCCAGGACTAATTAGTGCTTTGCAAAGGAGTACCAATGTACAGAAATCATATGCAGAAAACACATTTTCAGGTTATCAGAATTGCAGTGTCCTTGCTATCACAGGAAAATCTATACCTTTGTTATATACCACAGGATATCCCAACCCTTTGTACATACATTAAGGTCTGGGGTAGCAGCTTAGGTCATTTTCTTTGACCACAGTATATGACATAATCTTCTGATGATGATCATACACTCATAATAATGACCATGTTTTTTTAATGAACATCACGCATTTCAGAGTGCATCAACCTCTTTGTTTGATCTGTCTTTAGCATCAGTCTTAGCATGATGTTCACTGTGGAACTTGAAAGGGTCTTGCAATGGCGAATGTACTGAAGTTGTGCTTTTTTTTGTTTCTGTTTTGAAAGATTGTCAGGTTCACAAGGGATCCAGTAACAGTTATATTGTGCAGAGACAACTGTCTGTTGCCAACTGATGAGGATGAGTTGGTGTCAGACCCAAAGAATATTCTTCATGGTTTTTGTGGGAACAGAATTTCAAGGACATCAACAGGCATTGAAATAAGGTTGATTGTCACAGCTTTGCAGCCAAGCAAGTACTACAACTCAGATGGGATACATTCTGGCAAAGTGTTTGTGACCAATGTACAGCAAGGGAGCAGAAGAAGTATTACAATCAAGTTTCACCTAGTCATTGATCCATGATTCGGAAGGATAGATGAGTGCCTACCCAATGAGCAATGTGGGGGATATATGTCAGCAGAATGCTTGTGATCGCATGGCTGATGGCTTTATTCGGGAGGATTATGACATGTTGCCAGAACCCTCCCATGGACAAAGAGCTTCAGAGCAACCTGCTCATATGAATGAGACAGAGGATGAAGAGCTTCTCCATGAAATGGAATCAAATGAGCTGGAAGGAATCAATGGGGATGATAATAGGTTGCTTTTACAAGAGTCTCTGCAATCAGGCAATGAGGACAGTACTTTGATCAGTAAGGCAGCTTCTATGGATCTATGCAATGTGCAAGCAGGAAATGGATTAGAGATGCTTGGAAACAAGGTGGTGAGTGAGGATGCTGATAATGGGACTGTTGAGAAGTCAGCAACTGAGCAGGACCCTTTGGAGAGAGGGCAGGAACAGGATCAGATGCTGGTGGATGAAATTCCACCTATTCTGACAAATAGATGTGATAAGGGCAGTGCACAAGCTCCAATTTTGTCTGCTGATCTTCCAGAAACTTCGCCAGCTGTAGAAACACTTTTGGATATTCCTGCATCTGCAGATGTTTCATTTGCTGGAGTTCTGTCAGGTCTTGTGCAGCCAGGGTTGCTCCCTGACCCTTGTGCAGATGGAAAATGTTCTTCAGTGCCTTCTTCTGTCCCTCTTTTGAATGAAATGCTGCAAGCTCAGATGCAGTCTCAGATTCTTGTGTTGGGAGCCTTGAGGTAAGAGAGCAGGCATAGGCTTTGTAATTCCATGATTCACATGTTTCAGGTCCTGGTTTCTGTCTGTGTCATCAGCTCACCTTCCTAGCTTCAGTATTAAGTGTGTGACTTTGTGGTTTTTTCTTGTTTTCTATCATTGTGGTTGTAACATATATTTTGTGTTATCAACTTGGGTGGCTGTTACAGCAAAGGGCTGGTGCCGGATGAAACTGTGATGTTGACTGCTGGTGCAGGTAACATGAGTTGCTTCAGATCAGACTCTTGGTGCATGCCATGTGCTTGTTATTCCTATCTTCAGTTTTCAAGAACTGTCAGGTCATCCAAACCCTATTTATGATTAGGGGGGCCTACAATTCTGTTGTGCTCATGACTTGCATTTGAGTGTGAGCATGTGTCACTACTGCTCTTATGAATGAGGGAGTTATATGGACTGGGATTTGTGTTTGGGTTCTAGATTTGGATGTGTGGGCTGCTAGATATGTTTGCATAGTAATGGTCTGGTTCCCCAAGTCTTGGAATATGGACAATGGAATGCTTTCACATGTATGTTTTATGCATATTTAAGCATGATTCATTTCTCTACTGTGTCAGATTCTCTGGTTCCAGCTGTACAGATGCCATTTTAACTGCCTTGAGTTTTACAAAATCAGTAGTATTATGAATTCATGGTGATAGGGATTGGGCCATGCAGGCACTGGTGTATCAATGGTAGGAGGTATTAGCAACTCTGGTGTTCTGCCATCCAACTTGAAAGTTTCCAGTGAAAGTGTGGCACACAGAGGCTTGGGGACCACTGCAGATACTCCAAGTGGAGAAAGATTTGTTTCTCAAACTGGTGTGTGTTGTGCTTTTATTGAATTTTTTGGTTAGTCTAATATGTTTAATAATTTCTCAGATACCAGTCAAGTGCATTGTTGTTCCAATTCACATCACAATGGAGTCTTCTCATTGCTTCTGGAAATACGACACAATGCAGGACACAGATTCTGTGATGGTTTGCCAAAATTTTGGGCAGACTATTATATACCAATCTACACCCACCTCCAGGAGCTGTTGAAGTTAGTGGGTAGTCATGGCAGCTCATCACTGCTATTCCTGATGAAGGTGACAATCTGGCACTTTGTGAGCAAGTCTCATAAGGTTATGACTGCACTCATTGTCATTCTATGTTCAAATTATGTTGTGCAAATACACATCACATTTAGCCTACCTTATGAGCTCACAGTTCCCAGCCATCTGACACTGGTAAACACAGTACTTCATTGCCCAATTGAAAACTACAGCCAGTTTTGTTTTTTAGTTTTGAACCAACATTGAACTTCTGTCCTCAGGATTTCCCCCTGTTTGCATAAACAGAAGAGTTTGAACACTACGATCCATTGGAGGTCACACTGAGGAAGAGGAGTACATCATGCTAGACCAAGCGTCTGCTAGGACAAGTTTGGCTTGTATTTGTAGAGTATTGTGATCATACTGATTTGTTTTGTTTTGTTTTGTCCAGTTGCTGCTTTCTCATCTAGATATCAGAATGCTCCTTCTGAAGCTCGGGCAGAGTTGCGGGTGGTTATGGACAAGCACCTGCAGCAGGCACAGGCTACTGCACAGGAAGCAGTGGCTACTGCTACCTCAGCCCTTGCACAAAGCCATGTTGTGTGGACACGCATGCAGTCACTGAAACCCTCTGACTTGGGGGCAGATCTGGAAGCTCAGATAGCTTCTGTGGCAGCGACTGTTGCAGCAGCTGCATCTGTTGCCAAGGCTGCTGTTGAGGTTGCTACGGCTATTTCTGAGGCTTGGAAAAAAGGTTTTACTCAGGTTAATGCTGCACATGGGGAAGCTTTCTTGCGAGTTTCAACAATTGGAGGTGGATTAGGTCAATCTGATATTGCATTTAGGATCACACAGCCAATTGAACTTCAACCAATGCAGGTAGTGGCTCTTCATGTCTCCCTGAACTAACCTCCTGGAGATGATACCTAATTGCATATTCTATGTCTTGGATACAAGTGACAAAGATGGAATTGCAGTTTCTATAGTTGTTTGATCAGTCCCCAGCTCTTGTGCTGCCAGACATCTTTGTAACCAAGACATGTGAAGAGGAGTGGGGGATGGTATTGGAGGGCTGATTATTTTGATGTTTGGTCCTTGTTTGTTTACCCCTGTTTCTGTTATTCTACGTTTTTCCTTCTTATTGTGTTCTCTTTTTTGTTATTCCCCTCTTCTGTTCTCTATGTTTTTCCCCCTTCTGTGTTGTTTTGTTGTCAGTTGCTAGCTGGTATCATGACTGAGTCTTCCTATTGGTTCTGGACCTGCGACAGAAACTCAGCACACAGGTTATTGGTTATACTGACCTATACCCAATGTAGCGAGTTGATGAGGAAGTTGTGAGATAAGTCGATATCAGACATGTTACTGTTGATGGTCACTGAACAAATCGGAGACTGTCAGTTTTGTTCATAATGCTCATTTTTATTGTTTCTTCATTATAATTTGTCCCTTCTTTCCCAGTTCTGCAAGTCCTTATTTGGAAATCTTTGCTTTACTTCAATTAAAAGCTTTAACCTTGTTCTGGCTTTCTTGAGTATGGAGATTTCTCAATTCTCCTGAGAGTTATTTGTGCCATTGAGTGTCTTGGTTTGCCCTGGTAGATGTCTTTTGAGAGTTATTTGGGGTCTGGTTGAAAAGCCTCCAGGGTGCCTGATTTTTGTGGAGCTATGTGTTGGCTTTGGACATAAGGGATGATAGAGATTTACAGAGTTTTGTTCACTGTGCCTGAGAAAGGAGAGGTAGGAAAGTGAAACCTTCTGCTATCACAGCCAGTGTGTAGCTAAATGTAGTCTAAGAGAAAGTGCTCAAGGACAGACATATCTGAAAAGGGACAATTGGATTCTGTGTTCTGAGCAGTTGGGTAAGTGAGCTGCCTCTCAGGGGGAAGTTGATGTGGGTATGGCAATGATACAGGCAAGCAATGTGGATAGGTTAGGGAAGAGTGGAGCAGATCACATGGATGGAGAAATGAACGAGACTGAAAAAATTTCAGTTCCTAAGAAAGGAAAGTCCTCAAAGTCAAAGAGTGTTCAGGACAGCCTTCCCATGAATGGAACACCTAACAAACAAAATGATCAAGGAGACAGGTTGTGTGAGAAAAAGGTTTCAAAGGAAGCTCCTCGTAAGAAAAGATTGTCCTTAAAGGGAAAGGAAGTTGAGCCTGGGATACTTGGAGATGCAGCAAAGAGATTTTTGAAAAAGCAGGGGAAAGTTGGAGCAGAAAAGAGTTCTAGTAGTGGCTTCCTGGAGATGGCTGGTGCAGCTCAAAGGTCAAATTCAAAAGAGCTTGGAGGTGGTGGTAACATGATGAACATCCCAGAAACTATCACAGTAGGGTCTCTGGTGGAGGTAGGCGATTTCTCAAAGTGCAGAGTCTTGGTTAGGGTCTCGAGTCCTGTTATTCAACACATCAGTCTTTGTTGAATATCAAAAGAGTAAGAGCAACCTGCTTGACTGGGCCTTCAATATGCATCAAGCAGAGTCATGCCTGCAAGTATGAGTCTCAATTGACACTAGTGGCAAGTGACTAGTGTTACTTTGCATGTGCAGGTTATGTCTGAAGAGGAAGGCCTGAGAGGTGGCTGGTTTTCTGGAAAGGTCCTGATGCTGACTGAAGAAGCAGCTTTGGTGGCCTATGATGAGCTTCTTAATGATGATGGTTTCTCTCTTCTCCCTTGTGGCCTTTTAGCCTGAAGTTTGTGACAGGAGGATGTTGAAAGTTTGTTGCCTTTGATGTTGACCATTTGCAGAGTTTTCCTTCTGTGCTAACTTGCATTATCTTGTCCAAGTTTGCTGGAATTTTTTGCCAGTGTCACATTCAACAAAACGTGTTCCTGTCCCACTTCAGGATGCTCAAATCTGAAGGAGTGGTTTCCACGCAAGGAGTCGCAAGGAATGACTGGGCCGCAGCGCCAGATGCGGCCAATGCATCCAATTAGTTCTGTTAGGGAAACTGGATCAAGGAAGCGACGTCTATCCTCTGGTTGTCAAGTCTGGGTGGTAGGAGATCATGTTGATGCCTTCATCCAGGATGGGTATCTCTCTCTCTCTCTCTCTCTCTCTCTCTCTCTCTGTGCATGTCTGTTTCTGCCTCCTCCCCTCTTTTCTCCCAAAGGTTGTAATCACAGAGCTATGGCAAACATATGCATGTGTATAAATTTTCTCTGTTTGGTGTAAAGGAGATTTTATCCAGATTTCAAATAGTAGGGCTGTTGTTTCAAGTTTCTGCTCTCATCTTTGGTCTATGATTGAAGCAAAGTGTGAAAAGGAATTCTCAATGTCCTGCAGTGAGTTATTTGGTTAGGTCAGTTTCTTATTTCTAGATGTTGCTCTCTGTTTCTTATGGTCTTGTCCACTTTCTGGCAAGTTATTAACCCAACTCATATGGGAAATGGCCTGGAGTGATAATGACTTGTACTTCTTTCTTTCTTGGTTTCTCATACATACTACTGTTGATGGTCCCTGAACGGGTGTGAGACTGGCACTTTTGTTCATACTGGTGTGTGTTTTTTTGTTTTTTGTTTGTTTCTGTCTTCCCTTGTTTGGTTGTTTCTGTGGCTTCCTGAGGAAGAGTTAACCTTGCTGTTTCTTCTTCATCATGAGAATGGAGATTTTTCTATTCTTATGAAAGATATTTCTCCTTTGCAGTTAAAAATTGTCATGGTCAGACATTCTGTAGAAGTGAATTGTTGAAGCTTAGCTTTGTTCCTATGGCTCATGGTCATCTTGCAAGTAGTCTTTGGGCCCTCTAGGTGACAGAGATATTATCCTTTTAGTCAATCAACTGTAATGGGGGTGTGTATTGGCTTCAGGTGGTGGGAAGGAGTTGTGAGAGAAGTAAATGATGTGGAAAACAAAGTTACCGTCTACTTTCCAGGTTTGCCAAATTGAATGCTCATTGTGAATAGAATTTGCAGATAAGACATATTTGCAGATAGCTGTAGATTTTGTAGCTAGAGCTGCAGTTTGATTATTCCACAGCTCAGCATGCATGGTAATAGGTCCATAGTTCATTTTCTGTAGTGACTTGGTGTCTCCATCTTTTTTCACAATGGGTTCTTTTTTGTCCATGAACTTGGCCAAGATTTTGAGAAGGCTGCTTGGGCATTGTTGAAGGGCACAATAAAACATATGTGTAGATCAGAAGGCCTGCTTCTGTTCCAATCCTCAATAGTAGCTGCATTTGATGGGATCAAAAATGGTTGTTTAAAGGTATCTCTTGCAGTCACAATTTATTTGTCTACTGCTGTGTCAAATGATAACACAATTTTGCAGATAGATATCCCTTCCACAGCCCTTTAAGTGATCTCTTTTCTGCATCCTGATTATATGTGTGTTGCCATGAGTTCAACATTGGCTTGTTTGTGCAGGGGAACAGGACCTTGTGGTAGTGAAGCCAAGGATTTTGAGGCCTTCTTTAAAATGGACAGAGGGCAAGTGGAGGCCATGTACAGATGTTCCAGCAGAGGAGGTACGGAGTTCACGGTGACCTGACACTAGTTTTTAATATCTAGATTTGTGCCTATAGAGCAGGAGGTGTGTAGCCACTAAATCATCAATGTGATATTTCTAGCACATTTCTATTGGTTTTGAGGTGGTTTTTTACTGCCTGTTGGACCCTGGCCATGCATGATTGGGCAACAGGCCACATGATGCACAGCCCCCTTTTCAAAGAAATGAAGTTAGATAGGGTAACAGCAACTGTTTCAATTCTTGTGATTCAATCAAGATCAAAATTACTGACATTTTTGTCAGATATTAGGAAACACATAGCAGTAGGTGTGTTATCAGTACTGGGGCTTCAATTCTAACTCCAGTACTAACTGTCTCAGCATATTATGCTCTAGTTACATTGCACTGGTGGTCCATGTCTTTTGAACATAGGATCTCCAGTAGGATCTGTAATGTATGTATGGAGATCAAGGACATAGCCATTTGATCTGGGCCTAATTCTTTAGGGATCCATATTGGAAGCAGGAACTTCACCCTGTCAAACAGCAGAAAGTGGGGAGCTTGAGCAGTGAAGAGGGCAAACAAATTTTGCCTCCATCTCATAGCACACATGAGGGCAGTGAAACATGAGTGTTTAATCAGGCCACTGTCACCTGACATCCAAGGTACTGCTCTTGAAAATTGTCTGTTTTCCTTAGGAGTTGCCAAGGGAACCCTAGTACTTGGTCATGTTTAAGATCTTTTGAAGTTCTTTGCGAACTGAATGTGTAGGGCAGACAATATATATACCAGAAAAGGAGCCAGCATGAAATGAGAAGGCTCCTCACTTGCACCGTAACGTTTTCATGTTGGACAAACTCTTAAATTTCTAATGTTTCATGATTCTTGGCCCTTTTATTTTGTTTTGATGTACCCTTCATGGGTAATTTTCCCTTTTTCTGAGTGTTCCTGTGATGGAAAGTTTTCTCAGAGAATTGCACATGGAAGGTGGAAATAATTCCACCTCTAGGTGCTCTCTGCCTAAGTACTTGGTTGAATGCACCAAGGATGAGAACTTAGTAATTGAAGGTGCTCTCATTGCGCTTAGATGGAGGGCCGGCCAGTCTCTTTTTGTAAGAACTGGTTACCTGAGATAGCTTAAGTGGCAATACTATGCAGCATGCCAAGAGACCCAACATAGGATCTAGAATCCAGCAGATGACCCAACATATATAATCTGTGTCAGGCAGTGTAGCAGGTCACAAAAATGTATGGCAATTTAATTTTAAGTATTGCTTGCTAATGAAGGGAATCTGATGAGTGACAATCCAAATGCTTCCAACTTTCAGCTTTGATGTCTGTAATTTGTGGTGTGCTTGTCTGTGCAGATTTGTCTTTCTTCCTCAGGCTTTGGAAGGATTTGAAAATGTAGTATGGAGGGAGAAGAGAGTGAACTTCCCTCAATGCTCATGTATACTAGGTGAAATGCAGTCCAAGGTCCACAGCTGAAGTGCATTGGTGAAGAATGAAGACAAATGTTGGGCTTTGGGTGATGGATTGTCTTGAATGGTACAGGGCAACTTCATATCCAGTTTTGATTAATGTGTAGAAGGCAACTGAGGCCATTGAAGAAACTCGGGGACTGATTTGGTTAGCAGTGGCACTTCCTATATGTGCAGGTTTCTCAGTGAAGAAAAGTTGCTGGTAACTCTGAGATGAGTTGAGGTGTGATTGTTTACATTTGTGGTTGGCAAAGAACACGAAAACTCATGACAGAGCTCTTGAGGGCATTGGAGTCATATCCAGCTTCTGGAGGTACAGTCAAGTCAGTGTTTGCTGATGGGTTTTTTGCTGGAAAAATTCCTAGGAAAGTGAAAGTCTTTCAAAGAATCTTTCTGCTTGAATCCATTGTGAGATTAAATTGATAAGCTACTCCACATTTTGAGGAAAGCAATTTGCAAATTCATGAACAGATCAGCTATTTGTTACTATCTGTATACAGTGAAACACAGGTTCTACATCATGAACAGAGCAACTATTTGTATTGATAAATTGAGACAAGCTCCAATCCCTTTTTGAAGACAATGGTGAATTCTTGTTAATTCCTCCTGTGACTCCATCTCCAGTAGGTCATTATTGCATAACTCCTGTATAACTTTTGTAACATTTTATGACGATTTCACATACCTCTATCTACTCTTGAAGGTCTTTGTGGTTGTATCCCAGAGGTCTGGTTGCAATGGCATTTCTTCATTAGCTCCTGAGCAGGGTAAGAGAGTAGCAAGATGAAATTCTCAATGGCAATATATGTATACATATTATACTACAATTATACGAAGGTGTGAGTATTTATATTACATGATATCATGTATGTATAAGGCATTTGAAAAATGGAAAAAAATAGCAAGAGTGTTAAGTATAGTGTTTCATAAGTGAATTTGAATAATTCATATTTATTAAATTTAATCCGAATTAATCCACATGTTTTCATAGTATATAAAAGACTTGTAACATTTTTATAACTTTTAGCATTAAAACATGAAAAATTAAGCATTAATTACATTTGATATGACTCTTGTTGCACTTGATTATACTTGTGTACATGTTAGTTGGTCCAATTATTAAAGTGCTCAAATTAGCTATAATCTAGAACAAATTCTAGTTCATTATCTATGCACAATCTTTCCTATTTCAACAAAGACCCTCCCACTAACACAAAATTGTTCACACGTTCACATTCTACAAGTTTTGAAATTGTGTGTCACTCATGTTTCTTCTGACCCTATTTCATGTAACTGTGTTTCTTTTGTGCAAAACCTTGCTGACCTATTATAAGAACATATTAATCTAAAAAAAAACTCCACCATCTAAATCTAAACCTATTGTTAAATTTCAATGATACTTATTAAAGGGTGTAGTCGAAGGTGGCAAACTTATGACACCTCCATACATGAGCCAACAACTATGCAAGCTCATTCATGAGCAAATGATTAGCACTAGTCTATATTTTGATAACCCTAAGAAAGGTTTAGAATCTAACTAGTCCTTCAAAGTTGACAAAGACTTTGATGTGGATGACGTTAAAGAAATCTAGTGATAGCAATGAGATTAGCAAGGAGAAACAATTCACAAATGTATGTATCAAATCTAAATTCTAACTATTGTTTTCTTTTTCTTTTTTCCTATTATCATCAACAACCAAATGAATTTAACCTTCTAGTAACAAAAAATAGTTTTTAAAAGACATTAGGGTTTTGCATATCATATTAAATTACATGATTTGTTTCAAGTTTGAAAACAATATTAAAGTTTTTGGTTTGTGTATGGTGTAGGCATATCTAGCACCTTCATGGACCCATCTTTCAAGTCTTTGGGTAGCAATGGAATTGAACCCATAATTCCAAAAAATGATTTAGTGGCCTCCTTCAAACTAGCCCATGCCTCCAAATTGGCCGATGCCTACACATCCTACAACTCCCACAACAAGCTTGCCAATTAATGTTATACCACAACAATTGCCAACTTCCAAGATGGCCTCCTCCTTTCACCCAAGATCAAACATGTGATGCATTCCCACAATATACATTTGGATGGCCAAGTGCTTTAATGCCAATTGCAAGAACCACACCTATTGTTGTTCCACAATAACCACTAGGATGGCTTAATCCTTCCACAATAGGTCCAACAATTGTCACCATGCCACAAATGCTTGGAGGATGGCATGTAGTGCCACCAATACCACAATTAGTAACCTCCCTTCATGTGCCTACAAGACATTGGCCTACATTTCCTTTAATAAGCAAGAGATATAATTTGAATCACTCACATATGTGTGAAGGAGCTCTTGTACACAACACACCCACAACTCTTCAAGGGCATATTTTACAAGTGAAGGAGACTAAATTGTTTAATGTAACATGAAGTACATGTGGAGTTGCTTCTACCTAGCTCAAGAATTGAGTGGTATCATCAAAAGTCAAGAGTAAAGTAAGTCAATAAAAAGCTAGGTATTCAAAGTTAAATAAGGTAATGAAAAGACTAGGAATTGAACTAGTTCTTGAAAGTGAAGATTCAATGTTAGTTTTGCATTACAATGCACATGGGAGACCAATAGATGATGGTAGAATTAGTTGAGCAACAACTCATTGAAGTTGAACCCAACAATTGATGATATACATAAACAATCGACATAAAAAATGGAGGTAATTAAAAATCCCTTGGACCAATAATTTGAATACCTTAAGGTGTATTCATGGTGGACACAAGATTCAAGGACTTTGTTTTTGCTCTTTACCAAATGAGTGCAAACAATATACAATGAATCAACAACATTGTTTTAAACAAGAATTACATTTTTTTTGCCCAATTTTTTTTCTTTCATATGAATGATTTTTTGAATGAATATTTTTGCAAATTATTATTAAAAATGTTTATAGTTGTCCCAATACATGAATTATTATTTTTATCATTTAAAAATATATACAAGTTTTAAAAGTGTGCAAATACCTTGTAGATTCTATGTTGTATTTTTTTAAATGATAACAATTTCAAATTATAACCAAAAAATCATTTACTACATTTTTTTAATTTAATAGAATATAGAATTTTAAACACTTTGTACGTTATATGGCATTTATATGCGGCAAAGGACTTTTGAAATTAAAAAATTATGGATCAATTTATTTTTTAATTTGAACTTTTAAAGTTTTTGAATTCCACATTTTTTTTAGGTATGCGTGTTGGATGTGGCTAATAGGTTTTTTTCCTCTTAATTTTTTTCCTGTCACAATGTTTTTATTATATGAGTTGTTTTGCTAAACCTTTGCAAATTTGACTCCTTTTGATGTAATAGATGTTCATTGTCAAATGTCCTAAATCAAAACCTAAACCTAAACCTAAAATTTCATCAAATGAACAAGCAAAAACTTGCCATGATTTCCATGGTATTAATTGGAAAAACATAAATATATATTTCTATAATTTTAATTCATTTTGTTTGTGATTCAACACCCTTTTTGGTTTGTTAGACTCTGAATACACCCAATACAAAATCTACATGGACTCAATTTAAGTGTGAGAATTTGGATAATTCAAATTATGATTATTCATATGGTGGTGGTGATTTTTCACATGCATATGTAATTATGCATTAGTACTTTGGTAAAAAACCAATAATGGAAAAAATGAATAGATAAGTTTCTATAGAAAACTTGACATTTTTCTTACATGGATATTTCTCACATATGACATAGACTTCACAAATTCTAAGTCTAGTTAATAAAAAAAATCAACCAAATGGTCCAAAAAAAGAATTGTTGTAGCACTTTTGGAATGCATTACATGTAACCTTCAAAATTCTTGTACCATGCATAACCTAATCAAATACATTTAATGAACATTGCCAACCATAGATGTAATCATTGTTTATCCTTGAAACAAACTTGAAATCAATTGCATTATTTAATGCATTATTTCTTTTCCATTTAAGATGAAAATTTCAGTTATGACAAGGACTCAAATTATTTTAAAATATTAAAATATTTGTTTCTCTTTGTTCATTACAATTTTTTTTCTTTTTTTAAATAATTTTTATGGGGGCCCTATTTTTTAATTTAGTGAATACCAAGGTAATTCCCAAAACTTGTTATTATTACCTAAGGCTAATTTCTATATGGATGTTATTTTAGATCCTTATATTGAGGTATTATCCAAACTACATATCTTGTTATGTTCATGATTTGTGTTTGCTTCCACATATATGTTTTTACTTTTAGAGCTAAAATGGCACTCCATAATTTTAGGTTTGACATCCTACTATAATAGTTAAATTATCAAATTGACTAAAAATCCACATGTAAACATTTTTTTCAATTATCCATAATATCAATAAGTCATATTCATTTGAATCATAGCTATCTAATACATTGCACCTTTCTCACATATATTTGTTTGTGCTCCTCCAAAATATTTTGGTCAAATTTTTCCTCAATAATTTACAACATATAAAGGAGGTACTTTTTGTTATTGTCTATTAATTTCTTCCAATTTTTGTTAGAAACATGCAAGCCAAAACACTACTACAAAATGTATCCAAATCCACTATTAATATACTTAAATACTATAAAATACTATCCATTAAAAAAAGCTTGACATTTCTCCTCCCATGGGGAGATTTTGCAAAGTTTGGGCTAACTCAAAATCAACTCATCCAATGTGTTATTTTCCCATTCAATTTTTCATGAAGTTCACAATGTTAATGTCAAAAAAATTTCAAAGACCATGTT
>Ga0209208_10007200_pt1 | contig 15154 bp, 2 predicted proteins | sample S1TSphfallax_3_FD_187694 | JGI IMG/M metagenome (GOLD analysis project Ga0209208, IMG submission 187694) | Host-associated microbial communities from peat moss isolated from Minnesota, USA - S1T2_Fd - Sphagnum fallax MG (SPAdes) (version 2) | ecosystem: Host-associated > Plants > Peat moss >...
TTCCTTTCCGACAGCTTTCCACCCTAATGGCAGTTCTGGTTTCCATTTTGGCCAAATTGAATATTGTTCCTCATGGTTGACGACAACAAGATAGATAGTGTCATCGGTTTGTTCATTGTTACTCATAGTTGTTGATAGTAGGCAAAACTAATTAACTAATATACCGTCATCACTCAAGTTTACAGAACGGCGTTGGCGATTTGCTTTTTTAATTTCCGTGGCTGTGGTAACGGTTGGGGAAGTTTCTAGCAGTTGGGCTAGAGCAGCTGGGGTGCGGTGGGAAAATAGCTGGGGTAGGGGCAGATCAATTTTATAGTTGGCTCGCAGTTGGGTGACTAATTGTGTCACTAGTAGGGAGTCACCGCCGATTTCAAAGAAATCATCGTTAATACTTACTTGTTCCAATTGCAGTAGCGAAGCTATGAGAGAGCAGATGGTGGCTTCAGACTCGTTGCGGGGGGCAACGTAAGGTTTCCTCATCCAATTCCCATCTGGTACTGGTAGGGCTGCTTGGTCAACTTTACCATTAACTGTGAGGGGAATCACGTCTAAGGGGATAAAGGTAGCTGGGATCATGTAGTCTGGTAGCTGATTCTGCAAATACTCTCTAAGAATTGGTTTCCAGTCATTTTCAGTCTCAGCGACAAAATAGGCTACTAAAGCTCCCTTATGCACCGTTACCACAGCCTGTTTAATTTGGGGGTGACTAGTGAGAACTGCGGTAATTTCTCCTAGTTCAATGCGGAAACCACGGATTTTAACTTGTTGATCTTTGCGTCCCCAATGCTCCAATTCTCCGTTTGGGAGGCGACGAGCTAAATCGCCACTGCGGTATAGGCGGCTACCTAGTGTTGGCGCAAAGGGGTCGGGGATAAAGCGTTCTGCACTTAGACGGGGTTGATGGAGATAACCCTGGGTGACACCAGCACCGCCAATATAGATTTCCCCAGGTACACCTATAGGTAGAGGTTCGAGATTGTCATCTAGGATGTATAGTTTCAGGTCGGGGATCGGTTGACCGATGGCACTACCAAGGTGGGCAGTGGTATCTTTCTGGGTAATCGGTCTATAAGTGACGTGGACGGTTGTTTCTGTGATTCCGTACATATTAATCAATCGCGGTTGGGTGTCGTCGTAGAGTTCAAACCAAGGTTGGAGACATGCTAAATCCAGGGCTTCACCGCCAAAGATGATGTAGCGCAGAGCTAGTTTGGCTGTGTTGCCTTGATGGGCTGGGATTAGGTGTTTAAAGGCCGAGGGTGTTTGGTTGAGGACGGTGACCTTTTCCCTATGTAACAGTTCCAGGAAGTCTTGGGGAGAACGACTCGTCCAGTAGGGAACGACTACTAATTTCCCACCGTAGAGTAGTGCCCCCCATATTTCCCACACGGAAAAGTCGAAGGCGTAGGAATGGAATAGGGTCCAGACATCATGGCTGTGGAAGTTAAACCAGTGTGCTGTAGCCTGGAACAGGCGGATGACGTTGGCGTGGGTGACGATGCAGCCTTTGGGTTTGCCTGTGGAGCCACTAGTATAAATAATGTAGGCGGGGTCATAGGGACAGATATCCACTGCTAAGGGTTGGGAATTTTCAGCGGCTAATTGGGGGGCAATATCTTCTAAGACTAGGACTTTCCCACACAATTTACTCCCTCCCCCTGCCAACCCCTGTGTTAATAACAGGGTAATACCGCTATCTTGGAGGATAAAATCTAGGCGATCGCGGGGATAATTCACATCCAGGGGGACATAGGCGCCACCTGCTTTGAGTATGCCGAGGATGGCTATTAGTTGTTGTTGGCTCCGTTCTAAACACAGTCCCACTAAGGTCCCCCTACCCACACCGTGTTTTTGGAGGTAGTGTGCTAGCTGGTTAGCTCTAGTGTCTAATTCCCCAAAGCTCAAGCTTTGATCTTGGTAGGTGACAGCAATTTGCTCACTGACTCTAGCAACAACCTGGGCAAAGGCTGTGACCAGGGTGTCCTGTGGGGGGTAGCTGATGGGGTCGGGGTTCGCGGCTTGGAGTAGGTTGTGCCGTTCTGCGGGGGAGATGAGGGAGCGGCAGTGGTTTTGGGTGTTGGTGGCGATTTCCCGCAGTGCGGTCTGATAGTATTGGCTGTATTGCTCCACCTGCTGCGGTGTGAATTGCTGCAAGTCATACACTAGGTTGAGTTGCAGCGCGAAGCTACCGGGTAACAAACAAAACTCTACTAAGAAGGGGAAGTCAGTTTCTTCAAAGATATTGAAGTCTACAACCTCAACTTGGGGTAAATTCAGCAGCCCTTCGTAAACATGGAAGTGGACGTAGTTGAAGCCCACTTCGTAAGGTGGTGGTAGGATTTGTCCTTGTTGCCGCAGGCGCTGGATTTCTGCTAGGGGAAAATGGCGATGGGAGAGGATTTCTTTCTCCGCTTGAAATACTGATTGGATTAACTCCCACCAACTACCATCTGTGAACTGCCACCGCAAGGGGAGGGTATTGAGGAATAAACCGAGGAGATTCTCACTGTCTTGGTGTTCTGGTCGCCCGTTGAGGACGTTGCCGGTGACGATTTGGTTTTGACCTGTGACAAAGGATAGAACCCGGAGATGGACCGTAAGGAGTACGGTTTTTAGAGGAACTTTGGCATCTTTGGCCACCATTCGTAATTTTTGGGTGAGCTGGTCTTCCAGGGAAAGGGAGCGCCGCTGTAGCTGCCGTTTCCCCTCTATTTTCGGCTGGAGCCGCGGGAGGGTAGTAACTTCTAGGTTGCTGAGGTATTGTTGCCAAAATTGCCGCAGTTCTGGGTTGGTGATGGCGGTTTGTTCCTGAGCGATGAAGTCTCGGTAGGTGATGTTGGTGGTTGTCAGGGGGGGCAGGGTGGGGGACGCTAAGTACTGAATGTATCGTTGCCATAGCTGGGTCAGGAAGGTGGCCACGCTCCAACCATCGAGAATGGCATGGTGGAAACTCAGACTGATGGTGAGTTGGGAATCCGTGAGTCTATGGATTTGCAATCGGCACAGGGGAGCTCGGCTAATATCAAAGGGGCGGTGTTTCTCAGCGGCAATCCAGGCTGCTACTTCTTGATCGGGAGCGTCTGAGTTCCGCAAATCCGTGACCGTGAGGGGGATTGTCCCCTGATGGTGGACGATTTGCATGGGTCGGCTGTAGCCAACCCAGTGAAATGAGGTTCGGAGAATGGGGTGCAGGGCAACAAGATCGGCGATCGCTTGTTCCCAGTGCCTGGTGCTATAGGGCGCACGCACTTTGAAGGTGAAGATGTCGTGGAAGATGGCGGATTCGGGATGGAGTTCGCTGTGGTAGAGCATCCCGGCTTGGAGGCTGGAGAGGAGGTAGGCATCTGCGGCATCCTCTGGTAAGCTTTGGCGATCGCTCTGGGAAAGGAGATTAACGGTGGTGGACTCAGTTACTGGGGTGGGTGTTGCTGCTTTGGTAACTAGTTGGCGGACTGTGGGTAATTCATAGAGGTCCCGAAGGGTGATGGCTAGGTTGACTTTTTTCGCTTTGGCAATGACCTGCAGGGCTAGGATGGAGTTACCGCCCATATTGAAGAAGTGATCATCGATCCCCACCCGCTCTAAGTCCAAGACATCGGCCACAATTGCACATAGGCTCTCTTCTATGGAATTACGGGGGGCGACATATTCATCTGCTGCTAGTAATAGTTGCCAGTGGGGGGCTGGTAGGAGTTTGGTATCAATTTTCCCGTGAACTGTTAAGGGGAAGACAGGTAAACTGACGTAGGCTGCAGGTACCATGTATTCAGGAAGCTGAGTTTTTACGTACTCCAGCAACTCCTTGGCGGTTGGGGGTAATGCACCGGGGACGTAGTAAGCAATCAGTCTTTGTTCTGGGTCTATGGTGATCAGGGACTCTCGGACTTGGGGATGGGATGTGAGGGCGGCTTGGATTTCTCCCAACTCAATGCGGAATCCCCGGATTTTTACCTGGCGGTCTATGCGTCCTAAGTATTCTAAGTCCCCATTGGCTAATCTCCGCCCTAGGTCGCCGCTGCGGTACAGTCGTCCTGGTCCAAAGGGATTGGGAAGGAACCGTTCGGCAGTGAGGGCGGGACGGTTTAGGTAGCCGCTAGTGACACCTGCCCCAGCGACGTAGATTTCCCCTGGGGTACCATCGGTTACAGGCTCTAATTGTTCATCTAGTAGGTGGATGCAGAGATCGGGAATTGGCACACCGATGACACTGGCTTGCTTGCCTGTGAGGTCTTTCCAGGCAATGGGCCTGTAGGTGACATGGACGGTGGTTTCGGTGATCCCATACATATTAATCAAGCGGGGGGTGGTATCGCCGTGCCGTTCTAACCAGGGACGCAGACTTGGCAGATCTAGAGCTTCTCCACCAAAGATGACATAGCGCAATGCAAGGTTTTGGCTGCTGGCTGCGTCGGCAGCAATTAATTGGTAGAAAGCTGCTGGGGTTTGGTTGAGGACTGTTACCTGTTCTGTGGCTAAAAATTCCCGAAATGCTTCTGGTGAACGACTCAATAGGAAGGGGACAATGATCACTTTGCCGCCGTAGAGGAGGGCACCCCACATTTCCCAGACGGAAAAGTCAAAGGCGAAGGAGTGAAATAAAGTCCAAATATCGGTTTCGTTGAAGCCAAACCAAGGTTCTGTGGTTCGTAGTAGGCGAATGGCGTTGCCATGGGTGACGATGCAGCCTTTGGGTGTCCCTGTGGAACCACTGGTGTAGATGATATAGGCTGGGTGGTCAGGAGCCACGGTGATAGGGGGGTTTTCCTCTGGCTGATGGTTGAGTTCTAAATCCGCCTCTGATATGAGTAGGGAAATCCCACTATCTTCAAGGATGAATTCTAATCTGGCTCTGGGATAGTTGGGATCGAGAGGGACGTAGGCGGCTCCGGCTTTGAGGATGCCTAGGATTGCTACTACTACATACTCGGAGCGTTCTAAACACAGTCCTACCCGCATCCCTGGCTTGACTCCCTGCTGGTGCAGGTAGTGCGCTAGACCATTGGCTCTGATGTTGAGTTCAGTGTAGGTGAGGATGGTATCCTCAAATTGGACGGCTGGGTGGTGTGGGTATTTGCTGACGCTCCTTTCAAAGGCGGAGATTAATGTTTCTGTGGTTGGGGGTGGAAGGTGATGGCTTTGGGTCGGGAAGAGGAAGGCAATGGATGTTTCTAGATTTTCCATTGCTTGAGTAAATAGTCTTTGGAAATTAGTGGTTATTTCTGTAACTGTCTGGGAGTCTAAATAGGAAAGGTTGTAATCAAAGTCAATTTTGATATCACTATTTTCTGTATACTCTCGCACATAGATAATCAGAGGGATTCTTTGTTGACCGCTGTGGAGAGGATCACAGGTTGTTTGTGTATTGGCAAAACATTGGTTGTAATCGTGTTTTTCGTAGGAAAGATAAACTTCAAATACCTCCGACTGCTGGGCTTTACTGCTGACAATTCTCTTGATTTCTCCCATGGGAAACCTTTGGTGGCGATAGTCTTTTCTCAGTAAAGAGCGAATTTTATCTAGTAGTTCATGGACTGTCTCTTTGCCAGTTATTTCGAGCCGAAATGGCATGGTGCTGACAAATAAACCAATGCTATCTTTAAATTTTTGCTGATGGCGATTGAGGAGGGATAAACCAATGATTAAATCATCCTCCCCGTAGCGTTTGGCTAGGTAAATGATGATGAGACAGAGAATTAAATGAAAGGGGTTGGATTGGATCTCTTGGCACAGGACATTGGCATGGTTGTATTGCTGACGGGGAATGTAGATAGATTGGCGGTTACTATTGAGGTCTGGGGGGTGTTGAATTGGGGGAAAAAGTTTGGTAAAAAAACCTTCTAGGCGCTGCGTCCAATACTGCCGATCATTTTGCCAATTAGGGGATTCTAGATAGGTGGATTCTGCCTGTATATAATCGATTAGGGCTAGATTGACTTGCCCTTGAGGAATTGCGCCTGTTTTGAGGATTTGGTTATAAACCCCAATTACTTCTCTAAAAAAGATTGCTGTGCCCCACCCATCGGTGATAATGTGATGGTATTTAGCAAAAATAATATATTTTTCTTGGTTGACACAAATAAGTTGTAAATTAAATAGTCGGACATTTTGCCCACAGCTAAAAGCTGTGGCAAATTTCCTATTTATATGTTCCTGGGTACGTTCTTCACTATCCTGATAATTGGAAAAATTAACAAAAGATAATTTCAGGTCTTGATGGGGGACAATGGTTTGCCAAAGCTGTCCTTCAGATTCATAGATTTGCATCCGTAAACCTGGATGGCAGCTGATTACATGGTTGATGGCACGCTCCAATATTTCTCTATTGCAGTATCCCTTAATGGTAATAACAGCACCAATATTCAGATGGGGACTTGCTACCCACATCTTTTGATCGAGATAGATTTCTCGTTGATTGCTAGATAAGGGAAATGTATGATTCACGGTAAAAATGTCCCCTAAATAAATTAAAATTTTAGCTAGCAATGGTTTTTAACATACACATGGGCAAGATATCTTGGTAGCCATTGACACTTTTTGGCGTGTAGTACTGGGGTAATCTTACCATCCCTCCATTCCCCGACTTGAAGCACATGGGATGGCTTACCCCATGAGTATCTTACAGGGTTTAAAAAATTTACACAATATTTTCTGTTTGAGGGGAAATTATATTTCCACTGAAGTTTGATCAAGGAAGATTTACCCATAGTAAGGTAAAATCCAGAGTTAATGTCAGCAAATAACCCACATGGCTAAAGTTACTATTATTACACCATGCTACAATGCAGAAGCCTTTATCGCTAAAACCATAGAGAGCATACGTAACCAAACCTTCACTGACTGGGAACATCTGATAGTAGATGACGGCAGCACTGATAAGTCTGCCGAAATAGTCTCTTCCTATATGTTAGATGAGCCACGCCTGCGGTTGTTGAGACAGGGGAATAGTGGAGCGTGCAATGCCCGGAATCACGGCTTTAAGGCGTGTTCCCCAGCATCTGAATACTTACTATTCTTTGATGCAGATGACGTACTAGAACCTAATATGCTCAAGGTCATGGTTGAATACCTTGACCATCATCCTCAGGTTGGCCTTGCATACTGTGATGTTTGGTATATTGACACAGAAGATCAGGTTTTAGAAACACCACCATACAGAAGATTTGTGCCCTCCGGTTTAGGAATTCAGGAGATCCCCTACGAAACACCACAGACACCACTGGTGTGTGTTGCCTGTGGTGGAGGTTTATACGAAAGTTGTTGTGTCCTGCGTAGAAGCATTTATGAACTTACCAATGGATGGGATGAGTGGATAGACCAGGGGACAGAGGGAGTTGATCTTTTTACTCAATTTGCCCTCCACAGCGAAGTTCATTTCATCCCTGAAAAACTGTACAAATATCGTCAATCCCCTCATCAGGCAACAAGGACAACAATAGACTTTAAAAAGCAAAGACAAAAGCTAATTGCTAAATGGAAAGAGGGGAAGTGGTTAAACCCAGAGCAAAAAGCCAGAATTAATGAAATTATTTGGCTATACGAGAAACGCTTAGAGCCTTTATTTAATATCAACCATGGGACAAATCTACTTTTCCAGGGACAATTTTCCCCAGGTGTAGAATTGTGCTGGGAAGGGATCAGGACCTATTGTATGTCATTTATTAACTAAACTCTTTATGAATTTACCTGAAGTAACAGATATTGAACTTTTAGAATTGCTGTTAGAAGAGGAAGGAATCGAACCGACACCAGGCCAATTCCTGATTCAGAGACGCCATCTTACCGAAGCGATCGCCTCTTTCCAACAACGGCGGTTATGGTTTTTGTCTAAGTTAGAACCCACATCTTCAGCTTATAATATTTGCTCCGTCTTCCAAATTCAGGGAGAGCTAGATGGTGCAGCTTTGCAGAGAGCATTTCATCAACTGCAACAGCGACATGAAAGCTTGCGTACCACCTTTATGGACGTGGATGGGGAGCCTTGGCAGCAGATTCACCCCCAACCCTTAGCAGAACTGATGATAGAAGATGCCCCAGAGGACATCCAAATTAAAGTACGTTCCGGGGCCAGCTATGGCTTTGATTTAGCTCAAGGTCCCCTAGTGCGGATGGGACTGGTACGCCTTGCTCCAGAGCAACATCTCCTCACCCTCACCTTCCACCATATCATTGCCGATGCCTGGTCAATTGGGGTATTTTTGCAAGAACTGACTACCCTATATACACTCATCCGCAGCGGAGAATCAACAGCCCTACCGGAATTAGCCATCCAATACGCCGATTACACCCTCTGGCAACAAGAAAACTTTTACAATTCAGGAGGGCTACAGAATAGCCTCGCCTATTGGCAACAAAAACTAGCAGAACTACCAGTTTTACAGTTTCCCTTAGATTTTCCCCGGCCGAAACTGCAATCATTTCGGGGAGACCTAGTCAAATTTTCCCTCCCCAGTGCTCTCACCAAGACTATCCGCACCTTCTCACAACAGGAGGGAGCAACTCTATTTATGACCCTGATGGCTGCCTTCCAGGTACTACTGGCCCGGTATACCGGACAAGAGGATATCCCTGTTGGCACCTCCATTGGCAACCGTCCAGGGGTGGATGGGGAAAAACTCATCGGGTTTTTCGTGAATATGCTGGTAATTCGGACTGATTTATCAGGATCACCAAGTTTTCGAGGGTTGCTCAAGCAAGTGAAAGCCACCATATTAGAAGGGTTTGAACACACAGAAGTCCCCTTTGAGACCTTAGTTGATAGTCTACACTTAGAACGGGACACGAGCCGCAATCCCCTATTTCAAATTGCCTTTACCTTACTCAACGCTCCCACCAGAGAACTGAGCACAGGTGATTTACAAATTTCCCTCCTAGCCACCCAAGAGGCAGCACGGTTTGACCTGGAACTATTCATAACCGAAGATCCCCAGGGTCTAGGTGGAGTTTTCTCCTACAACATTGACCTACTCAAACGGGAGACTGTGGAGAGATTAGCAGAGCATTTTTGCCAACTCCTCGAAAATTTAGTTACCCAGCCAGATGTGGTGGTGGGTCAATTCCCCTTATTACCGACACCAGAACTAGCCCCACAGCCGCAGATCTTTCCAGTGGAAGCCTGCTTACCGGCAATTTTTAGTCAACAGGCCAAACTGCGTCCCCAACAAATAGCAGTGGCTCTGGAACAATCCACACTCACCTACAGCCAATTAAACGATCGCGCCAACAAACTAGCTCACCATCTAATTCAACTTGGTGTCAAACCAGAAATCAGAGTTGGCCTATGGCTGAGGCGGTCCTTAGACTTAATTGTCGGGATTTTAGCCATCCTCAAAGCAGGTGGGGTATATGTCCCCTTCGATCCCGACTACCCGCCTGATCGCATTGCCTATATGCTCGATGATAGTCAGGTGGAGATTCTGCTCACCCAAACCGATTTTCAAGGGCAAATCCCACCATACCTCGGGCAGACCCTCTACATTGACAACTGGGAATCAGATCCAGGGAACACCGCAGATCCCCAAGTTACTCTCCATCCAGATAACGCCGCCTATATCATCTACACCAGTGGTTCCACCGGGAAACCCAAAGGCGTAGTCGTCACCCATCACCATGTAGTCCGGTTGATGTTGGCTACCCAAAAATGGTTCCAGTTCAATGCCCAAGATGTGTGGACATTATTTCACTCCTGCGCTTTCGACTTCTCTGTGTGGGAGATTTGGGGTGCGCTCTTCTTTGGTGGCAGATTAATCATCGTCCCCTACTTAGTTAGTCGTTCTCCGGAAGAATTTTATAACCTACTGTGTGATGCCAAAGTCACAGTTTTAAACCAGACCCCCTCAGCCTTTCGCCAACTCATCCAAGCCGAAGCCACCCTTTGTCGAGAAAGCGAACTAGAACTGCGCTATGTAATTTTCGGTGGTGAAGCTCTAGATTTAAGCAGTTTAGAACCTTGGTTTGACCGCCACAGTGATGACTTTCCCCTCCTAGTCAATATGTACGGGATTACGGAAACTACAGTCCATGTCACCTACCGCCCAATTCGCTGGCTAGATGTTAAAAAACGCCTGGGGAGTTTAATTGGTCAACCCATCCCCGACCTGAGTCTGTACATCCTAGATCGCCACTGTCAACCTGTTCCCCAAGGCGTGGTAGGGGAGATGTACGTTGGTGGTGCAGGTGTAACCCGTGGGTACTGGCACCGTCCCCAATTGACCGCCGAACGGATGGTGCCCAACCCCTTTCAACCAGGACGGATGTACAAAACAGGGGACTTAGCTCGGTACCTCGACAACGGCGAAATTGAATATTTAGGACGGAACGACCAGCAAGTGAAAATTCGCGGCTTCCGCATCGAATTAGAGGAAATTGCCGCAGTATTAAAACGTCATCCCTTAGTCAGGGATGCCCTAGTCACAGTGAGGAACCAAAGCCACGATGCCCAAATTGTGGCCTATATCCTCCCCCGTAATAGCAACCTAGACTATCAAAACTTCACCCAAGAGCAAACCCAAGAATGGCAATATACCTTCGATGAAACCTACAACAATAGTGAAAGAGCCGACAAAGCCTTTAACATTGCCGGGTGGAACAGTAGTTATGACAATCAACCCCTAGACGCAGAAGAAATGCGGCAATGGCGAGACCACACCCTAGAGAGGATTCGTGCCCTCCAACCCCAGAGGGTTTTAGAAATTGGCTGTGGTACAGGGATGATTTTATTGAATCTTGCCCCCCACGTGGAATCCTACTGGGGGACGGATTTTTCCCAAATAGCTATTAGCAGATTAGAAAAGATTATTCACCAGAGCCAATTAGCCAACGTCCACCTATTAACACAGGAAGGCAGCGACTTTTGCCAAATCCCAGAGAATTATTTTGATACAGTAATTATTAATTCCGTGGCCCAATATTTCCCCTCCGTCGAGTATTTGGAGCAGGTCATCGCCGGAGCCTTGCAGGTACTAGCACCAGGAGGAAGTTTATTTATTGGCGATAATCGTAGCTTACCACTACTAGCACATTTCCATCGCAGCGTAGCCTATTTTCAAGCTACCGAGCAAACAGATCGGCAAACCTTGCAAGCCCAAGTACAGCGGATTGCCGACGCTGAAAATGAATTAGTCCTAGCTCCAGGTTTCTTCGTCAATCTGCCCACAGTTTTCCCCAGTTTAGTAGGAGTAGAAATACACCTCAAAGCGGAAACCAACCGCAACGAATTGACGAAATACCGCTACGATGCCATCCTGCATAAAATTGGTGTGGAGGCACAGGTAAGTATTGAACCAGTGTGGCACCATTGGCAGCAGAATCTGCAACTATCAGACCTACGCCAACAAATTCAGCAAACAGGAGCCATTGGCTGGCGAGGACTGCCCAATGCGCGATTAATGGCAGATGAAGCCATTGGGCAGTGGTTAGAGAGGGACGATGTGGGAACTATCGGAGAACTACAGCCAAAAACAGCCATTGATCCCGCAGATTTGTATGCCCTAGCCAGGGAAATCGGCACGGAAATAACTATCAGCTACACCTCAGATTTAACTCCTAGTTATTTTGATGTTTGCTTCTACCCCCTAACTCAGGGCAAACGCCGTTCCCCAACCATGCCCATTACCAGCCAACCCCAAAGTACCAAGGTAAACTGGAACCACCCCCTCAAAGGCAGGTTAAATAGAGCCTTAATTCCCCAGTTAAAAGCACAGGTACAACAACAGCTACCAGAATATATGCGTCCCGCATCCTTCATGCTGTTGGAAAACTGGCCCCTAACTCCTAGCGGCAAATTAGATCGGCAGGCCCTACCCCTACCACATCGGGAGCAAGGGACAAGTAAATACACCTTAGTCCAACCCACAACTCCTACCCAAGCAAAACTGTGTAAAATTTGGAGTGATGTACTAGGGATTGAGCACCTCGGCATCACGGAGGATTTCTTCCAATTGGGGGGACACTCCCTACTGGCAACCAAGGTGGTTTCCCGTATTCGCACGGAGTTTGGGTTGACACTGCCCCTACGGCAGATCTTTGAGCAGCCGACGGTAGCAGGTTTAGCGGCACAGATTGATCTACTCGGCGGGGAAAATCCCTCAGTGGATCTCATCCCCCAGCTTACCCACAGAGACAACCTCCCCCTGTCCTTTGCCCAGGCACGACTTTGGTTCTTAGATCAGCTAGAACCAAACAATGCCACGTACAATATCGCCATCGCCTTTGGGTTACAAGGCAGTTTAAATCAGGTGGCCCTACACCAGAGCTGGCAAGATATCATCAACCACCACGAGGTATTACGCACAACTTTTGTCAGTGGGGAGGGAGTTCCCAGCCAAATAATTCACGACTCTTACCAACTACCGCTGATAGTTACAGATATTCCGGATTTAGACCAACTAAAATCAGTAGTGCAGGCAGAAGCTACCCGTCCCTTCAACCTCAGTACTCTCCCCTTGCTGCGGGTGTATCTCTATCGGTTAGCTCCAGAGGAGTATGTTTTCCTCTTGGTAATACACCATATTATTGCCGATGGTTGGTCCTTGGGAATTATAGTTAAGGAACTGTCCCAGGCATACACCGCTCATTGTCGGGGAGAAGAAGCCAAGTTACTACCCTTAGTCTGGCAGTATGGAGACTTTGCCCATTGGCAACGGACAATTTTTCCCCAAACTCAACTCCAAGAGCAACTGGACTATTGGCGGCAAAAACTCGACCGGAAAATTGAGGTCTTAGAACTGCCCACAGATTTTCCTCGACCTGCGACTACCCGTTATCAAGGTAGTACAGTCCCCTTCACAATTAACCCAGAAGTAGGCAGACGGTTCCAACAACTGTGTAAATCCGTAGATGCTACCCTATTTATGGGCTTTTTAGGGGTATTTAGCGTGTTGTTGCGGCGCTACTCAGGACAAGACGATCTATTAATTGGCACACCCATCGCCAACCGTAACCGCCAAGAAACAGAGGACCTGATTGGGTTTTTTGTCAACACCTTAGTCATTAACACTAACCTCAGCGGCAATCCAGGATTTCGGCAATTATTAGGGCAAATCCAAGCAGAAACCCTGGCAGCCTTTGCCCACCAAGATGTACCTTTTGAGAAAATTGTCGAGGAAATCCAGCCAGAGCGGAACTTAAGTCATAGCCCCCTATTTCAGGTGATGTTTGTGTGGCAAAATGCGCCTATGGGAGAGATGCAACTACCCGATTTGAAGCTAGTACCCTGGGATTTAGAACAAACCACCGCCAAGTTTGATTTAACCCTGCTGATGATGGAAACTGCCACAGGCATCCAGGGAGTATGGGAATACCGGACAGATTTATTGACAACGGCGACCATTGAGAGAATGGCAGGGCATTTTCAAACCTTGGTAGCTGGGATTGTGGAAAATCCAGAGCAGGGAGTTTGTGAGTTACCCCTATTAACAGCTAGGGAGCAAGAGTTACTGCGGGAATGGAATCAGACTAGTACCGAATATCCCCAGCTATGCTTACATGAATGGTTTGAATCCCAGGTGGAAAAGACACCAACAGCAGTGGCCGTGGTCTTCGGTGACCAACAGCTAACATATCGGCAGTTAAACCAAAGAGCAAATCAACTAGCCCATTATTTGCAGATAGTTGGGGTGAAACCAGAAGTACTGGTGGGAATTTGCCTTGAGCGATCGCTACAAATGGTCATTGGCTTATTGGGAATTCTCAAAGCTGGGGGGGCTTATGTTCCCCTGGACCCCACCTACCCCCGAGAACGCCTGAATTTCATGGTCAAGGATGCCCAGATATCCATCCTCTTGACCCAAGAGGAATTATTAGGGAGATTAAATCTTCCCTCCCAAACTATCTGCTTAGACAGAGACTGGGAAATTATCACCCAGTGCAGCCAGGACAACCCAGTCAGTGGGGTAGTAGGTGAAAACCTGGCCTATGCCATTTATACATCCGGTTCCACGGGTAGACCCAAAGGCACTATGAATACCCAAGCTGGGATCTGCAATCGGTTACGCTGGATGCAAGATGCTTACCAACTCACAGTAGCAGATTCCGTTCTCCAGAAAACCCCCTTTAGCTTTGATGTGTCAGTTTGGGAGTTTTTCTGGCCATTATTAACTGGTGCGCGTCTTGTGGTGATCCGCCCAGAAGGACACAAAGATAGTGCCTATCTAGTAAAAGCGATCGCCGAACACAAAATCACTACACTTCACTTTGTTCCTTCCATGCTCCAGGTATTCCTAGAGACGGGAAGGCTCGAAACTTGTAATTCTCTAAAACGCATTATCTGTAGTGGGGAAGCCTTACCCTTTGCCCTGCAGGAAAATTGCTTTGCCAATCTAGATGCAGAACTGCATAATCTTTATGGCCCAACGGAAGCTGCCATTGACGTGACTTTCTGGGATTGCCAAGGTGGGATGGAACAACAAATAGTCCCCATCGGTCGTCCCATTGCCAACACCCAAATATACATCCTTGACCCCCAACTCCAACTAGTGCCCATCGGTGTAGCTGGGGAACTGCATATCGGTGGTGGTGGTCTAGGGCGGGGCTATCTCCACCGTCCCGCACTGACCGCTGAGAAATTCATCCCCAACCCCTTTACCTTAGAGCCAGGGACTCGCCTCTACAAAACTGGGGACTTAGCTCGTTATCTGCCCGACGGTAACATTGAGTTTTTAGGACGAATTGACCACCAGGTAAAAATTCGTGGCTTCCGGATCGAGTTGGGGGAAATCGAAGCCCGATTACATCAACATCCTCAGGTAGGGAACGCAGCGGTAATTACTGGCAAAGACACCTTAGGTAATCAACAGTTGGTGGCATACATTGCCCCTAAACAGGGACAGAATCCTTCACCTCAAGAGATACGGGACTTCCTGAAGGAACAGCTACCTGAGTATATGCTCCCAGCCAGCTTTGTATTGTTAGATGTTTTACCCCTCACCCCCAGTGGAAAGGTTGATAGAAAGGCGTTACCTGTATTGCAAGGGATTATTGACAACACCAGCGCCAAAATTCCCCCGCGTACACCCCTAGAGCATCAATTGGTGCAAATATGGCAAGAGGTACTCCAAGTAGAGCCAATTGGGGTGACAGAAAACTTTTTTGAGTTAGGTGGTCATTCCCTCCTGGCAATTCGGTTGATAGCGGTGATTGAAAAGCAGATGGGTTGCTC
>Ga0209208_10007201_pt1 | contig 15149 bp, 18 predicted proteins | sample S1TSphfallax_3_FD_187694 | JGI IMG/M metagenome (GOLD analysis project Ga0209208, IMG submission 187694) | Host-associated microbial communities from peat moss isolated from Minnesota, USA - S1T2_Fd - Sphagnum fallax MG (SPAdes) (version 2) | ecosystem: Host-associated > Plants > Peat moss >...
GAACTTTTGTTGTGAGGTTTTCCATGGATATGGCGGTTTGCCTTTGAATAAACCTTTCCCTTTCTCTATGACTCTTGCACTCTTGGATTCTCCCTTCGTGGCGTGAGAGATAGCTCGACTTGTGGTGTTTAGATTCATAGTCTTTCCTTGAGAGTGTGTTTGTTATGCATTCTTATTTGGTTTTTGATTGCACACTTGATGATGGTTTATGGTACTCGATCTGTTGTGTATGGCGATCTTTATTTACACGACAAAGATATCCAAAGGATACCATCAAGATATTAACTTACTGCGTATTATAATACTCATTATACATCACTTTTTTTGGTCTAAAGTGGATTACCCTTAGTGTGTTTTCACATAGGTGTAGGTTGCTTTAGATCTTCATCATCTAAATATCAAATATTGGAGGATCGGGAGGACAAAGGAAGGGAGGAAGGAAAAACGTAGGAAGAAGTTGAAAGATAAAAGTGAAAAAACGGGAAGAAATGTTCAAATAGGTTGAGGCATAAACCAATGACCACAAAGGAATAGGATTCCATGATAAGGTATATTGTATTTTATACAATAGGGAAGGACATTTAACCATTGAACATTAGAATGTGGTGTGCCATTTGGCAACATTCTAACCATTCCTTGGACACATGCCAATTCCATGGGAAGAATGCACATTTGGGAATTGATAACCAATGTGTTGTGGTGAATCAAATCCAACTAGAATATGTAGCCTTGCCTACACCACAATTCCTACTTACACTCAAGTTGTAGGTTACAATTCAAAACCAACATTGAACCCCATCTTTACATATTAAACACCCATCTATATTACATTCCTTCAATGACGATGACTAATTTAAACCAAATTGCTAATGAAATCCAAGCCCATTTACCTTTCAACATTCAATATGTCCTAACTATTTTACCAAATCCACCAACTCATCGGCAACCAATTATGACTAACCGAGCTCCCACCTCTAACCATGATTTAGTGCTTTCGCCCAACATGCACCATTGCTAGTACATGGTCACACAAATGTCCAAGGGTAATCCAAATATGTCATGCATGTGAGCAATTAAACCATTTCAAAAGTGCTTGTCCCATCAAAAAATGCATAATGGACACAATGTCTACTAACAAAATTAACAAGTGAGACAATGAACACCAATTTCATAATTACCCAAGTTTTTATGTCAATTTCTTGTGAGGAGGACTTAGACCTAGGCCATGTTAAGGGTGGGGATATAGGAATCCAATCTTATGGGAGGGCCTTTGATAATTGTAATGATGCAACATAGTGTGAAAATGGAAGTCTAATTTTTCCAAGTACCATAATGACTATAATCAAACTAATGATAAAACCTTCCAAGTGGCAAATATAGGAGTTTGGACTAGAGCTAAACTTTTACTATAAACAACTATAGGTTGAAGAGCATAATGTGATACCATTACCCCTACCCATTATTTAAGTTTGATGGAATTAAGGATTGTCAACACCAAGTTAAGAATCCAATGTAGATGAGGCCTGTAAAGCTAGTTTGAAGCATGAGGGGACTTGCCTGGCAATAGTTGTTCACAATCACAAGCAAAGAAGGAACTAGGAATGGCTTATATTAAATTGATTCACAAAAACCCCATAAATATTATTGTGGGCATGATTTCCCTGGAATAATTTTACCCAACTTCAAGGAAAGATTGGGTTAACACTTGAACTTCAACCTCCTTGGGCCGAATTTGTCACTTTGGTTTTTAACTTGGAGAACTACATCTTTCAATACAATCATCAATTAGGGAAGGAACCAACCCTAGCTAATAACCTCACAATTATGAACATAAGGTTGGGAATTTACCACACAATTACATAAAACCCTCAACTTGGAGGTCACAAACCCACATATGTGGACACAATAGCCCACATGTCTATCGTGTTAGGGGAAAATAATCTAATTACAAAAGGTTGCTTATACAAATCAACACCTTACATGCCCCACCTCACCCTAGATGAATTAAGAAATTTATTTATAAACTTCCAAGGATTCACAATTCGATTTACCAAACTTGGCAAAATAAATAGCAAGTTGAAGTTTAGGAATAAGAATTCACTATTACAAAATGTGGGTGCACTTCATTAGTCCCTATTTACTAGACTAGTGAATTCATTGTTTCCCCATTAGGTCCCATTCACTATGACTAGTGAATTCAATCACAATCTAGAAAAATCACTTGGTGTAGTTAATCAAAATGACACGATTTTTCAAAAGGAAAAGATGATGCCACTAGGCTTGAACATTCTTTGACTACCCAACTATATACTCTTGTTATGTGTAACAAAAAACTAGAACTTTTGATACAAATTACTATTGTCAACTAGAAGCAAATGGAACATGGCACAACTAAAAAATGGAGCTTGAAGGAGTTCAAACAACTATCCAACAAACTATAAGGGGACTTAGGAAGGGTAAAGGAATATAACCTTGTTTGGCAAGATTACATGGCCATGCCATGGATGCTTGGGTGGTTGATGCACCTAAAATCCATGTGTATTATAAGCCATCCATACAGTACTTTAATCCAAAACATATAGTGGCCCAAGACAATTTGATGGCATGCATGCATGGCAAGGCAAAATTACATTGGAAACAAAATTGGAAAGCTTCAATAAGAAGTTCAAAATCTTCCAACAATTGAAGACACATTAAACAACTTAAGGGGAGGAAGGGAAGGCAATGAGGATTAACCAAACCCTAATCAAATTCTTTGTGGCTAATGGGTGATGGGGAAGTTTATTGGTTATTCATTTTCTTTTGTCGTCCTATTGGGAGTGTTAAAAAATGTCACGAAACATATGATCATTAGTTTGGGTGATCTATTTGAATGATTGTATGTGAATTTTTATTCCAAAAAAAACTTTAGTTGGGAATGTTTGGTGATTTTTGGCTTTACATGGCATTTAATAATTTGGATATTGGAAGCAATTTTAACATTGGTAGTTATGTAGATCGTAAGCAACTACTAAATGTTTGATGCTACTAGTTCCAATGGTTTGTGTCCCAAAGCGAATGAAGTTATAGAAGTTAACACAAGGTGTTGAAAATGGGGGTTTTAATTCTTTTGTGATTTAGAATGATAAAGTGTGGAGGTAGCTAGGAGAAACAATAGACACCCTAGGACTCTAATCCAACCTAAAACTTTGAGCTCTTATCTAACTCAACATTACACATCATTTTTAGAACAATGAAGGGGAGGGATGATAAACATTACCAATTAACAAAAGGAGGAATATTTCAATTAGAATAGTTTTGTAGTACTATCACAAGTCATATAATGACACAAAGTTATACAAAGTAAGTGTATGTCGCGATGACAAGACAACAAAAGATGTGTAGTCAACCATGACAACAACTAAGGGTGCACCTAACCTTAACAACGACATGGAAAGAGACCCTAGAAAATTGAAAGGTAAACATTGCTTACATGTACCATGCCTAATGGAAAGTAGATGGATATTGAAAGGGAGGTTTAGTTGAAAAGGAAAATGAAATTTGTGCCTTTTAATTGGTTCGGAGAAAATAAAAAAGTAAGGTGGTAGGAAAACATTGGTGTTTTTGTTTGGGAAGACCTACTATTGGGCTACTCTTAAGGACAACCATCACAATTGGTATGATGTAAGAACCTTAGAAAATTCAACTTTTCAATAAGGGGAATCTAAGGGGGAGACATTAGCTACCTAGGAAGGTAATTGTGAATTTCCAAGACAAAACCCAATAGGGCAACTTAAATTTCACATTTTATTCAAATGCCCATGGTAATTACTATCATGAAAACCTCATTAATGACTACCTTCAAAATGGAGGTGGGAAACCCATATTCACAATACAAATGAAAGCAAACAACAAGGAAGATTGAAAATTTGAAATGATCATCTAGGGTGAGGAACATGGAAATAGTAGATCTACCTCCCCCATGATTTGTGGACAAGAGTATGGCTACTATCTACCCTCATACAAATATTCCCCAAGGTACTTCTAAGCATTTGCATCAATCACAAAACACAGGAAATTTGTGGAACTTTAAGGTATTTAAACATAGGGATTTTAAAAACTTTTTTATTCTAAAAGGAAGGCATGCATGCAAAAATCTACCATTTAGGTGCAAGTTGTGTGGTGAAATAGGGCACCAAGTGATAGGGTTTCATTATCACCCTTTAATTATAGATGACAAAGGGGTATTTATGTGACCCCTTTATGTGAGTGATTTGAAGGACATGGAGGTAGGCCCTGCTAAAGTGTTTTTTTTTTTTTTAAGGGAACAAGAGGATGATAAACCTAATCAAAATGGAGGGTAACCAAAAATCCCCTAACTAAGGAAAAAACCTCGTGATGTAACTCCCCCAACTTTCCCAAGGCCTTGGGGATAAATGCCTTTAATAAATGGATTCCCAAGTTGGGTGCCTCCTATTTGTGGCATGGGACCACAAATGTATTCAAGGTTTGTAAGGATCCAAATGCTTAAGACAATAATTACATGCCTATCCTAGCCCACAATAATATCATCATAATGCGATAGAAAGGCAATGACCATGGTAAAAAAACAAAGTTTTGTTGTTCACAAATGAGGCCAAAAGCCAACTTGGGAATATTATACAACAATTGTTGTAGGTAGCCAATCATGGAATACCATCACAATGACATTATAGTAGCCATTCAATAACATGTGGTAAAAGATGAAACCCACTTAATGGATCATCAAATTCATCATCTGATTTAGACGATTAGGGAGGTGGTAGGAAGGGTCCACCTCACCCTCTCCCCCCCCATCAACAAGATGGGCAAGAATACCACCTAACTCGAATCCTTATTTTCCATGGTATCTAGCAATGCCACCTATGAGGGTACCCTCTACCATGACAAAAGGTGATTAAAAAATGATTTTTTATCAGTAAACCAATAAATCAAATCCAAATGCACATGTTCATGTCTTTAAGCAAGCCATCAAAGTCAATGGAATTTCTAGTGAATCCACCAAAATTTCCTATTTTCAATGGACATTAAGGGATTCAACTTCAACATGGGGGACAATTTTGTGAATAACCATCCTAATTACATTTTTTATGATTTTGCTTAATAAATTTTGTAGATACCAGTTCAAACAAATGAACAAGTAATTTACATGAACAAAATGTTAATGAATAGGTGAGTATTACAAACACATTTTAACTTTAGCAATGTACTCCAACATTAAACAAATCACCATTTTTTAATTACCTTTTTAAAGGCTAAATTGTTATTGTACTTGCATGTAATTATTACTAAATGAAATGGGATACATTAATTCAACACTTGGAGTTGGAAGTAATTTGTGAAAAAAATTTGAATGATATGGACACTAATCAAGTCTTATTGGATGTATATCTAATGATGAATGGAAATGATAAAAAAATAATTTAAATTGAAGTAGCCCATTTGGGTAACAAGAAAAAGGAGTTTAATAGTGCAAATACTAAAAGAATCCAACCATTTGAAGGACAAATGTTTTTGGAACCCTAATAATCTAAATAAAAGTTCAAAGAAAATCTATAAATAATAGTAATTAGGTATTTGCCTAACAATCGAAATAAAGCACATGAAGAAAAATGAAAACCTAAAAAAATATTACGAGTAAGATTTCTTTTAGCTATCACACATGCAACTAGGTGATGTCATGGACGTCATTCATTTGAATGTTCATCCATGACTTGTTATAAAATTGAACCTAATTTTTAGTTTAATTTCAATTCACTTTTAGTTAGCTTTGAGTTAAACTTTAATTCACTTCTAGTTCATTCATAGTTCACTCTAAGTTAAGTCCTAGTTCATTTCTAATAAACTTGTAATTCATTTTCAATCCATTTCCTATTAACCTTCAGTTCACTTTTAGTTCATTTCCAATTAATTGTTAATTCACTTTTAGTAAACTTTTAGTTCACCTTTAATTAAGTTTAAGTTCACTATTAGTTCATTTTTTAATGCACTCATAGTTCACACATGGGTGAACATGGACCATAATGTGTAGATTGGAACCTTGTTAAGAAACTTCTTCAAGCTAGGTGCCCAATGGGTATAAATAGAAGTAGAATTTTTCATTAGCTTTAGTGTGTTCAACACTAGTCTTGGGTACGTTTTCTTATCATATCCTTGTTTTGTTTATTTTTTGTAATAAAATCTTGTTGGATTATTGTTTTGCAGATGTCATGTTTTTGTTTTTCTTGTTTCATGACTTGAATTTGGGATTAGGCTTGCATTTGTTCTTATTTTGGGTGAAAAATCTTGTAGTCTTGGTTGTTTTTGTGCCCATGACAAGTAGGTCATTCAACAACAAAAAAACCCTTGGAAAATGAAAACTCAAGAAATGTTTTTAAATAAACATAGACCAAAATATAGTTTCTAATTATGGAAAGAATAAGGTTGAAAACATTATTGTCAACATGGTGATGGCAATAACCATGAGGAGTAAAACATTGCACCCAAAGAAATAACCTTCAAGGAATAGGAACCTTTAAAGGGCAAAGGTCCACAAGAATGGTATGTGGAAAAAAAGTATAAACAAATGATGGTGGATACCATCAAAAATTTGTAGAAGGTAGAAAAACTAGTGGAACTACTTATTGTCTTTGAACCATCATGGTCAATAAAATGGGCAAGATTATTGTATGTTATGGTCCATTTTAAAATGTTACCTTCAATTACAACATCTAAGGTCAAAACAAAACTAAGAAATCATATGTTAATAGCATAATTTTTGTCATCATTGGACATTTGTTGTAGTTGGTGTCAAACCCAAAAAATATATTTCAATTTGCATCTTCATTTATCGTTTAAAGAATAATGTAATTGCTCCAAACCTATCATCATTATTGCTACAATTGTAATAATATTGTTGTAATTACATTAGTACATACTATGAACCTAAAATGTACCAAGAATTAGTAGGTACATAACACTTAATAGGTATATAACATTTAATAGGTAAGTACCTAGTATATAATAGACATGTATTTAATAGGTAGTACATAGGTTACCTAATTATGTACCTACCTATAATACTTAATACCTACTAGGTATTTACTTAGGTAGATTAGGTACCAAATGCATGGATAATGTATGTATCTCGTTTGCATGTACAATGAAAGGTATATATGATGTTGCAAAAAATACAAAAACATCATGATAAACTAGTTTGATGGAAAGATGAAATAGGTCAAATTGCAACCTAGTTACAAAGAAGACCATAATTCATTTAAACTCGAAAAATAGTTGCATAAACAACTTTGTAGTTGTAGGTGACATTTATTCACACCTAGTCACATAGATTTGGTTACAAACAACATGAATTCTTATAGTGTGAAAAGGTAATCCCTAGGCAACAATACCCCATTGTTTTTTATATGAATGAGGAAAGGGTCATGTATGTTGACAAAAGTTTTAAATATTTTGTAGTTCCTATGCTTAACATGAAGGTAATTAAATATAAGAGGTCAACTATTGTGTCCCTTGTGGCTAGATGACCTTTTACTAAGGTGAAGGTTAAAAAGAAAGCAAAAAGAAAGCTTGAGGTTCAAACAAACCCTAGGCCAATTCCTCTCACTACCTTCACCAAGGTTTACAAGGAAGGGGAGATCATATATTGTTCATTACCTAAGAGACTACAAGAGCAACCCCATCACCTAGAGTTAATAACTAAAGGTAAAAGGGTGTAGCCAAGAAGGTAGGTAAAACTCCCCCACCATGGGAGCCTACCATCCATGTAGATGCCACCATCTACAATATGGGTAACAATTTAGATGAAATGCCTCCTTTTCCCATGAAGAGCAATGAAGGTAATGTCCAAAACCAGGTTTTTAAAAGGACAAAAGTTGGGGAGGATAGCAAGTCAGGGAAGGGAGGTCAATTGAAAATAACCTTCCTTTCCAACCTTTTGAATCCTTTATAGAAGTATATCATGAAATGAAAATGGCTTAGGGAGGACTTACCATTCTCTTCCAACTAGAATGACTATTAAAAAAGGTAAACCCTAGCCAACATCAATATCTATATTTCAACAATTTTTAAAAGAATCATTTAGTTAGGCCCTAAAACAAAGTAACACCTAATATCTAACCAAGAACTTCCCCTAGGCATTCCCAACATACCCAAAAGGTAGATGAGGGGCCTATTGTCATAATAAGAGGTAGGATTGTAGTAAGGAGGAGGTATAAAAAACATAATCCCAACCCCTTTCAATAATCCATTCACATTTTATTTTTAGAAGAAAATTAGCCACATATCATCTTGAAGCAAACAAAGAAACCTTCTTCTAGTTTATGAGGAATTAAATGTAAACATTTATTATGGTAGACGAAATTTTTTGTTCAAGGGAATCACTAAGGCAAACTAAAAGGATGACGACAATGATAACCTTTAAGGCAAGGGAAGGCAATGGAAATTAAAAGGTAGTAACAAATTAAATTAATATCCCAACATCATTTAAAGAGGGTTGCCACCAATGTTGGGTGAATATATAATTTTTTCAATATCTATCTGTTTCAGTTATCTACCAATTTGTTATTCATTGGTTCCCATTATTATTATTATTATTATTATTATTATTATCACCCTTAATATCTTGTAAAGATATCACAATTTTTTTTAAACTTAATGTCAAATTCCAATATGGGCAAGGTGTAATCATGTTAATAGGAGCTAAAAACAATTGTAACCATTACTTAATTTTGTGTTTTTCACACCAAATATTTTTTAAGAATAATTTTAATTTGAAAATAAGTTAAATTTTTTTGCACATTATCAAATCTATATCTTATTCTATAAATGTCCAAAATATGAAATAATTTCATTAACATTTGGACCTTCAAAAGGAATGTAAAAAGACTTGTAACCATTGTTTTTAAACAGTAAAAAGGCTTGTACATGGACTTGGAAAACTTTGAAAATGACATATTTCTGGAATTTTTTTAACATAAACCTTAACCAAATAGTACAAAAAATTTTGAAAATATTTTTAATGATTTTTTAAAAGACTTTTTTTTAATAATATTCTAAAAATATTCCCCAAAAAGAATCATTTAAAGGGACACCAATGGCTCCTATTACTCATTTGCACTTGGCACATATTTGCCAACATTAATATCCATAAGATATCCAAGCATTCCAAATACCATCATAAAACAATGTTTTCTCCAAAAATTAAATAACACGATAATGTGGGGTTGATATAAAGCTTGGGCCCGTTTTTATTATCTTTTTGGGGGTTTTTAGGTTTACATCAATAGAGGCGATGGTTTTTTCCCCTTAATGGCTTATAGCCTATAGCCTAAACCTAAACTCCCCATGCCCATATCCATATTTAGGCATGGATATAATATTTTACGTGGATATCAATTTTTATTGTTTAAAACCCTATCCAAATATTATATGACCAGATTCATAAATTTGAAATACGGGGATAAGGATATCATTTCAGATATCATAATTTTTTATGTTTAAATTTTTTTACAAATGATATCCATATTTTCCATATATCTACGCCACACTGGTTACCACCTTGGAAAAATACCTAAAAAATGAATAAACAAAAAATGAAGAAAACTTTCAACTACCAATTGGGGGAAACATGATATGCATCAAATTATTATTCAAACACAAATACCATGAGGCACAATTGTTAAAGGGGTGAAGGACTTGCAAGTATATAGTAGCCACTAATAGGAGGCCATTGACACTCAAATGTATAAACTCCTACAAATGGGGTATAAGATTACTACCCTTGAGGAGCATGAGTGGCAAGAGAAGGCACACATGGAAACCATCATTGAATAGTTGCATGAACTTAGTGAAGAGGTGATGATCTTTAAATATTAACAATAAATGGTGATACAAGAGGAGGCAAAGCAAGATACCAAAATAAGCATACTATTTCATGAGTTAAAACAATCCAAGTAGACAATAGCCTAGGTCAAGGTTGAAGCGAACATGTCATTTCAAATAGTAGTGGCTAGGTTGAAAGCTCAATTGGTCAAGTGGAAATGTAAGGTGATGAAAGTAGTTATGTTCAACTACAAGTTAGCCCATTACTTTACCTTTTTTAAAGAATTTGCCATGGTGGTTGGAATTTATGGGATGGAGGTAAAAAATGAGTAAGAGGGAAGCTAAATGGAATGAGCTCAAAGGTGAACTAAACAATTTGGTAGATGTTACACCCATCCCTAATCTCATTGATGAAGCCACCTACCATCACCATTTAATAGCATATGAATTAACATTTCTTGAATTCAAGGTGGATGATGTGCTTCTCAACACCTCTAACAATTTGAAGGATAATAGTATTGTAAAGCAAAGATCATTAAACAACATATTATTTCAAACACCCATTGCAATTTGGGCCTACGAGTTGAATTTAATTCCCTAAAAGGTAAACTATTATGTCTCCATCCATGATTGTCACAACCCTAGCCTTGGGCTCACGACCAAGGCAAGGGTTTACAAGGTTGTGGGCCAAAAGGGAAGTCGGGAGTCACACAACATATTCCTTGGAGTGTGAGAAGCTGTGAGGGAATGAACCCTCACACCCCAAGGGAGTTCCACTTTGGGAGTTGGAGTCCTAGTGGACTCCCGAATTTTTAGAAGGCAACTGCAAGGGTCAAAACTCAATGACTTGAAGAGTTGTTTATATCATTGGAAAGCTCTTGGAACGTCAATATTTAAAATGGGCTCGCATCACCCATTTGGACATTTGAAACACAAGTTATGGCCAAAAGAAGGGCCAGGAATCAAATTGGCGGCTTGACTTTTGACCACTAAAAGTCGGGAATTGACCTGATTTTCGTGTGTGCAGACGGCGTGTGACATACTGTTGGAAAACTTTCAACAAGGGCTACAACTTTGCTTCAAACCTCATCTCAATCAAAGGTCTTCACACAAAGTTATGGCGCCTCAAAGTTGCAGGAGTCCTAACCTTGGCAATTTCAGAACTCCCACTTTGGAGTCCTAGGACAAAAAGCCATTTGGATGTGGGCCCCGTGGAGACGTGCAAAGTATATTATAAAGGGGAAGGTGGTGGCTTCCCCCAAGTCCAGGTCGTGGTGAGTCTTGTATGTCCGAGTTGCTCGTGGCTCGTCCTAGCACCAAAGGTGCTCCAACTATGCACTAACCACTTTGTGTTTATTTTGTGTAGGCCCATGTGAGTAAGTAAAGCTTGTCAAATTGTCCTAGTCCCATCCCGGAGCTCCAACACGCCCCTTAACCCCTTTAAAGTGTTACGAGCCAGGGAGTGTGCCTCGACTCCTTGCTTTTCTACTGTTTTCCCTTTGGGATTCACACTTGAATCCCTCAAGGAGTTGGGAGCGCATCAATGATGGTAGGAAATAAATATTTTTTCAAGTTTTTAGAAAAATTAAATGGGATTATGAGGACATAATCCAAAGTAAAAGGGGGTTAATGTTAATGTTTATAAGTTTCTTAGTCTATCTAGCTTAGAAGACCACCTAGTAATTTTGTTAGTTACTAGTGGTGGGTGTAGACTTATTATCTCATAGTTACTAAGGGATGAAATTATTAGGTTAATTAATCCTTGAGGACAGGGTGGTTAATAAAATGGCTAACCATGATATAATGACTTTTGGAGGAGATTTGGATGTTCATTCCTTATTTTGTAAGAAATAATGAAGTGCCCTTGTGGCTAATGGGTGGTGGGGAACCTTGTTAGTTTTTCATTTTCTATTTTTGTCTTTTGGGAGTTGATTTTCAACAAACCCATCCTTGGGTGGTACCACTAGGAACCAAATCAAAAAATGGTTAAATCATTTTCCTAAGTCCTTTCCTTTAAGTGCTTTCAAAGTTGTAATTTTTTCCCTCGCGTTTATCCATTTCATGTTCTAAATATGTGGCTTGAAGTTAATTTTGGAATTAAAAAATGAAAATTGTTAAAATTTTGTATTCCTAATGATGATGGCCCCTTCAATAATCACATTCCTTAACTTTGAAAAGTCATAATTAAATTATATTTATTCAATTAATTTCATGTAATAAAAAAAATTAAAAAATGATTTCAGAATTGCTTTAGGCAAAAAATTCCAAAATCATGTTTCAAATTCGTGTTCCTAACTAAAAAATTCAAGGAATGGAATTAATGTTACATCCTTGAAACTTTTTTTTAATGCAATGATTAGAAATATCAAAACACATAATATTCTTGATATTATTAAAATTTCAGATTTTATGGAACCTAATAAATGTACTCATTAAGAAAAATTATGAAAATATTCATTTAAATGTTTCCTATTTTTTAAAGAGTTTGAGGGGTTCAATAGAATCAAGGTGTGATGTTCCTAATGGTACCACCCAAGGATGGGTTTGCCCAATGATGTGAAAGAATGTTGTAAAACAAAAAATGTACTTGGGTGATTAATATACAAGAAGGGATATTCCAAGGAAGATTGTTGCATTGTATCATTTAATTTTATTTCCTTGAATTTGCCTTTGTTTTCCTAGTTTTAATTAGATGCAATAAGTTGTTGTTTGATGTAAAAGACCGTAACTTTCACATTTTTTTTTTCCCATTTTTTTCTCTTGATGAATAGGCATTGGACAATAAAGCAACAACATGGAAGGTCGCAACTCCAAATAATGAAGATAATTTGTCCTTCTTGGGATAGCCTGCATCAAAGTTCAATTCAAAGTAAGAATGAAGCTTATCACATCATTGACATTATGAGTTGTTTGTTTGGTTCCAAAAATCTTTTTTATTCTTTGGAAAACAAGACTAAGAAGTGGAAGCCAATCCACCACGTAAGACATTTCTTACATTTTTAATTGTTTTTATATGCAATAACTTTCATTTTCTATGCATTTGGGTTTGTCAGGTCCATGGATATACATAGAGTTTCAAATTAGTTAAGTTAACCAGATTTTCAAGTTACTTAACAAAATTTTGGAGTAGCTAAAGCTTGATCTCATTGTTTATTGGACATTGGAAGCTTCTCCATGGCCATTTTGGGGATTATTAATAAGTGTTGGACAACAAGATTTTGTTTTGTAATCTTAAAGGCATAGGGTAAGTTGCGATGATCAACAATTAACTTTGATTTTTGACATGCGGCACATTAAAGTTAGGACATTTGTTAGGGTTTGAAGTTTCATTTGTAAGTTATTCAACCTAATCATGTTGTAAGTCCTTATAGTTCAAGGCTTTTTTTTCTTTGCATTTTTTTTGAATTTTCAAAACAAACAAAAAGGAGGTTGGTATCATGATGAAATAAGGAAAACTTTGGGAAACACTTGTTGATGTTGAAGAAAAAATGGGAGGCAATGTATTGGCTAGGATAGGAGGACAAAAAGGATAGACAAGAGCTAAGGTGAGGGGGGAAAGATAATAAATTATGGTTTTGAGGAGATTTTTGGACTTTTGTTTTGGTGTTTTCTTTTAGTATAACAAGAAAATAAATAAATAAAGGAGGAATGAAATAAAGTAAAAAACTTGAAAGGTTAGGACAAAAAAATAATGTGGAGATAAAAGTTTTTTGGGTTTTTTATGTTTGAAGGAAAACCTTGATAGACAACTTTTCAAAATTGGTTGGTCTTGTCATATTAAATTTTTGAAAAAAAAGGGGTAGGCAATTGTGGGAATGTTGGGCATACTAGAGATTAGTTTGATTGTTGGTGTTATCAATTAGTTGGTGAATAATGAGTATGTTGCAAAATTGGTTTAGTTAAACCTTTGGTGAAGATTTGATGAAGGAGAATGCAAATATAAAATAAATCATCCTAAGAAGTTGGGAGAAGGTGAGGGGTTGCAATTTTTTTATTGAGTTTCAAATCTTATTGATTTGGTTATTTAGGTTTGTGAAAGAAGGTTAGAAATGTATTCATCATGGTGAAGTTTGTAGTCATTTGCTTTCAAGAAGTAAAAGCACTAGATGTCAACTAAGGTGTGATTAAAGAACATGAATTATGAAGAAGACTTGTTTAATTATGCCTAGTGCATAATAAGATATTTATAACACAATACCTTTGATAAAATTCCAAAGGGTTGAGATTACAAACCTCACAACTTGATAAGTGTATAAGTATTAATTGAAAAAGTGTTATTATTATATTTAACAATCTTACGCAACTTCTTTGCAACCTTGATAGTATTAATTTGTTGCAAAATATATTTGAGGCAATGAGTGATGAAGATTACAAGATTGTCACAATGCTTGTTATTTGTGTTATAATACATTTTTTTTTCTTCAAGCCTTTGTAAATCATTTAATGCTACATTTGTCATTTTCACATATGTTTTTCCAACATTTTCAATTTAGGAAAATGCATTTGGGTACACATGGAATGGTGAAACAAACGATACAATTAACCAAAATGAGCATCTCACCAACAATCTTGGAATCCACATAAATAAATGTTGTCCTACCTAGGTGTCTTACAATTCACAACACTAAAACATATCTTTCATGGCTATAACATTTTGCAATTATGTCCTAATTTAGTCATATAATCATATGTCCATTAGTTATATACCTTTAATAATCATTGTGATTGCATTATGACTACATGACTACAAAATAAGTATTTAAGGTAGGTACTTAGTTAATAACCATTAGCTAAATAATAAATACCTACAAATAGGTACCAAGTACGTACCTACTTTAAATATGTATTAATTAGGCAGTAGGTACCTAATACATACCTACTTTAGATATGTACTAATTAGGTAGTAGGTATATTGTACCTATCCTAGCTAAATACATACATATTACTTACCCACCTTGGTGCATATTACCTATTAGGTAGGTACCTATTAAATAATAGGTACTTAGTAAATACCTAGTAAATATTTATTAATACTAATACTAAGTACCTACCTAGTATTAGGTAGCTAGGCTACTTAATTAAATTAGAAAACAATTGTTTCTAATAATATGATGACAAATCTTTTCATGTAAAAAATGTGGTGCAATGGTTAAGGACTTCACGCTTTAATGTGGAGGTGACGGGTTCAAGTCCTCACAATTGTAACCTAATTTTATAAAACTAACTAAACTAGGTTAACTTGTTAGTTTAACTTAAGTACTTAGCCTAGCCTAGGTTGAGCTAGCTAGATAGGTTAACCTACATTCTTAAGT
>Ga0209208_10007202_pt1 | contig 15145 bp, 9 predicted proteins | sample S1TSphfallax_3_FD_187694 | JGI IMG/M metagenome (GOLD analysis project Ga0209208, IMG submission 187694) | Host-associated microbial communities from peat moss isolated from Minnesota, USA - S1T2_Fd - Sphagnum fallax MG (SPAdes) (version 2) | ecosystem: Host-associated > Plants > Peat moss >...
CGAACATTTTTTGTTGTTCGATTGACTTTTGCACTATTAATCAACACACATTTTTGTAGTTTTTTTTTCCCCAAAACATTATTATATTCTAGGACACCACATTTGTTATAACTTTTGGTTATGTTCTTTTAGAATACTAATATATTATAGCTAACAAAAATATATGTTGCTTCTTTTAGTTTTAAGTGATGAACCACATATGCTTATAATTGGTGATTTTTGTTTTAAATTTTGCAATGTTGTTCATGTGGCAATCATTTTTAAGAACATTTTGCCAAATTTGGTGACATTCAAACTGTGAAATTAGAAAAAATATTAGGCACCTTTTCATGTTCTTTGTAATTATTGTGGTAGTTTTTGGTAAATTGTTTTTTTTTAAAATATTTTGGAAAATGGTTTATTAAAAAGGGAATTTGTGAAAAAAAAAATCAAAACATTTTTTGCAAAATGGAAAAAAATCACCACAAAAAAATCTTTGTGTATTCAAAATAAACCTTCATAGACCTATGTATCATTCATGTTTTGTTTCCTTTATTAATTGCACCAATTGTAGTCTTTCACCTTGCAATGGATAAACTTTTGCTTTGTTCTTTACACATACACAAAAAAAACACAATATTATGTCAAAGGAAATATGATTCCATGATTTAAGGGTTGGTTCATTAGACAAGAACATGTATTTTTACCAAAAATCCAACAAAAAATAAAATAAAATGATAAGCCTCAAAAAGACCACCTATCAATAGGGACAAGTTGATTTAGACCCTTCAATATGATTAGGATGATTTTTTCGACAAGTAGAATAAAAGACTATTTGATTGGTCATTTTAATTAGTAAACCATGGACCATTCAATTAATCAAAATTTTACCTAAATTTAAATCATTTTTTGGATTATTATAATTTTTTTTTAAAAAGTAGGTAGATAGTAAATAAATTCAAATAAGTTGTAAAAAAACAGGTACATAAATAAATGGTAGCTTGATTTAATCTGCCTTATTTAATTTACATAGTTATGTTAATCAATTAATTTACTTAATTACCTTAATCCCTTAAACATGCACATAGGTTACAAATATAAGGAATTCATCCCCTCACTTTAACATTAATGAACCAAGTTTTTACCAATGGACAGCACCACCAAAAGGTGTCAAGTCTTGTCAAATTTTTTTATTTCACATGTTTATTTATGTAGCATTAAAAAAAATTGTTCAATTTATGGTTCCATTTATGATTGATTTAATAGTCATACTAAACATTATATGACTAAGGCACCTTTAGTCACATTGAATAAGTTGTTTAGGACAAGAAATCATCGAGCACTTTTCATCCTATAATCACAAAAGAAAATTGTCAAGTTATATAAAACAAGTCATTGAAGACAAATCATATATATTGTTAAGGTGTCATGGTAATGAATCACTAGAATATGATTGGTAGATAGTGAACCATTTGATTGGTCAAATTTATACCTAGATTAAAATCAAATTTTTAGATTATTATAACAAAAATTCTAAAATAAATAAGTAGGTAGTAAGTCTAAGTAGGTTGAAATAGGTAGGTAGGTACTTATGGTAGCTTGAACTAACTGAACTCAATTAACTTAACCTACTTATTTTAGCCCTCAAAGAATGCACATAGGTTGCAAATATTAAGAATAAAACCCATAAATTCCACAATGATAAACCAAGTCCTTACCGATGGATTACACCATCAAAGGTGTTTAATGTTTGTAAGTTTGATTTCATATCATTACAAAATTATGAAATATGCAATAGGCAAGTTTTAGGATGGTAGGTAGTAGGTAGGTACTTTAGGCGATAAAAGTAAAAGATAGGTAAATAGGTAGGTGGGTGTGTAGGTAGGGTGAGTGGGTGAATAGGTAGGTAGGTAGATATTTGGTCAAGATTACTGATGTCATTATACATTCGTCATTTTGTAATCAATTCCCAATTGGTTCGTCAAATTCCAATCATTTGTAATTGTCATGTTATCCAAAATATAATCATTTAATATTCGCATTGAAAAGCCATATCATCATTGTTGAAGTAATTTAAAACAATAATCATTTTATAATATTATAAATAACAATAAGAAGTTCACATCATTTTGTCTTTTGTCATGGATGAGAAAAATTATGAACTAATGATTTTGTTATTATCATATATAATATTATCATCCATGTCAGTGAGAAAGCAACTCATTTATGATTATTGATTTGTCCATGTAAGATGAAAAGGCTATAATGTACAACTATAGTCATTCATGAAGTCATTGAAAACTTATAGTCATTCATTGTTTTCTAAGTCAAAGGATTGAATTTGTTCTAATGCTATGGGCTTCTTCACTAATTTAAACCTAGCACCTTTTGGAGGTGTTTAGGGATTGAAGATGAAGAGTCTCCAATAGTCATTCTCGGTTGGAAAACTATGTTTTTCAAACATTGTTTTTGTACACCTTTGGACTAATTCTTTGCGGGACAAAAAGTGGCAGATCACAAGTGTTCATCTTTGGACTAATTCTTTGGGGGACAAAAAGTGGCAGATCACAAGTGCAAGGGAACGGAGACTTGCAGGAGTTGTAAATGATATGATGCAAACCACCAAGTACCTTTTTTGCCTTATTCAATATTCGGTGTACACAATCATGCTCCACTTTTTTTTATCTATCTAGAATTGAATGCCACCCACCCATGAGAAGGGGGTGTGCAAACTGACATTATTGTATATAAGTAAACAAAACTCTCTTGAAAAATCTCATTCCAGTCAAAACAAAACCAAAAAACTCCCGCATATTATTATTATCATGTCAATGCCAAACAAACATGCAATTTTGATGAATGCTTTTTGAGCCAACAGAAAAAGTGTTCCGAAATCAGTAGGACATCTTATTCAAACATACAATTGGACAAAGATAGATTGGAATTTCGAGGTTTCAAATTTTTGCTTTTTTCCAAACAGGAGGAAAAGCTCACCCATGAATGATTTGATTTCTGTTGGTGTTTGTAGTGAAAGTCACTGATATCTGTTGCTAAGTTGATAGTAACAAAAGCTCAAATAGGCGCAAATGCAAAGGCTCATGTCATGGTTTTGTAATGTGTTTTCCTGTGTTTATATTGATGAATCTTCTTCTTCAGGCATATGTTTTTTGCATCCAAACAAGTCTATCATAGAACGCTACCATATTATAATCAAACACTCTCACCATACTTTCTTTGTTTTTTTTGTGTGTCATAGTTACACTAATCGATCATGGATTCAAAGAAATAATTCAAAACATGGTTTGTATTAGATTGTTGTTAGCAGCAGCTCAATACAAAACTGCTTTCAACCCTAATATTATGAACCTGATGACTATGTCGGATTGCAGCTGATGTGAGTAACAGCTACAGTTGCAATCTTATGTGCAAAAACAAACGTGTTGATTGTGCAACACTATTATTATTATAAGTCTGTGGTTGGGGGACTTATGAGCTGTGCTGTTGTTGTGTGGGTGCAATGTCATGGTATCTATCACATTGTGTATTCATAACTCATTTGTACGTTGTTATTGCTGCTATTCTGTCACACTCCCGAGGGAACTTGAGGAGGTTGTATATTTGGACACACAATTTTTCTATGGAAAAAAAGTGAAGTAAATTCTCCCCGCTACCACTTTTACTTGCAACAACCAAACTTTCAAATAAACCCACAAGCAGGTTGTTAGTAGGTAGGTAGTAAAAACCCTAAACCCTAAACCCTAAACCCTTACCCTATGTATAAACCAATTTTCTTACTCATTTTTTGACATTTCAGACATTTTTATGAAAATATGAATTTTGACACATATAGTAATAATAAAGGACTTTTTTTTTTTTGCGAAGAATGATCCTAATTAGCCAGATTTTGAAATTTAAGAAAAAAAATTTACAGATCACCAGATTGGCTTTAGACGGTAGCCAAAAAATATTTTAAAAAAGATTCTTAAAATATTTTTCTACTTTTGTATATATGAATTATTTTTCAATTAAAAAAAGTTTAAACCATCCCTACATTTTTTTTCCTGTGTATATTTTGGTCCCTCACTTGCCCTAAGAAATCCTATTTCATGGACAAAACCTCACAAAGAAACTTCTGACACATGGAAGTTCCTTCCCCTGCCCACCCCCCCTCTTTTTTTTAATTTTTGAAATTTAAAAAAAAATTAATATTTTTTTTTTCACCAAAGATGAAACATTTGCTCTCTGCTAGATGCTTGACAAATTTTCCAAGGAAAAATTAAAATAAATTTCAAAGATAATAACATATAATAAATGGAGATTAAAAAAAATGCTGCCTGCTGGATGCATGAAAAAATTCCCAAAAAAAAACATCATTTTTTGTTATTCAAAGAAGGTAAAATTTACAAATATAATAATAGAAGATGACCCTTTGTTTCCAAAATTTTAGGAATTTTTTTAATAAAATTCTGAAACAAATATAATAGGATATGACCGTAAAACATAATGGAAAAAAAAAAAAAAAAAAAAAAAAAAAAAAAAAAAAAAAAAAAAGTAGTTGTGCTTTTTACTCCGGGGAAAGGGATCTCAAATCCCAAAGGGTCTCTCTATAAGCAGAACCTTCCCCTATACAAAAGTCGCCATATATATATATGTTTGAGGGAAAGAAATCAGATGTCGCCATATTTAGACAATGAGTTCCTCTTCTTGGTCCGCCCGAACGAGACACAGGATTCGTTAAGAAAATCTAGTTTACTGTTTGTCTGACCTATAGCCAAATTTGGTTCCTTCCTCGTGTGGATGATCGCCATTTTGACAAAATTGAGAAAAAATACACCTTGAGGTGGAGGGGCGGGGTTTAGGGTTTAGGGTTTAGGGACGAGGGGTGGGACCGGGGGGTGGGGAAGGAGTGGGGGAACATTTGCCGAGTGCTTGGAAGCTAGCAAAGACGTAGAAGGTATAAAAGCTCTAGGAGCGGGGAAGACAGGACAGGATAGCAACTTAGGAACAACAACAATTATAGAGAGTTTCTAGTGCTTCTGCATTGCACAAATTTTCTCGTAGCAAGTGGTTCATTTGGGCACTGAAGCTCAGCAGAAGAAGAAGAACAACAAGAACGAAGAAGAGATCGAATATCGATTGCACTGATCCAACAGACTCATGGCCGGTGGGCGTTGCTCTAGTCATCCTTTGAAGATTTTCCGGGTGTTGCTGGTGTTGGAAATCATGACCGCAGTAGGACTCGTCCCCGACGACGTAGTCAGCTTGACTGGAAGATTTCGCCTTGTGCTTGCTCAAGGCTCCTGGGAGGTGCTTGTGCAAAATGCCGGCATTTCGTCCATGCACACAGCTGTGACTCATTTTGGCAATGTGGTGTTGCTGGATCGTACTAATATTGGACCCTCGCAGCTCCCTTTGAATGGTGGTCGATGTCGCGCTAACCCCGCCGATCGGGTCAGTACTAAGGACATCTTTCCATTAGGTTGTTGTGATCACAGATTTTTTTGTTTTTTTTGGATCACAGCGGTTTTCCATTATGTTTATACAGCCATCGATTTGTTCTCACAATCATCTCACAACTAGACTGCGCCTCAAGCATTGACGAATTGCAGGAGGAGCTTGTGAGAACTCCATCCAATGACATCTGTCTTTTTCCTCATGGGAACATGTGTGCGTGAACCCAAAGTTCCTAACATGATCAATTACATATTTCCAACGCACTTGTAGGTTTGGACAATGGAAAGCGACTGCCCCTGCAGCAAGAAGCAAAGCCTTATAGCAGTGGCTTTCCATAACTAGCTGCTGTGATCGCAGCACAGCACAGCGTGTGAACTGTGATCATAGTAACCTAATGGAAAGAGACCCTTACTGTACCTAATTTAGTACCTCCCTACACGAATTGCTGCTGTTCAAACTGCTAGAGTTGTGAAGTTTTCTGCAGCTCCAAGCCCAAGTTTTAGAAGTGCAGGGCGCGCGGTCAGGTCTGCTGGAAGCCACAAAACTCAGTTGATCAGCTGACTTGAGAAGCAGTTCATGAAGCTGGTTGTTGATCCGCGACAGAATGAAAAAAATCCATAACAAACTGCAAACTCGCGAACCAATAGATTCTTTTGACAAGTTTATAGTAGAACTTTTACTGAAATGCATCATGGAGTAGTGGGTGAGCATCTGCATCCTGATGAAGCTAGCTAGCTGCTCCACATATTGTTGACTTGCAGGTGTCTCAACAAGATTGCACGGCGCATTCTGCGGTGTTCACGCCGGGATCCAACAGCATAAGGCCACTCTTCATCTTCACCGACACCTGGTGCTCTTCCGGCCAATTCATCGGCGACGGCACTCTCGTTCAAACAGGCGGCGATTCCGACGGATTTAGCAAGGTGAGCCTCAAGTAGTAGTCATGATCAATGCATGCAGCATGCACATGTGATGAACAACTTCTTCAAGAACAACTTTGTGGCTGCCCGGCCAGAAGGCATTGCAGTCCCGATCTAGCTATAGCTAGCTATTTAACACATGGAGCTGCAACTTGTAGTAGACATGATTCGCTGATGATCAGAAAACTTTGGGTGCGTAATATGTACATGGTTTTGTTGAAGAAGCTGCAGTATTGATCACATGTGTGATCTGCAACAGATCCGGACGTTCGCGCCTTGCGGAGACGATGGCGAGTGTGACTGGGTGGAGAGTACTGATACCCAGCTGCAAAACGGGCGCTGGTATGCTACTAATCAGCTCCTGCCCGATGGTCGTCAGATTGTCGTCGGTGGCCGCAATGTGTTCACGCTGGAGTACGTGCCTGCTAATGGTCAAGGCGCCATCAATCTTCCCCTCCTTACTCAGGTGCGTAGTAGTTGCAGGCCCCACACTGCTGCTAGCTTGCTGCTGCCATTGTAAGATGTTGTGCCAATCTCTTGTAGATAATGTAGAATCTCTTTCCATTAGGCTGCTGCGACCACAGTTACAGATAGGGTGCTGTGATCACAGCAGCCTAATGGAACGCCACTACTGCCATAGGGCTTTGTTTCTTGCTGCAGGGGTAGTCGTTTCCATTTTCCAGAGCTGCAAGTGCATTGAAAAATGTGTACTTCATCAGGTTAGGAACTCTGGAAACACATGTTCTCAAGAAAGAAAAAAAGACAGATGCCATTGTGTGGTGAGTCACAATTTGACTCACAGCTCTCATTGGTTAATGCTTGACCTGTAGAGCTGTGAGATGACTGAGCGCATATAGCTGGAAAAACATAGTGGAAAGTTCCGCTGTGATCTCCACAAAATCTGTGATCACAGCAGCCTAATGGAAAGATGTCCTTAGCTCTCATGCATGGGGATAGCAGATAGCAGCTTCTCGACCCGGTTCCTGATCATCTTCTTCTCCTTCCCATACATGAATCATGCATGAATCACGTGCAGACAGATGATGGAGTACAGTATGATAACTTATATCCATACTTGCATTTGTTACCCAACAACCAACTCTTCATCTTTGCGAATCGCGACTCGATCCTGTACGACTGGCAAACCGATACAGTGGTGAGAAGCTTACCCACCATCCCAGGGGAGCCACGGAACTACCCAGCTGCCGGGAGCTCCGTCATGCTTCCATTGACGTCCGAGAGCGGTTGGACGAACCCGGAAATTCTGGTGTGCGGAGGGGCACCCTATGGTGCTTACTTGAATCCAGCAGGAGAATTACCTGCATCACAAACCTGTGGACGGATTGCTCCTCTGGCCGGAGCAGCTGTGGATTGGGCTATGGAGACCATGCCGATGCGAAGAAATATGGGAGACATGGTGCTGTTACCGACCCGTGATGTGCTCATTGTGAATGGAGCTGGGAACGGTGCTCAGGGATGGGGAAATGCGCAAAACCCAGTCCAGACGCCGGTCTTATACTACCCACAAGCTGCAGCAGGCACACGATTCCAGTCGCTCACAGCTTCCGACATACCCAGAGTATATCACTCGACTGCCAATCTGCTGCCCGATGCTCGCATTCTCGTTGCTGGAAGCAACACACACGAGTTCTACACTTTGACAGGCGATTTACCGACTGAGTTGAGAATCGAGGCATTCTCACCACCTTACCTCGCGGCGGGTGGAGCTGCTGATCGACCGCGATTCATTGATGCTCCCGCTTCTTTAGCATACGCTGCGACTTTCACTGTCACCGTTGCAACAGCTGCAGCTAATCCTACAGCTATGGAGCTCAATCTAGCGAGTGCCGCTTTCGTTACTCATTCCTTTGGTCAGGTATGTCGTTACAATCTTCTGATGCAGCGCAAGGTTTAGGTTTAGTGTTTACTTGATTAAGTGCATGAGCTTGCCAATCTTTTTTCGTTGGAGAATTTGATAATCAACCCATTTGTGCACAGGGGCAAAGATTACTGAAATTGGGAGTTTCAGCGACAACAAACGTGGAAAGGAATCAGTATGCAGTGACTTCCACAGCTCCCCCTAATGCCGTCGTTGCACCCTCCTCCTACTACATGCTTTTCGCTGTCGATTCCGCTGGTGTTCCTAGCACAGCCACTTGGGTCAAGATTGGCTAGCTTCAATAATTACATGAGCAATCAATGCAGCTCATCATTAGCTCAGCAAAGCTTGCTGCTGCCATGCATAAGTTCTACACCCTAAACCCTTGTAAATTTACCAGTGATGAGTCCATTATGAATGCAGATCCTTCCAGCTTGCAAACAGCAGATCTGGATTGATCCTGAGGAGCTCCAGATCTCCAAAAACACCCAATGTGTGTATGATATCTTACTACAACACAGTCAAGATTTATATGAGATGAGAATCTCACATGGTTGGCTGCAAGCTCTGAGTCTTGCAACAGAAGTGCAGTAGACTGAGTCCTACTTAGTTCTGGAGATCAATCTTTCAAGAGGTTTTCTTCTGCATTGAATTTCTCTTTTTTCTTGCAGTGAACTTGCTTTGTCATCACCATGCAACACAGAACTTTGATTAAATGTTCAATGGCACAATAAAATTATGATTCTTATTATGCATGAACAACTTTGCTACAACATGAATTCAGTTGGTGCAAATGATTCGCCTAGGAGAAAAGTTGACTTGCTTGAAAACATTGTAAATCGCACATGGTCATGCAGTGCCCTAGCTTTTGCTCACAAGGAATTTTTCAGGTTTGAAGGTTTTTGGTGTAGCATCAGATTCTTTAGAAAACATATACACACATGCACACAATCAACTAGTGAACATTTTCTTTGGTTCTGTATCAGATTAAGAAACATTTTGAGGAGAGTTTTTGTTTCAGAATTTGGGTCGTATTGCGCACACCTGAATGGATAAATTGCTTATAGGGTGAGTTCAAGCTCTTGTGCTTCTGCTGCTCATGAACTATTTATAAAATTTGCAACAATCATGAACATGAAGGTTCAAGTCTCTCATTGGTAAGCTCCTCATCATCACCATTGTGGTAGGTAGTTCATTTCTTCAGGAACACCATGAGTTGTGAGGAGATAATAATTCAGGGATTTGGTTCCCACATGCCAGATCTATGCAAAATAGTTTGCAAATTTTTCTGTGTCTGAATCCATCAGATTCCAGAATTTAACTCTCAAGTTCTGCACCTCATGAAAGAGTGTTACTCAGATCTCATGGGTGAACAAACTTCAACCCAGACTCTAAATAAATCCCAGATTCCAGGTTTTGGGCATTTGTAGACTTGGGTCTTGTAATCAGTGTAACTTGCATAAATTTGGATCCTGGAAACTGGGTAATTGATACCTCGGGAGGTGCTGCTTTTGACTACCCTTCACAGATCAGCATCTGAATCCCAGCTGATCTCAAAAGCCACATGGCAATAAATTTTCCTCCAAATCCTTTGTCCCTAAGCTTCACTCAGAATCAAAGAGTTAAAATTTGTGATCTGGCTCATGAAGCATGGTGGGGACATTATGTTTCTTTCATCATTCTGTCTTTCACTATCATTTTTGCAGTTATGCCTTTTTGGCTCATTATGTGAATTCTTGAGCACAACCCATCAAGCTTTGTGAATGGGTGGCTCACTCCAAATTACTGGAGCTGTGATTGCAAATCATGATCAGTGGCTTTGAATGTGAATTACTTGATACGTCAAAGGCTACATCAGAACTATGGTAATTTTGCATGTCGAAACAGTGTGATGCCTAAATCCACTCTCAGGTTACAATTGCAGCTCAAACTGAAACCAGAAGTGCTCATAGTATGTATGAAGAATTGGTGTGGGAAGGATGAGAGTTTCTGGAGTGGACAAACCAGGGAAGGATTTGGCTTTCTTTCTTCGAAGCATGTGCTTTGCCAAATCTTTTCCATGCTAGGTGAGGAAGAATGGGTCGGTCTGGCAGTGAGAAGCATGGAAAAAGAGAGAAAGAAAGAGAGCGGGTCTAATTGAGAACAAAGAAACAGAAGCTTGAGGATGAAGAACTGGAAGAGGAATCACCCACATTGTTAATGGAGGTAAGATCAAAAGACAAGAATGAAGAAAGACAGATTAAGTGACCCAGCACTCACCAAATGCACCATCCAATGGACACACCCAAAAACCTCTGAGACTTTTTTCTAGTGCATTTGGAGGTACACTTGCAAAGTGTAAAATGTAGTGCGGCATTTCATGTGATACCCAGGGGGTACCCACCAGGTATAATGGGAAATATACATATATATCAATAAAATTCCATAGTACATCGGCGACTTTGGCATAAATTAAATTATTTTTTATTTTGTCAAAGTTCTTGAAAACAATTTAGCCCTATTATCAAAAATATAGATTGCAAGAATCTTGAATCGACCTTGAGCTAGTATAGATAAGCACATTAGTTTTGAACTCACTAATCGCAAGGACAATAAGAGAACTTTAAAGTTGAGTTAGAATTTAATATCTAAATTTATTATATGCTGAAAAGTTCAAAATTAAAAACTCACATGACAAATCTTAAATTTTAAAATAAATTAATTATTCAGCATTTATGTGCTGAACTCACCCATGTATTACCATATTCATTCACAATTGTCTTTTCATTTAGTGAAACCTCAACAACATATGTACTAAACTTGGGGCCTACTTTCACATCATATAGAAGTGACCACTTATGTAAGTGAGTACCTAAAGGTGCAAACGCACTTGGTGTTAGAATATAACATTAACATAATCCTAACACTAATTTAAAATTAAGTTAACATCAATCCCTTATCACTAACATTAGCACATTTAATTTTTGGTGTATTCACATATGGTATTTATATTTTAAGGTTTTTGAAAAGCTATCACCATCAAGTATTCACACAAGATCCCATCATGATAAATGTAAGTAGCATTTTTTGTTCCTTTTATATTGTTTTCTTTCTCATCGGCAAAGATTTTTTTTTGTTTTTCATATTCAACTCCATCACCAACTATTTTCACTATTTTTTTTGTTTTTGGTCAATGCTTACATTTTTTGTTATTGTTGTCTTTCCTTGTTTCCACTCCTTATGTGTGCATATGTGTGTTCATTTGACGTTCCATCGTCAGTGGTCTTTTATTTCATGTTCATTTGCAACTCCATTGGCACCTTATTTTCCCTTTCAATGCTGCTCTACAATCTCATAGTCATTAGGTTTAGTCCTTTCTTTGGTTTTGGTTGTTGCCTGTGATTTTTTTTGTTATTGTTTTTGCAAGTTTTCATTCCTTATGCATGTGTTTTCTTTTTTGATGTTCATGTGTAGTTTAATGACGCCTCAATGCTTGTTTGTAGTTCCATCATTGTTGGTTCTTTGATTTTCATGTTCATCTATAATTCCATTGATGCATTTCTTTCCTTTTCAGTTCTCCTTTACAACTCCATAGTCATTAGTTTAGTACTTGTGTTTTTTTGGGTTGTCTTTGTAAGTTTCCATTCCTTGTGTGTGTGCATGTTTTTTTTCTCAATGTTTGCTTGTAGCTCCATCAACAATTTTTTCCCTTTTTCCCTCTTTTATAATTTTATTATTAATGATCTTTTCTTCTTAATGCTTGAGTTTATAATTGCAACTCCATCGACACCTTTCTTTTTTGTTTGTTTTTTTATATTCCATCATTGGTTTTCCCCCTCAGTGTTCATCTATAGGTCCATCAATGTCTTTCTTTTATTCTTTGCTCTTTTGCAATTCCATTGTAGGCAATCCTTCCCTCTCAATGCTTGTGAGTCTACGACCCCATTAGTTCATTTTTTTAAAAATTCATTTAGCGTTTTTGTCAATGTGTTCCAACAAAACATTACACATAAGTTTTTTTAAACTCTTTTTTTTTTTAATTTGTTGTTCCATGGGTGAAATTTTAAACAAGGTTTTATTTTCAATGGGGTGTATAATTATGTTTCAAATCATGGATTATTTGTTCAATCTTCCAATTTCTTCCTCGTCCATGGATCTACCTTCTCACAACTTAAAACCTTTTGTGGAATCAAACATTGAACTTCTACTAACTATAATTGCATTCCATAAATTTTTACAATAATATAGCTATCTTTTCATTTTATCACAAAAGTTAGGTTATTGGATGAAATTGAGATCAAGCACCACATGGTTTTCCTAGTTTTTATTCATTGAATATGGTGATGATAGGTCAATAGAAAATTTCATAATGATAAATACCACCTTGTTTACAATTGTTAACAAATTGAAACCTTTTTTGATGAAGTAGACTGTTCAATATAGGAAAAAAATCTTATAAAGATTTGGTTATTGTGTGCCATCTACAAGTTGGTTTAGGTGCAAGTTTTTGTATTTGTAATAAAAAATTATTATTGGAAAGTCAATAGTAGAATTGATGTTACATGGATTCATTGTGGTTGTGAATGTTGATTTTAAAAAGTTAATATGTTGGCCAATTGGAGCAAAGATGCAAGTTGTCATGGAGGATATTCAACATTTTTGTGGACTACCAAACATACAAGGTGCAATTGATGACACTCACATAAAAACTTTTAAACCTTTAATTTTTTATCTTGAAGATTATTTTTACCATAAGACGAAGGGATATTTAATTGTTGCACAAACTCATATAAATAAGAGAAAAAGGTTTTTAAATGTGTTTATGGGTTTGCTAGGGAATGTAAATGATTCGCAGGTGCTTCACAAGCCTAATTTGCATAGGAATGTTCAATTTGGGCGATTGTTTAATGTAAATATAAAAATTGATGGGATCCATCCTTGTTGCAACCCTAACCTTGGGCTCACGACCAAAGCAAGGGCTTGCAAGGTTGCAGGCCAAGAAAAGAAGCTTGGGAGTGAAAGAAAATGTGAGGGAATATGCCCTCACACTCCCAAGGGAGCTTCCACTTTGGGAGTCGGAGTCCTAGTGGACTCCCGAATGTTTAGAAAGCGATTATAGGGGTCAAAACTCAATAGATTGAGGAAATCCCTATATCATTAAAAGAACGTGGAACATAGATCTCTAAAATGGTCTCGCATGACCCATTTTGGACATCTGAAATACAAGTTATGGCCAAAAGAAGGGTCAGGAGTCAAATTGGCAATTCGACTCCTAATCAATAAAAGTAAGGAATTAACTTGATTTCCTTTCGTGCAAGTGGCATGTGACATATCATTGGAAAGCTTTCAATGAACGCTACAACTTTGCTTCAGACCTCATCTCAATTGGAGGTTTACATGTAAAGTTATGGGGCCGTAAAGTCATGGAAATCCTAACTTTAGGAATTTCGAAACTCCCATTTGGGAGTCTCGGGACAAAATGCCATTTGGATGTGGGCCCTATAGAAAAGCACATAGTATACTATAAGGGGGAAGGTGGTGGCTTCCCCCAAGTCCGAGCCATGGTGAATCTTGTGAGTCCAAGTTTGCCCGTGATTCGTCCTAACACCAAAAGTGTTCCAAATATGCACTAACCAACTTGTTGTTTAATTTTGTGCAGGCCCGTGTGAATGAGTATGTGCTTTTCATTCTTCTTAGTCCCATCCTGAAACTCCAGCACACCCCTCTACCCCCAAAGTGCTGCGAGCCAAGGAGCATGCCCCAACTCCTTGCTCTTCCGCTATTTTCATTTTAGACTCACACTTGAGTCTATCAAAGAGCTTGGGAGCGTGTCAATCCTTGTTCATTAGGTGAGAAGAATATCCCTTTATGAATTGTATCAAAAAGTAAATAACATAACATTTTAAAATTGTTATACAATAGAAAACATAGGAGAGGTCATTTTGTAATTGGAAATGTTTTTAGGATTTTGAAAAGAACATGTAAAGAACATTGATGCATGAATTTGATAATCATGTTGCATTCTTTAAAGTTGATGTGTTTATATGTTGTTGTTTGTTGCGTAATTTTTTTTAGGTCCAAGGATTAGATGAGTAGTGATCAACTTTTTTGAATAATAGATTAATTAAAACCAAACATAATCACACATGAATAGGAATTCCACATTCCAACTACTAAAGTAAGCAATGCAACTAGTTAAACATGCAATTGGTTAAACTAGTACACACATTGAAAGCTAAGAAAGGTTTGGTGAAGTATTTCGAAGTGGGCTAACACAATTCTCTAATAGATAGAAAAACATATGTGAAGTTTGATATATGTTAAAATCTTGAAATCTAAAACAAGTTTGCCTTTTCAATTTCTACATTTGAATTCTAAAAAAACACATGAGTATTTGTTGCATGATGTTTTAGAAAAAAATAATTTGTATGTCCTTTCTACATTTTCTAGTTTTTGGTTACAAGTTTATGAAATGGAGATAGTCCACATTCTTTGTTGTTTCATGGTCACCAAATTAATTTGGTATTTCAATTTCATTGTTTTTGTTGATGTTGTTATTTATAGTTTGAATGAAGGTCATGGTCATCATTACAAGTGCCAAATTTTTAGAGCTTGAACCATTGCATTTTGGGTGTAATTGATTGTGTCATCTTTTGCCTTGAAACTTTGAAATTATTTTTCCAACAATGTGTCTAATTGGGTTAGAGTTCATTTCTCCTCAAATATTAAAATAGTGGCATTGATTCTATCAATGGACTCCATTAGCATTTTATTCCCTTTTTCATAGCTTCAACCATGTTTTTATGGGCTAAAGAGTAAGTCATGTTCATTCCGATGCTTATAGTCGATTGACTAGGAATTCTTTCAATAGTTGTAGTTCTTTTGAATGCAAGTTGTTTGTTGAAAGGATTGGGTGTGGGGGGGGGGGGGTTGT
>Ga0209208_10007203_pt1 | contig 15144 bp, 11 predicted proteins | sample S1TSphfallax_3_FD_187694 | JGI IMG/M metagenome (GOLD analysis project Ga0209208, IMG submission 187694) | Host-associated microbial communities from peat moss isolated from Minnesota, USA - S1T2_Fd - Sphagnum fallax MG (SPAdes) (version 2) | ecosystem: Host-associated > Plants > Peat moss >...
AACAGAGATATTGGTAGGGTTTAGGGTTTGAACCCTGAACCCGTATTCATCGGGCAAAGGGCAGACTAGGAGAAATGTTTTTAGCAGCAGCTGGGTTCACCCAAGGCTACAACAGACTCCTATATGTGAAAGTTTTACTGCAGTAAAAGTAGTAAAAGACCCGGCTTTAGTAATTATTGCTTTAGTTGTCCACAAGTCATTACGGAAAAGTCAGAGGTAAAAAAAGAGTAAAAGTGTTTTAGGAGCTACCATCCACAAGGAGATTTTTCATGACGCGATTTTTCATCTTAATTTCATCCACATGTACGTTATTTCGGTTCATCCACTTTGGTACATATTTCTCTCTCTCTTTTTGGGTGGTTCCCAAGTTCCCAAGTTCCCAATGCATAAACTTTTCAGGTTTGGATGTTACTAGTTGGGAACATCATGGTATGCTAGGGAACAATGGTTTTTTGTTTTTTTGTTTTTTTTTTGGGGGCACAAAATGGTGCAAAATTTCCACATTGGCTTGGAATCTACAATTCCTACAACAAGATTTTGAGCAACCATTTTGCCATTGTTTGTGTTCAATGAACATGTTGGATGCCATGACACACCTTCTACATCCATCCCTAACATCAAGATGTAGTATGTTTTTGTGATAAAAGAGGTCATCAGTTGCCTTGTTGCTTTTGAAATTGTAATTGTCATTACCACCCGCTACTCCTTTAGCTTTACTTTACAACTACTAGTTTGCATCTAGTTAGAAACCTCCATTGCTTGCCTTTACATCATATGGTGCAAACTCTTCACTAGTTTGTAGCTAACAAATGCATTTGAGATCATTAAAGTCTAATTCTCATAGTCATTATTGCTAGTATTTTGTAGTGAAGGGGATGTATCAATTTTACACCTCTTAAAAGTTGAATGATCATTCCTTGAAACTTCCATTATGTTTTGAATGTGGTTTGTTTTATGTTTTTGTAGATTTGTGCTTGCAAGTTATAATGTACTAATTTTGTAATTTGGACTTGTGCAGCTTAATGAGGGTGATTGTTTTTGCTTTTTAAATATGAAATTTTTTGATTTGGTTCAACCATGGGGGATGCAATTTTGAAGTCGAAGGAGCTTGTAGATGATGGCTTGTGCATAAGCGTAAAGTTTGAGCTTGGAACTTAAAGCTTAATATGATTTTAATTCATTTACATGGATGAATATGTTCATAAATGAATGATTTCATATGGATAGATGTCATTTATGAGTTGAATTGTATAAATAAATTATTGGATGAAATTCATCCATAATTGGAAGATAAATAAATTCAAAATTATTTATATTCATTTTCATTTCTTGTTCAAGTATTGATATTTCAAACTTGAATGTCATTTAATAATGATGGATAATGAAATTGTGACAATAGGAAAAAATATGATAATGAAACCAAAATAATTTATAAATGTTTTTTAGGAAATCATTTTCATCAACAATGTTAAACCATTTAAGAAAACATTGTCATGGGATGATTCTAAATCCCTCCCCCCCATTGTTATCAATAACATTATATTTGTGGAAAATGAGGGCACCTTGAAAATAAATAATTACTAAAAAATGACCCCATTGTCATTTATGATAGGAGGTTGTTTGAGAAAAATTAATTAAGGCACCTGAAATTAAATTTTAGTTTATTTCAAAAAATTCATTGTTATCAATGACATTAAGTAGTTAAAAAAAATCTAAAACATTCAAAACCCATTGTCATCAACAACATTGGTTAAATTTGAAGAAAGTTCTGGCACTTTTGGAGAAAGGAAAAAATAATAATCACTATTGTTAATGACATTGATTTAGTTTGGCCAAAATAAATAAATAAATAAATTTTAATTAAGAAAACAATGACCATGGGGTGGATATTAACATAATAATAGTAACATAGGAAAAACATATTGAAAATAATGGCATTTTAAACTAGACAGCCATGAAATATATTTGTAATGGATTTTACATTGTTTTATTCAACAAGTGTTGTATCATATATAATTAGATTGTGTTTCATGGATTTTTATTTAATTAAAATTATGGAAAAAAAACTTAATTGATAAAAAATTAGTGATAAAATTAAACATACATCCATAATTTTTATGGAATTTTAAAAATTAAAAAATGTAAATTCAATTTTTTCATCCATACATTAGATGAATGAAAACAATCATCCATAATGATAGTGAATGCTTGCATTCATCTCCATATTTGTTTTTAGGTTTATTCATACAACATTCATTTTGTGGTTAAAATCTTGAATTTTACTTGCATGTGTATAGGGGAAAAAACAATTTACCATCCCAAGCTCCAACTTTAGGTTTTAGACTCATGTGATAGCTTGCCATGGAGACTACATGGCTAAAGGTAGGTGCCATTACAAATTACTTTATTGCTTTCTAGTATTTTGAAACTTTATAATTTTGATTTTCAATTGTTTTCATCCACTTGTAAATGCAATCATGATGCCAAATGTTTACAAATTTTTATCAATCTAAAATTGATCAACATTTGTGCGTGAATTTTGTTTTGCTTAAAAATCCCAATGCTTCTTAATCTTTCAATTCCTTTTAGGAACACCAAAATTTGTTGCATGATGATTTTTTTTTTTTGTCTATATATCTTTTTTTTAATCTATTCTACCTTTCTTCAATGTTTTCATCTATTTTTCAATATTTTAACTAGTCCATGAATCTCATGCTAACGATGCCTCTAGTTCTTGTGTCAAATTCAACAATGTTTACAAAGGATTAATGTTCATTTCATGGTTCAAAATCTCTTCTTTTAGGAGCATGGCCTTTGGGTTTTGAACTTGTGGGTTGTCTTGGGTAATTTATGAATGAAAGCGGTGATTTGCAAGCACCTCCTACCACTTTCAATGAACTTGCAACCATCTTGAACCATTTACCTACTCATTTTGATGTACTTGATGTTTTTCTTGATTTTGTAGAGCCTAATGAATTTGTTGAGTTGTTTCATTATCCATTTGATTCTCATTTTGAACCAATGCTTAACATTGAATTGTTCAATTCTTAAGACTTGTTTTTGAATAAGAAAAAAAGAGACATGAAAAACCTAAGAATTATGATGACAACACTAGAAAATTACAAACTAAATGGGCAACAAAGTTACCATGGGCAAAGGGGCAAGTGTTAGATGGGGGGATTATTCATAAGGTATAAAACCTATTTTTTGATTGAAAATTTTAAAAAAAGATTATCGTTGCAAGTGGGATAACTTAATTAAGCACCAAGGTTGTAGGATTACAATTTGAGATATGCTTAAACTTGGGGCAAAAAAAGGTGGGAAATACATTACAAAGGATTAAGGTTGTATGTTCAAGGGAATCCTAAATTAGTTATGGTTTAGATCACACAACTTATGATGAAAAGGAGTTGAAAAAATGTTTAATCAAAATCCTTCTTTTATGTTCGTGCACATGGTTGGTCTATGTTGAACTATGAATCTTTGCATGCATTGTTTGTTAGCCTAGGGGTCCCAAACAATCTTGCCATGCCTTGGTTTCATAATGTTGGTTGGATCTTTGCTGAATTTATGCACATCTAATTTGGAAATGATATAAATAAAGCCATCAATATACCCAATTCATAGCATGCTTTTATGATGAGGTTATAACCATTGATAATGGGTCTTGAATTATGTACATGCATATGTGGTTGATTGTTGGACTAAGGTGCTTATTTTGGTGTGTGTTGATAGGATTGTTGATGGATCAAATTCTAATGACCTTATTGAAGTTATTATGAATGCATCATTGAAAGGTGGGAGGTTGAGAAGGGAAGATTTGTCGAAGAAGTTCTTATGCTTCAAAGTAGATTAGGTGAATGTGTTTTAAGGTGGAAAATTACCAAAAATACCAAAAAAATCAAGGATTATTTGGTGCCCTTTTCCATGGGTGTTCATTGTGATGTTCATATGATTAACTTGGTAATTTAATCATTGGCAGATCTCACCTTCATTGCACAAATTGAAATATTCATGCAAAACATATGTAGTTATTTCAACCATTCATCAAAATAGCATTTGGAGTTTTAAAAATTGGTTAAAATATTGGACACAAAAGGGAATATAATTATGAAAAACATGAAGACTAGATGGATGTCTATGCTAGAACCTTTCAAAAGAATCATGGTAAAATATAAGCCTCTACTTGTTGTGATGTAATCTAATTGAGTCCAAGTTGTAAAGGTTCAACATGTTTTTTGATTTTGAACCTTGTCTTTTATGTTTGGACTTTGCATTGGTTGAATTTCATTTGAAAATGCTAAGGCCCATTTGTAAAACTTTTGCAAACGTTTAATGAGACTAGTGATAGTTGAGTTTTAGAGGATGAATACCATTTGCAAATTTTGAATGGCTTCTAAAGATTTTAAATTTTCATTTACAATGATTGGTTGTAGTTTGGAGTATTTTCCCATCATTTGCAAATGTTGGATAACATGTGTTGGACTTGGTATCTATTTTGTAAAACTTGAATGGCTTTTAAAAATCTTGAATTTTGATTTGCAAAGGTTGGTTATGGATTGGGGCATTTTCCCATCAGTTGTAAATGTTGGATATCATGTATTGAACTTAATATTTATTCGGTAAAACTTCAATGGCTTTTGGAGACCTTGAATTTTCATTTGCAAAGGTTGATTATGGTTTGGGGTACTTTCCCATCATTTTTAAATGTTGGATATCATTTGTTGAACTGGTATCTGCTTTTCACAATTTGAATGATTTTTAAAGATCTTGATTTTTATTTGCAAAGGTTGGTTGTGGTTTGGGGTAATTTCCCATCATTTGTAGATATTGGATATTGTGTGTTGAACTTGGTATTTATTTTGTAGAACTTGAATGACTTTTGGACATCTTGAATTTTCATTTATAAAGTTTGATTATAGTTTGGGGTATTTTCCAATCATTTTAATATGTTGGATATCATGTGTTGAACTTGGTGTTGATTTTGTAAAGCTTTAATGGCTTCTAGAATTTTTGAATTTTCATTTGTAAAGGTTTTTGTGGTTTGAGGTACTTTCCCATCATTTGCAAAATGTTGGATATCATATGCTGAACTTAATATTTATTTTGTAAAACTCGAATGGCTTTTAAAGATCTTGAATTTTTAATTGCAAAAGTTGATTCTGGTTTCCAAAAGTTTCCCACCATTTGCAAATGTTGGATACGAACTTGATATCTATTTTGTAGAACTTTGAATGAAAATTTGGAGATCTTGAATTTTCATTTACAAAGGCTAGTTTTGGTTTGGAAAACTTTGGGATTACAAGTTAATGGGTTTCATTTGGAAAGGTTAGATTTAAGTTGTAAATGTTATTTGGATTTTGGAAAGGTTTCATGTGACGTTAAAAACTTTGAATTCATTTGTGAAGGTTGATATTTCATTTGCAAGACTTGAATGACTTTTGGATATGTTAGAATTCATTTGGAATAGTTAAATATCATATGAAAAATTTGGATCTCAATTGTAAAACTTCAATGGCTTTTGGAAAGGTTGAATATGGTTTTCAATATTTTGGATTTCATTTGGAAAGTTTGTTATTTTATTTATAGATGTTGAATGCTTATTGAAGAGGTTGAGTTTCATTTGTAGTGTGATTATGGGATTTATAAAAGGTGAGTTTGATTTATAAATGTTTGCAAATGTTAAATTTATAGATGTGACTAAATCCTAAATTTGATTTCTAAATCTTTATATGTTGTTTCTTTTGAAATGGTAAAAATAATATATGGTTGGATACAAATGATCGTGGTTTTATGACCATGTCCAATGTGTGTTTTTTGGTTTTATGTGATGTATGATATGTTATTAACAAGGAAACTTGGGATTTTTTCCAACATATAATTGTTGTTAGGACTTGCATGCATCTTGCCATTGATGGAGACCATGCAATTCCATTTGAAATTTGTTCAACAAAGAGATATTTTCATTTGTAATTTTACATTTGTTGTGAAAGTATGTTGAGATTAATTATATAATTTGAAATGTGACATTGCCTTTTCCTTTTGTGATGATGAGTTTTGCAAGGGGATCATTGACAAATCCATGTGAATGGATTATAACATAGATTCCATTCATCATCTTGCATGAGTGGTAAATAGTGAAAAGATATGGGTTCATTGGGGTGAAGTTCGTCCATCAACATATAGTATTTTGCATGTCACAAAAACAACATTTGCATATGTAATATAACTAATGAAAGTTGAATGCAAACATAAGTGCTTAGCCCATTTTCATTTTTTCGTTCAATGCTACAAGATTTAAGTATTGTTAATGTATGGTAGAACTGCCTTTGCTAAATTTTTTCATTTGCACTTTGTTGTTTACTTCATGACAAAGTTACTAATAAGGTATAGGTTGGTTTTTGTTGTATTGCAAAATTGGTTTTTAGTGTATGGTAGATCCTTTCGATTTAAGTTTTTCTTTTATGCAAGTTTACAATGCTTGACATTTGTTTGGTTTGTTGAATGTTAGAAGTAGTTAAAAGATTAAATACATCAGTTGGATTTTCATGAGGAGTCAATTTTGGATGCTATGGGGGTTGTTTATCTATAATTTTGGTTATATGCAAAATGTAAAGATGACATTTTTTTGACATTTGAAAATATTGGAAGATTTCTATTACTCCCCATGTCCATGTGGACAGTCCAAAGATGCTCCCATGGTCCCTTCCATTCTTTCAACATGGGATTTTAATGTTCAACATTCATTCTTCAAGCTAACAACAAAATCAAACGTTACACAAGCCATCATGGAAGTTGTGGCCCTTGTTGTTGACAAGATTAATCCAATTTTTGCAAAACCCTTCACACAATTGTGGTGGGTGATCCATGCATCTCAACTATTGTCACAATATTTTCCAAAATACTTAAAGTTGGTAGAGATAGCTAGGGTTCATATTTTTGGTTCTATTGATGATGAACGATGTTTCAGTTCAATTTTTTTCTTGAAAAACAAATTGTGCAATCACTTGAATTCTCATTTGTAGCTGTTTATTATGTGTACATAAAACTTCTTCACGCTTGAAAACTTTCCATACCAAGCTATGTGGTTAAATGTAAGTAGTTCACATGTGCTGGGTCAATATGCTAGATTTTAACATCAAGAGTTTGTTGCCATATTTTCAAGGGGTAGCTAACAACCATAGTCAGAATGCAATTGAGATGAAGATTAAATAGCCAACTCATATAGATAAAGTTGAATTCATCATTGATAGTATAAGCATTTTGGTGCTTTAATCAATTGCATTAAGGCAATTGAATATGGTCATAGTAGCCACCTATTTTGTGACAAGTTTGTTATCTTTGCCACATGTGATTCAAGTCATTAATTTTTTTGGTCGCCTATGCCACAAATTAAAAGTGAAAAAAAGACCGCTGGGGAATATCCATTTGGGAGTGTTAGGTATGCATTTAGAGTATGAAAAATGCCCTTCGGAACAGCAGATGGAAAACCCAAAAATGTTAAAATGATGTTTATTGGTTTGGATAGGGTTTAGGACATTTTGAAGCAATGGGAAGCCTAAGCCATACTACTGCCTAGCAACAAACAACAACACAAGAAGATAAGAAAAAAATAACACAAGAAGATAGACAAAACACATAGAAAAGGATAGCATGGAAGACCAAAGACCAAGTGGGCTTACAAGAAGCTCTCTACTTACAAGACTTTATACAGCATCATTTGGAATACTATAAAGGCTGGAATTCCTAAGAGGAATTTTTCCTTATTGAGCAACCCCTCTAGTCCTCTTAATAGAATCTTTAAGGGGGTAGCCTTTTATTTTCAGAAGGACAATAAAACTGACCATCTGATAGACAAAGAACTCTTTACAGCTACAAAACCTCAGAAACCTGTAAAATTGACTATTGATAACTCCCAACTTTGCAATAATTGAGATATTTGAATGAACATGAGGCATGCAAATAATTTCAATACCTGCATCATCTCATTGAGAACATGTGTCAAAGATACCTCAGGATATACATTGAGGATTTTGTTTCACAGATAGATCCAAGAAGTTACAAGAGAAGCATTTAGAAGTACAATTCAACTCACAAGATGTTTTTGGGTATATTTTGGGTTTCAACTACACTTCAAAAGATAAAGCATTTACAATTTCTAAATGTTGCAAAGCTGTCCACTTGTGAGTACCAAGTTACTGATGTTTGGCACTGAATGATTCATTCACAAAATCCTCATTGTAAAAAAATATCAAAATTTTTGATCTGACTGTATTGGAATTCTGAGGAATCAACAATCCTCACGTAGCTAAATCTTAATTCCTGTTGCTGGGTTACCACTATACATACCAATCATATATGCTGACCCTCATAGACTCATTTGCAAGTGTTGAAATCATGAAATGTTCAAATTCAAACTACCAGACTCAATTTTTTGAAATATTTAAATATTCCAACAAAAACTGCCAATTATCCGTGGCAGGTATGGTATTCCAGGTACAGTATTCAAGACAGCTAACCAAACTGCAGCAGACCAAGTGTACAACCTGATCAAATCCCCAATGTAAAACCTACTTATTCTAAAAGCAACAGCAGTTTTCCCCCACCGCAGCCTCCAAATGGGACAGGTTGAGAGGGTTGCAGTAGGTTGTGAACAGAAAAAAAAAAAAAAAAAACAAGAAGGCAAAATCAGAATGTGGAAATGGACATCTTACTGGCTAGACCTTTACCACAGAATTGGAGGAAGAGAGAGAGAGAGAGAGCGCTCACCAAACTCAAAGACTGATAGTAGTAGCCAAATACTGCAAACAAAAATATAAAGTGAACATGAAGTGATAAAGAATCAATAGATCTTTCTCTTCACCACATCAGTTTGCTGGTGCATGATTGCTGACAGTTTGTTCAATTCATAGAGCCAACCGAGTGAAAATAGGAAACTGTAACCAAAACCACACAGTGTTGAGCCATCAGAAAGGACATGGAGGCAGAGATGAAATCAGATCCCTCTCTGATCTTTAATAAAAATTCAGGGTAATGCTGGTATTTATGTAATCAAGCTAGAAAATGCATCATTAGTGATGAAAAAGAAGTTTAAACTTACCAGGTAGTGACGCATACTCTGTGGACTGCACCAGCAGCTACTGCTGCAATGAGCTCTGCAACAATCACTGGATAAACAACCCCCCCACCAAAAAGCATCACCCAAACACCTTGTCAATGTTCAGGGAAATCGAGGACAAAATATTTACGGTACAGCAGATTTTTAAAATGATGTTTCAACTAACCCATCAGAAGAAGGAAGACATCCTCAGAAAAAACAATTGCATGCTTTGCTGTTTTTCAGAGCTGTTTTCTTCCACAGATTCTTTGGTTCTGATGAGCCAACAAGGGGAAAAACATGGTGACAAAACCAGAAGAAACCCTACCAGCTCCCCATCCAGTGCGAGCACCAACAGACTCCTGCAGATTACCAATAAACTGCAACACACAACCCGTAATAAAAAAACCATACAATGCTCTTTGCTCTTCCCCTAAACCTTCTTCTCCAAAGACACAGAATGTAGTAATCTTTCACACTACTCTCCTCAGATTTCAGCTCTATTTTTTGGAGATTCAACTTCTCTCCTGAGAAAAGAAAATTCGAAAGGAATGTCAACATAACAATAACAGAATATCTGGCTAAGTTCCTTTACCGTCACAACTAGGAGGAAGAGAATTGAGGATATAAGACCACCAAGAATGGTGTAAAGCTCCGTTGAGGCCAGTTTCTCTCTGTACACCTGCTGTAGTGACAACGTTATGATAAAGAGTAGAAAGGAATAGAGCATGGAGTTCCCAGTGCTCGTCAAGTGACTCCGTGCAGCTGTACAAATTCAAGGCACACACCGAACCCCACACGCCAGTTTTGAGAATCATAAAACTATCCCCGAAAACAATGTACTACTTCCTGCATTTCCTGCTTGCTTGGTGTTCCTCTTCTGCAGCTTGAATGCTCAGATCAACGAAACCCTAACCCTAACCCTAATCCGAACAAACAGCAGCAGCGCATGTTTGACCTCCCAAATTTCCCCTTTGTTTTCGTTGGTGTCTACCAAGCTCACGGTTACTTCATACCAAGAACATGGATCCAATTCCGAGAACGAACTACTACATAACACAGACACCGTTGACAACCAAAAGGTTCGCCATAGATCCAGAGCTAAGAATGAAAGCTCACGACCAAAGAACCACACCCAAAAAGGGAAGAAAAAAAAGGTTTGGCAACGTGAAAACGGAGAAGAGCCTTCGATCCTTACCTGCCATTGCAACGAGAACTGAGAACGGGATGACGACTGATTTTTTCTGCGAACAACGCGCGTGCAACGGCACAAAACGTCGTGTTTTCGTGCTCCTCCTCTTCGCCGCAATGTCACAGAGCTGAGCTGACTTCGAAGACACAAAATCCTTCCACTCTCTTGGATGAAACACTGTGCGGTGCTGCTGCTATTTTCATCCATGAAACATTCATCAATTTGGGGGCTAGGTATCTGGTAGATTTTGGGTAGTAAAGTTATCCTGACTTTGAGACCTAGTTTGACCCTCTAATCCCTGTTTCATCCCCAGTTTGAGTGAGGTCCTAAAGTTAGTGAAATTGGGTACCGTTTCATGAAGCTAGGTTTCAGTCCATAAGAGGATTTGCAGGATCCTTTTCTAACAAATTTTTTAAATTTCTTTTTAATGTGTACTTTTTTCATCTTGACTTCTCATTTTGTCCTTATAACTCTCACCAACACTAGGGTTGCCTAACCCTAGTTTGGGGTATTTTGATGGATAGCTCTAATAGATTTATTTTCTAGATTTATTTGGAGTCTATGCTTTCAAGTAGCTCATTTATGTATGTATATACGTATGTAATTCAAATGATTATTATTTTAATACCTTTAAAAAAAAATCATGAAAAGTTAATTATGAACACTCCCAAATAAATGGTTAAGTAGTCTCTCCCTTTGGTCTACTAAATTGGCTACAAGAGTAAAAATTTTGGGCAAAAGATATGTGATGAAGTCGTTAAGCATTATTGGGAATAACTTATGGGAGCTTGGGGAATACATTGAGAGAATAATTGGAAGCATTGAGAACATGAAAATACAAAAGCATTCTCAAATGCATAAAAGACTTATAGTGTATTCAAACATTGTTACCAAAAGAGAGGGCAATGCCAATGCCACAACTATTGATAATAAAAACATATTAACAACTAACTTCCATGGAATTCCAAAGAAGAATGTTACAATATTTCAACATTGAGTTCAATAATATTTATAACATGTAAACTATGGAACATGAAAAATTAGCTCGCTACAGTTTTTCTCTCTTGAGCCCATTGGTTGAATTATGGCAATTTTCACTTTCAACTCACAACCCTGGAGCATGAAACCCTCTCCATTCCCATAGCTCAATCTTGATAAATTGGACACAAAGATAATGGTGAGCCAAATCACCCAATGTAGGTCCCAACAATCCCAAGGTTCTTTAGGTTGCACATCAATTTCCTTCAGAGCTCCCACCCAAGTTGGTATTCCTTCTCTCACACACACAACCACAATGTCCCAACATTACATCATTTCTTTCCACCTAGCCCAATTGCCATAATGAAACCATTTTCAAAGCCCTTTATTTTTTCATCATTTTTTCAACTGGTCCCTGGACTATGCAAAATGACCGGTCTACACTTGAGAGAGGGTTATGGTGTAGCGGGAATACAAGGTGCTCTACCCTAGAAAATTCCATGGAATTGAAGCATTCATTCCCCACAAACCCCTTCATTAGAACTTATTGCAATAAAAACCCATAACAAGCATACATCCACAAATGCAGAAAAACCAATCAAAACTCTTATGTTGGAACTTAACTTCACAACGTAAAAAACTCCTTCATATACTACAATGTTCATCCTCCATCAATCACCAGCTTCAAAATAATGCAAGATTCTTGCTCCTTGATCAACATCAAGCATTGTCACAACCATGAAAAAAACAAAACAAAGCTCATCACTTGTAAGCAACAAAATAACACAAAAATAGAAAGAACAAAAAATGAAGCATAATGGTTCCTTGAACAATTCATGATTATGAATTGTCCCTTACTTTGGCATTTTCTCCTAGTTTGAAACATTGTTGTTCTTTATCCATTAGGTTACTTCTTCATCCAGACTTTTATTTGGGCCTTGTTCACACTGAAGAAGAACAAACACATTTTTAGGTCACAACACTTTATTTCAAGGCAAAAAAAATCATTTGATTCTTGCATGGGCTTTATGATTTTTGTAAAGCCCATAGATGCTCTTTCTAGGCTTTACAAAAATTGTAAAGTGACATATATAAGCTTTACAAAAATTGTAAAGCCCATTTTTGGTTCTTTTCATTGCATAACCATGGTCTTTACACATGCTAAAGCCCTTGGACAAAGGGCATATTGAATTCAAGGTACATTCAGCTTTGCTTCGTGTAAGCCCTTATTCTATTAAAGCCCTTGCCCTAGGGCTTTAACTACCACAAAACCCCATTACTTATGAATTAAGGGGCCATGTTCCACTAACTTTATTAGTTTGTCCTATAAGTCTTAGCCTACTATTGGCTTCACCACTTGTGACTAATTATGGTGAAAATGTATCCCTAAAGGCAAAAGGACTTGAACTACTAAATTTTTTTTATATAACCAATTTGAGCACATTTGGTTCAAAGGTGTTTTTGACCCTGAAAATTATGGATTTTGAAAATGTGGCCTTAACAAAAGTTGTTCATATTTATGTGATAGAGGGCATGAATGCATAATATGTATGATATAAAATCAATTTTTAGTCAAAACATATTTATATCTAACATGCAATGTTAAACCGGATGTTCAAAATATAAAATTTTATGGAAAAAACCAATGTAAAAATGACACATGTCATGTGCAATGCTTGGAAAAGAGCTTTTACTTTGGCGCCCCTAGTTTCTATGATCATGTTTTCACCCCAATGATTTTTGTAACCTCAGGCCATGTGTGGGCCAAACAACCACATTTTATGGACCTTGTGTGGTTGAGTTTTCCACAATGGGTTTTTGGCCCATGCCCACACTAATACCTACAAAACATAATCCAATTACATTACTAATCACAAATTTAGCATGCGATGAATTAATAGTGAAAATTTTGTCCATTCATAGGTTTGTACATTTTACACATGAATATCATGTGTTGAAAAGACGTTTAACACACATATAAATGTGTTGACGGATAAAATACAAACTTATGAACGAATGAATGTCACATTGATTTTGCATCTTCCAATAAATTCATGTGTCAAATGTGTTTTCAATGCATGATATTAGTGCTTGAAATGTACAAATTATGAATGAACGAATTTTTGCACGATTTTCATTACTAAATCATGAGATACTAAGTTTGTGATGTAGTTTACACAAGGATGTGTGATATAACTTTCAAAATGTCAAAAACCCAAATTATGCATTGTTGTACTATATTAAGTACATTAAAGGTGATTCTTGATTGTTAACTCTTGATTTTTTTTTTAATGATACCAAGTTTTTTCTTTTGTTCCATTCAATTAGGATATGCACATTCTTTCATTCACTATCCAAAAACTTTGATACCCTTGCATGGGGAATATATGCAATCTCCATTGCCACCTTGTTCTAGCCTCCATGCCTAAACCCATTTTTCCACACCAAGTCCACATTGGAAAAATGTGACCTTGTTAGGTTTTGGACCTAAGTGGATTAAGATAATGGAATTCACCCCATGCTAATAATCCTACAAGTCTAAGTGGCTCTACAAGAATAAAAGTACCCTATTTCATGTCAATATTAGTATTATAATATCAGTTATTAACCTAGAACCTCAAATTGCCACAATTATTAAACAACAATAAATTCACATATTGCTTAATTCATCATTAATTTGATTACATGTGTCCATCTACCAATTAGTAGAATTGAATGCCTAAACAATCATTTGCGATTGCTGCTTATATAAAAAAATCATTCAAAATAAATCCCTAAACCTTATAAGAAAAAGACAAGGTATATCATATTATTTGGTATGGTATCCATTGTGTCCATTGTCCCCCAATAGAGTTCCAATTTTCATTACATCTTTTGGAGTTAGAATTAAAAAACCCATAGAATTGAATAATAAGTGAAGAAAACATTATGAACCCCATTTAACAAATGATTAAATGTGGGAAAGAAAATTACTTTGAAAATGAATGTTAGAAATATAATTTCTTATGACTAAATTTGGTAGTTTATTAGTGGTTACAAATGTGTCCTAGTTTGCATCAAACCATGGACCCCTTAATGGTGGTATTGTAGGAACCCAAACCTTAAACAAATGCAAATTCCCAAGTTGGGAGAAAAATGTTAAATTCATAATAATAATAATGGAAATGGAAACCCTAATATCAACAAACAACTTAAAAAAGGGTCATTAAATTAGAAATAAACATTTGTATAATAAATTATATATATGGGCGCAGTCATAATATATTGAGCCAAAAAGGATGTCGGATCACACAAAAAAGACAATCAAAATTGGATAAATATTGATGTTTTTCCATTTAAACCCATGGCAATCATGGTAAGTTATTGTTTTTTCATTCATATGAATGTTAAGGATTTCAAACCAAAATTGCATTTGATGAAATTTTAAGTTTAAGTTTTGATTTAGGACCTCTAAAAGTGCACATCAATGCATTAGACATGAGTCAATTTTGCAAAGGACTATCAAAAGGACCCATATAATAAAACATATTTGATTGGAAAAAAATTAAGAGGATAAAGACCTATTAACCACATAAAAAAATCATTCATACCCTAAAATATGTGGAGTTTTAAAACTTTAAAAATTAAAAGAACTTTCCAAAATTGATCTAAAATTTTAAAAATTCAAAAGTCCTTTACCACACATAATGATTTTGAATATAGATGATGTGTTAAAAGAAATTGTAGTTTATTATACAAGAAAACATAAAAATGTAAAATAAAAAATGGTTATGATTTGAAATTATTATTAATTTTAAAGATGAAACATTGAATTTACAAGGAATTTGGATACTTTCAAAAATTCATATTTATTCAAAAATGATAAAAAAAAAAAACA
>Ga0209208_10007204_pt1 | contig 15143 bp, 12 predicted proteins | sample S1TSphfallax_3_FD_187694 | JGI IMG/M metagenome (GOLD analysis project Ga0209208, IMG submission 187694) | Host-associated microbial communities from peat moss isolated from Minnesota, USA - S1T2_Fd - Sphagnum fallax MG (SPAdes) (version 2) | ecosystem: Host-associated > Plants > Peat moss >...
TTTTGTGCATTTTCGGCACAAAACTTTGCAAGCCATTGGGCCCAAAGAATGCCGTGAGAAGATGACGTGCTTGCCTGGGAATTGAAAACCAAAAGCTTTTAACCTTATCAATTCCTATTATTACAACTCATGCATGATACCATTAAATTTGACATCACAACAGATTATTCGACAAGAAAATATGAATGTGAACTCCTATTTTTCATTAATTTTTTAGCTTAAAATGCTTTCTAGTTCAATAAATGTTCAAAATCTATACAAGAGCATCCACAAAATGAATGTTCCAAATTTTTATTGGGAAGGAGGTTACTTGTGTTCTTCGCCCTTTTTCGAAAAAATACTACCACCCCCAAGAAGCCTTGTAACACTTCGTGGCCATGAAGCTTGCACCAACTTGTATTCATTTGAGAACAAAAACTTGTTTCCTTCTGGTGCACCCAAAGATACAGCCGGAGAAAGTAGTAGATGTGTTTTGAATACCTGGACCAATTTGAAAAATGATCATCACCTTCTTGATGCAAATATGATTTCATGTTTTGGACCTTGTGTGCATTTGATTTACACCCTTGTACACAATCAAATTAAGGATTGGGAAATAGAATGTTGTCCATACTTATATTGAAAATAATCTCACAATTTCAGTCTCAAATGGTCAAAACAAATATTCAAAATAAAGATTGAATCTTTCATGTCTTTCAAGTACCTTTGCATTTTAAATACTAAACATGTTGATAGCTTATCAAATACAACTTGTCTTAGGACTACATGGAGGTATAGACCTTAAAACCTTGAAAATACACATCAATAAACTTGGATGTGTACATCCAAGCAAAACATGTCTTAAAGAATTCAATGTAATATTTAGACTCCAAAGAGCACAATTGCATGGCTAGGTGAGACATGAGATCTTATGAAGAAGCAAGTGACTTCTAATGCCCAAGAAAAAAACTGCTTTATCTTCACATGATTGGATTAACACATTGCAAAAGCTTGACATGTTTATGACTACATCTTCCAAAATACTATATTTGTCAGCTAACAACTTGAATAGATTGAACACACCAATGACTAACTAGTTCTTGAATTTTGTTTAATATGAGAAATGAAAACAAAGACTTGAGAAGGGATGGGTAGGACACATAACATGAACCTGTCCATATTTGGCAACGCGAGGATTGACGAAGTCTTCAAAGATTTTGTTAGCTTGGCAATCACGAATAAAAGCCAAAGTCTCTCCAATAAAGGGGAGCCCAAAAGTCCCTGGAGGCAAAGGTGCTTTGTTTTTCCCCACCAAGCTCTTTGACAACAAATACCACCCACAAAAAATAGTAAAAATTACTACTACAATCCCCATACTTGACACCAATGAAACACAAAACATGTTATCAATGTCACAAATTGGATGGACCCAAGAACCCATTTCAACTTGTCTTACTAGAGTGCTTACATATCCCAAAGGAAGAAATCACGATACAATCCCCATAGCCACATTACTTAAACACCAATGAAACACAAAACATGCTATTGATGTCGCAATTTGGATGGACCCAAGAACCCATTTCAACTTGTGTTATTAAGGTACTTGCCTATCACAATGGAAGAAAATCAACATGAGAATGATTCTTACACAAGAAGAAGAGAAGATGTGGCTGAGTGCCTTGGCTATCACAATGTAAGAACTCAACATACACATATACCTCTTTTTTGAAATGCCTAAAGCCTAATAAAGGGGAAGGTGATTGAACTTTGCAGTAGCATTAAAAGTACATAAAGGCCCCACAACTTTAAGACCATTTTGGGTACACACATAGTGTGATTCACATTTTTTTGGCTTGTTGGGCCACCCAAATTTTATTTTATTTTGTATTCTAGTTTAATTTAAAAATTTAAAAATTGATTGGTCTCTTTGAAAAAAGAAGAAGGAGAAGGGTATTCACATGTTGTGTACTTCAATAATAAAATAATTGTACTATTTCCTTTTGGCCTATCTATGTTGAGTGCCCTTGGCTTCTACCTAACTTCATATCATTGTGCATGACTTTTGACAATGTTGGGCATCATTTTTGGCCTAGGCTGTCAGCAAATGCATAAATTGTGGTAACTATGTGCATTTCCGCATAAAGAGGGGGATTCTTTTTGGACCTTACACCTGACGCTTTTGGTTTTGTAAGTACTAAAACAACTCGGGATAAGAGATTCTACCAGATTCGTCCTGGCTACGCAAGCAAACCCGTAAGCTTCTTATTCGCTCCCCCTTTTGGGGAAAAAGGTGTATGGGAGAACGTTCCGAATATAGGGTCATTTGGATTCGAGGTCCTATCCCAAGGGTGGTAGACCGAGGGGAGGGGTCAAAAATTCAAAAGGCCCTACATATCCGGAAACTTCCCCTACATAAAATACAGCATTTAAAAAAAAATACAGCACTTAATGTTTCAACATTTGAACTTGTCATTAGGGACAGAGCTATTAGCTCGTGAGCTGCTTGTTCATACGCCACCCCATAATGGATGGCCCATTCCCTGCATTAGATGTATAGTGCTCTAGAACCTTGTTATGTAGTTATTTGAATTTATAAAGAATCACGAGTTCAGGTTTTTTTCTTTTAATTAAATTTATTTTATTTTATTTTAGAATTTCAAAATCAGGATATTTATTTGCAGTTATTTTGAAGAACCCTAAATGATACTTTTTCATTTCTTAAATATAAAAAATTTGGCGAAATTTAGCAGAATTTTTTAAAGCAAAATTGATCAAATTTACAATCCAAATTTTTTTTCTCAAATTTTTAGTCTAAAAATGACGAAATTTCTCCAGGAAAATTAAAAAACTGCTTAACAATTTACAGTTTTCACGACTTTTTTTTCAAGAAGTTAAAAGAGTCTTGCAGCAACCAAGTCTTTTTTTGTTTTTCCTTTGAGAATTGTGGTTATGAATATTAAGAACAACCCTGATAACCCACCAAGGGCATGTTCCTCTTTGTAATAACCGGTCAACAAGAAAAGGATGCACATTGCCCTTCTTGGGTACCCTCCTCCTGGTCCTCCTCTTTCTCATTCCTTGCATGTTTGAATCATATTGAATGGCGAGGAATAAATTGATGACATAACTTCTTTGGGCCAAAGCACCAAAAGTTGGGTGTTCTTTTTTTTGAACTAGTCATATTTCATGCAACTTTGATGCCCACATAATAAAAATATCCTGAAAGTCACCCAGTGTCCTATGCCTCTTTTCGTCGTGTCTTTGTCACTTGACCCTCAGTTCGCATTTTTCCTTTAAAGTGGGACCCAAACTCCCAATAAGCCATGAATAGGGGATCAGATTCTTCTAGACTACCAGTACAGCTAGGGGGTCTTCTTAGGGGTCAACTCACCTACCTTCCTCTTCAGGATCTCCTTACTTGCTTTGTTTTTTGGAAAAAATATTTTATTTCTACATTTTAAAATTTCACCTTGGAACCATGTTTTTATTTTTGAAAAAATCCGTTTTATTTTTACATTCTGAAATTTCAACTTGGAAACATGTTTTAACTTCTAGAAAATTCCATTTTATTTTTGCATTATAAAATTTCACCTTGGAAACATGTCTTAATTTATGGGAAAATCCATTTTATGTCTTTCTATTGAGGGAGTTGTAATCCACTATAAGTATAATTTGAAGATTTTGAATATGAATCACATAAGTTAGGGTTTAGGTCAACAATGTCCAAACACACCTTGAAACATTTTAATTCATGCTCAAAACATTTTTGAAGGCATATCCTTGAACTACCAATTTTACCAATAGAAAAAGGTAAGGTCTATGGTCTACTTTCACCATCTCCAATGCATTCCAAAAGACATTTTTTACAATAACCGTAAACCATGCCTTGTTTATTTGACATATGTGCCAAACTATGGAAGGGGTCGTCGCTGGAAACTATGGGAAAATGTGTGAAATCACAATAGAATCCATGAGAGGGGTAACAAGTTGCATTAAGATTGAATGCACATTTTGGGGTTAAGATTGGGGTAAAATGTGCAATGACATTAACAAGTGAATGGGTGAATAGATGAGCACGAGCATGAAGGAATCTTTTAAAATATTCCATGCCACATCATGGAATATTTCCCAAAAAAATTTCCATGTGGTATTAATATATGATGTGACAAAATATTCCACACCTTATCATGGAATATTTTAACACATCACAAATGCGATTTGTTGGGGAATCAACAATGATTTATTGACTTTAAACATATTATCATTTTTGTTGCAACCAGTGCTCCAAATGTATAAGGTTCTTATACAACCTTCAATATGTTCAAAACTATTGAAATGACGAAAAACTACATGCATGAAAAATATTTGATGAGTTTAAAGTAATAAATATATTGGTTCTTTAACAAAAATGTGTTGTGATGACAAGGTACTATGATATTCTATAGAATAAAACAATACACATGAAAGCACGTCATGACTATCAATGGGTTTATTGCAAATTAAATGTATAAAGTTTTATCAAATCACATAATTTGATTCCACACCACTATTGTATATTCACCAAAATAAAAGAACATATACATCTCATAAGAACAATTGAAATAATACATAGTGGAGAAAAAATTGTTTACTCATAATTAAAAACAAAACTTCCTACATAGTGGAGGCAATTAACAAGCTTGATGAATGAGAAAACACAATTGATTTGAAACACATGTACTTGTTATGTACTATCATGAAAGTCCAAAGGTTTTAGAGCGTTTTAATAAATGTTGAACTTCATCGCAACTCCACGTGCAGTAATTAATGAACTCTTTTGTGAGCCCACTAAACATAATTGTCTGAAAGATGTGATACACATGTTTACATTGCACATATGCCCCACGGCCACCCAAAGAACTTGTTAACATTCTAACAAAGTAGACACATGAACATCCAAAGAAATTGCCAATAGTGACGTCATATTGGTTGTCATCAAAAAAAATATTTGTAAATTTGTCCATACCTAGGTGGTGGAACATTAACATCAGGGAAAACAATGCATTGGAGAAGTAACCAGCTAGTTTCCCAATTGTTCATATGTTGAGTTATTTTGAACATAAAATGCCTTCTCACCTTCTTGCCTCCATGAGTTGTAGGCCAACAAGTTGCATTAGACAACTTCACAAGGTTGTGAGAATTCACAAGAGGCACATGGGAATTACTTGAACTATGAGATTGGAAGCCAAATAAACTTTGAGCATTGTTTCTACACAAGTGGTCGAAGGAAAACCTTACCTCTTATAGAATTGTTACCTCCTTTTGGGTCAAGTTAATACCTTCTTGGATGGGCCATGTGGTTGGAACTACAAGCCTAGCAACTCCAAGTTTTCGAATTGTCCCACCCACAAAACAGCTCGTCATTAGAATAAAATTAATGCTTATGGTGTTTGAATGATCCGTTGGGATATTCAACCTAGAAACCTAAGTAACATGGAATAGGATTTCCACTTACTAATTTGTAAAGGTTGATCCTTACTTTCCATTTGAACATTGTGGTTTTTTGGAGTGCAAAACATTGAATTACATATTTGGGTGGACAACATTCAATATGCCACCAGCCATCAACACAAATATTTTCCTTCAACTCCAAGCCACCTAAAAATAACAAAGGCAACAAATCACTGGAACTAGTTGGTGGTAATTGTTGAACATGTACATCCTCCACAATATTGGGTTTAATAACCAAAACAAATACCCATGGACGAAAGAAATTCACACGATCAGGATGATGGGAATCTTTGTCTACACCTGGAGGATAATCAAACAGGTCGTTTGGCAAACCCAAACACCTTTTCTCTCTTAAGGCGTGGAAGGCAATTTGTGAAAGATGACCTAGATGTGTAATTTGCCACATTGGCCACAAGTTTAGCAAGATCACTTGATCCTTTTGCCCTCCTCAACAACAATTCAATTTTATCGGGTCCATGACCAGCTAGACCACCTTACAAGTATTATCTATACACATAAACTATTTGAAAGCACAAACATAGTCATCGAATGTCATTGTGTACAGACAAATGCTGCATTTTCTCCATTGTTGCAACCAAATGGTATGCATAGTTTTTGCCAAATTACAAATGGGCATGTCCACCGGCTCTTCATCATTGAATTTTTGTAGGTCAAAGGAAAGAAAATGTCAGCAAAATTTGAAATGTCACAATAGAGTTGGAGTGATAGTGTAATGGAATTGGAGAGAAAATGGAATTCATGTGTTCAATACAAACAAGAGAAAGAAAATCAGAAATAATTAAGAGATGAAATACTCACATGGACCATGAACCTCCCTATTGTCTAACACAAAAATGCCAAAAGCTAAGCCAATTGCCAAGCTCATGGACACTCGCCTCAAAAGTAGACCCAAACAAGCCACCAATAATCAATTAAAGCATACAGATTGTTAGCCTCCCCAAAGGATTTTGCACCCTTATATTGGTGGCAAAAAAACATGTGTTGATTTTGAAATTTGAATTTGATCATTTTTTTGGTGTGTTTATCAAGAAATTGAATTTAGTGGAATAAACATGTGCCCTCCTTATTAATCATCCTCATAAAGAGGTCCCCTGATCCATAAACAATTTTGATGGCATTCCAATTGGCTTATGCAATATCAGCCATGAATCCTTGAAATTCGATTTTGGAAAGTTATGATTTTGCATTATGTCATTGAGCTTTTTCCACGTTGCTTATTAAGCCTCCATGTCTTTGGACTACATGTCACAAACCACAATGGTAATCATTTTGTAGTAGGTCGGATTGTACACATGAGAAGCCATAGTTGTTTAACCAGCTACATGCTTCACATGATCAAACATGATTTAAGCATTTTGCAAATCCCCTACAAGTTGCATTCATGTGACAAGACTCATTCCACTCCCTACACCATTTATGGACATCTTGAAACTAAACACCTTTTGTCCAAAAACTTGTTTGGGGAAGTAACACTATTGGATGTAGTCATATTGATTCTCGGATTTCAATTCAAGGATGCTATCAATGTAAGCACCATTTGGACAATGCTTGAAAAAAAGAACGAGGTTACGAATGTTGGGAAAGTTCAGTTTATAGAACTTGTCCTAGATTTGCTCCAACTGCTCACCTTTGAAAAGCTCCATTTCACCATCACTACAACCATCGAGCAAATGTTTAACCAAAAAGGTCTTGCTAGCACTTGGGGAAATCACAGACATCTTTACATTAGGCATGCGAACGACCTCCCCTACAATCAACCTTCTAGTCTCCTCCGAACACTCCATGCACTTACCATCCATAACAAGATGGTTGTGTACCTTAAGATGAATTGCCACTTTTAATAGAAACTAGATTTTATGCACAACATAATAGACTCTCCCATTGCAACCATTAATGCAAAAGGGAGGATCACGACAAAATTTGTATCTAGGTGAAGAAGCGAATAGAGTCAATTACAGTTGACCTACGACTAGAATATGAATGTTTTCACTACACCTAAAGGTTCCATTGTGAAAGGCAAAACGCACAAAAATTTCACAATCATCTTGCACACAACATAGGTGACCCAAGCAACAAGTCTTCTTGAAGTTCAACCCAAAATTATTTTTAATATTGGTGGTGATCACCTTACACTAAGCATGGCCATCCTTCTTTCTATCCATGCCTTGCATTTTTGAAAAACCATGGAAATTGGGAAGGAGAGACAACAATTCAAACAAGACATCCCCATAAAAAACAGTTAGCGAGAATTGGATTTTTTGAATAGGTATCTTGTCATAATCCAAATTCTGCAACTTGTTGGAACTCCTTTTGGAAGCACCATTAAATGTAGGCTAGAAACCACTCACTGAATACTTCCAGAAAAGGATGAAGGCTATGATGACAAGGCAAAAAATAGTTGTGATGATGGAAACTATGGCTACGAGGAACCAAATTGAGAAATCAAATTTGATGATATTTTGGATGAAGAATGGGGTGTCAAGTTGTCTCAAGGAAGAATTAAATAGCTCAATGAAATCAAATGAAAAATGTTTGATTGAAAACATAAGTCGAGTGTCACTAATTTCATATTCTTGTTTCACAATCTTGACCATAAACCTTATTGTTCTCGGCGTCAAGATTGTTTCTTGAAAGTTATGAGTAAAAATATTGCCAACAATGCAATAATGCCCACAACCAACCAACCATTATTTCCCTTGAAAGGAGGTCATAGGAATATGGTACACCAAACTCAAGACCAAGTTATTAGAATCATACAAGCCATCCTTGGATATATGCAAGGGTCCTAGTTTAAACAAAAAAATAGTGCATAAACATTGTTCAAAGACCAAAGTGGTCCCTGAATCGTTGACCATGGATCTATGGTTGAGCATAAGGAGCGGGGACGATGGCAAATGGAATGCAAATCAAGATAGGTTCAACAACATGTCAAAAAATGAAGGGGATGAATATGGAATTGGATAGAGAACAATGCCAATTTGATACGCATTAAAAAAATCACAAAAATATTAATGTAACCAAATATTATGGGATTTGAGGTAGAATATTGAAAGTGAAACGGGGTGATCAAATTGAAACCACCATAATACAAGGCCCTATTTAGATTCCATTCCCTAAATTCCATAATTATTTTTGAGATTAGGAAACAAATGACAAATGAAATGAATTGTTGAAAAGAGCTTAAAAGCGGGGAACAATTGGGAAGATTTGGTATTCAATTGATTCGCTAATCAACAATAACCATAGTTTCACAAATTTACATTCAAAAAAACAAATGAAATAGAAAAATAATATACCATCATCACAAGAATTAACTCTGGTAGAAGGACATTTAGAGCAAGGTTGATCTTATAGGAATTGCCATTTACGTAATGATGAATAAGTTTGGCTTCATTCAAAATCTCAAAAGAAATAGAGAAATGGGGAGATGGGTTGAACAACACAAAAATAAGTGTGAGGGAAGGGCAATGAATATAAAAGACAACAATGATTTCAAGAGTCATAACTTCAGAAGACATTGATCAAATTGAATGAGTTGCTACTAGCATGATTATGACAAGACAAGATCTAATTGGAAAAAAAATGCCAAAAAAAAAAAGTAATGAGCATGTCGTTAATGGGATCCCGACAAGACCAAAATATTTCCCCCAAGACTAGATGTCATAAATCAATATAAATAAAAGGATATATTTTATCTAAAAAGAACTATATTTTCATGAAAAATAATAATAAACATAATAATCATATATGGTAAACAAATCACAACCCAATGGGATTCCAACAAATGTAAGGTGGCAATCTTCTAGCATATAGAAAAGATTTTATGCATTTGACATTAAAATATTTTAAATATTTTAAATTTGGATGTGGTGTAAATGTATGTCCCACGTATGTGATTGTACCAAGCATGTGCATGTTCCATACAAATCTACCATTTAGATCTACAAGAAGCCTAAACTTAATGTATGTGTGATTAATAATATAGCACCAATAGAATTATCCAATGAAATATGCATGTGACCTATATGAAGCTATAACATATTAAGTTGATTGTGGCATATGCACATTTGCAAGTACAATTCGTGTGTGCATCGTGTGTATATATGGCAAATGTATCACGACATGAAAACAAAACATGTGGTAGACACCTTAGAACTGAAGCCCACACGAGAATTTTACATTTAGTTTATCACACATCAATTATCATCACCCCACATATTTGGGCGAATGTGGACAAATAAAAAGAATAAGTGATTAATTTCCTTTCGAGATTTTTTAAAAACATGGTGGGGATGATGATGAATTGTATCAATAAAACGAACACATACCCATAGCGACAAACAAAATGCAATAAAATTCCAAAGCAAGTTTATCCAAATGGGTCAGTCAAACTTGATTTTGTCATTTCCAATGGTGTGGTGAGAAGCCCACAATTGTTTTGAAATATCAATCGGAAAAACTTTCAAAAGTTAGAGGAACCTATGGAAAAGATAGAAGTGTTTATCATTGATGACCAGTATCATCAAAAAAAGATTTCAAAGGACAAAATTAAACAATTCATCCAATAAAATTTATATTTATTATGACCATTGGATTAACTAATTAAACCTTCATCATATTTCATTGGGATCACTGGGCACTGATAAAGATAGGGATACTATTTGATTTGGGGAAATGTGGCAACCAATCTTGAGCCAAATATATATTTCTATTAAAGATCAACAATTTGAAGCACGTATCTAAATGAAAGAAATAAATGTTGTGAATGTGAAGAAGTACTAGACACATTTTTTAATGTAAATAAAAGATACAAATTTTAGAATGAGACCTCATTGGCACTATCATATGTGGATTAATAAATTACATTTGCTTGGGTGGAGGAAATTGTAAACTTATTGCAAATTCATGAAATGAGGGTGAGAAAAGAAACCATTTACTTAAAGATTTGCATGGCTTAAAAATTTATTTGAAATGCAATTCTTGACCATTGTAATTGTGTAAACAACAATATGTGTTTTTGGCTATCAATTTATTTATTTTTAAAAATACATTATAGATCCTAAATGTAGTATTTTTGACATTAGTGATAATAAATCTTGATAATAATTAAAATGTCCTATTTAATATTATATTTTAAAAAAATTCTAACATTTAGCTAGAAAGAACTAGTCTCCCCTACAAAACTAATCTCCTTAGCATCACTACCCACACAAATAACAAGTGGCCATTCCACCTATGTCATGTTAAAATTTCCAAAATTACTTGGTTTTGCATGTAAGCACAATTACATGTTAGGTGTGCTAGGATTTTCCAAAGTTCGGTTGCAATTTTAGGATTTTCCAAAATTTAATCAATTGGGCAATATGGAAAAATTGTGTAGAAGGACAAGTAAAAGTTGTAGCCATTACATTATTGTTTAACCAACTCCTTATGAAATAAGGGCCAAATCATCACCACAATTATTGTACATTCCCTTGGAATCACAAAATAGTCAAACAATTAATAGTAAGTATATTTTTGTAACAATACTTTAATAATAAATTATTAGTCTTCTTATTTACAATGGTAAAAGTAATTTCCGAGCAAATAGGAGGTAATATAAATTCAAACTGCTTGAAGGGCTATTGATACCTAACGCATGATATCATTCCACAAATGCAAGAATAAAGAAAAGCAACACTGAAGCCTAGAGAAGAGCAAAGAGGTGTTGACAATCCTTTTTATGGACAAATTCGAACCAACATAAAAGAGGAAAAAAAATGGCATAAGCAAGGAAGAGGAATCTCATGTTGTAGCACGAAGAAGTGATGGAAGAAGAGGTAAGAAAAATGTTAACATTTCAAAGATTTGAGTTTCTTTTTTTGCAAAAAGTAACTCTTGAAGTTTCAAAGTGTATAACATGTGATTTTTCTTCATTTTCATGTTGAAGTTTCTCTGGGACAAACAACAACAAGCCAAGAAGTAAACTCCTTTCCCTTCCTACAATTTCATGTTTTGATTTTTTCATTGGATGTTCAAGAGATGGATTTGAGGAGCTCGAATGAGCTTGGGCCAAAGCTCAAAAGAATGATGGCACCCATGAATTCAAGGTAGCTCCCAACTATTTCTTTTCTACCGTTGAGAGGTGACATTTTCAAGAAAGCTTGTGGGGAGGTCTTGACAATGGCCGAGATTGCTCAAAGGCCGAGATGCCAAGGAGGTATCGGCAATGGTCAAGGTTGCTCATGGGTGAAGGTCATGGGGTGGTTTCGGTGATTGTCAAAGTCAATTCCGAGCCAAAGTGTCGGGGAGGTCTTGGCGATGGTTGATATTGCTCCTAGGATGAATTATAGGGGAGGTATTTGTGAGTCATGTATTATAATACCACAAATTGTTAAGCTTTAGTTCCATATTTTTCCTTAGTGTTAATGAATTGAATCCTGATAAACCTCCAAGTAATAATTATTAAGAGTTGAATTAACCTTTGGATATTTCAGCGTAAAAGACTCTTTTATTTAAATTGATGTAAGGCTTAGTTAATTTAGGACCTAGTAAACCTTTTTAAGTACATTATTCTTTTATGTTATAGAGAGGTGAAAGGGGATGTAGAATTAAATGGGATTTTACTGATATATTGGGAATACAAGCCCATAATTAACAATAACATTTTGCCATGACAATATTAAGTTAATTTGTAGAATAATCTTCAGGCACGAATGATGTACTTAAAAGATTTTTAGGATGCAGTCCTAATACATATTTATTTAATCTTCACTTCTATCAGACTCTTAAATATAAGCAAAATCAAACTTAAGTATTAACATTTCCACCTAAGTGGCCTTTGGTGAATTACAACTTAGTACACAACTTTAAGGGGATAGATCACAATTGCAAAAACTCCAAAATGCAACGAGTGGTGCAAGCTAGGTATTCAGCTCGATGCTCCATGGAAAGGGGGTTGATTAGGCCTCACAGCCAACGATAATGGCCATCACCGGGAACCCAAGTTTGACAATGAAGACCAATATCGTTGTCTTCACATTAACATTCTTCAAACCTTTTTGGTGTGGCTCCACAAGTAGGGACAAATTCTAAATAGATTGCTAAGGCATGCGGATTAGGAGACAATCAACGATCCCATGCTGAACAATCAATTCGAGTGCACACCACTCTTCTGGACGGTTCTTCTTCGCACAACGGTTGAAAGACATTCACATCAAATAGTGCTTCTTCAAGCTCTTCCTTTTCTACTAGTGAACCTGGAGGATTCGAAGGCGTAGCGACATCATCCGCCATGACTAAATTCTTACTTGCATCAACAAAAACCAAGAGGGTAACAAAAACAATGTGGTACTTGCGTTTAGAAGGGGTTGAGGCTTTTTTATTGAACAAATTAAAGTAGGCGTAAGGTGTGGTAGTGACGGCGGAACCTCATGAAAACTCGAACATCTTAGATCTAATGGATTCATCCAACCTTAATTTCGACAGTGGATCTAAAAATATGTGGGGTTTTTGTGATGCAAATTTTAATTCCAATTTACAGTGTACTACATAGTTAATTATTGCATGGAAAAAAAGAAAAGTAGGGGATATCAAAATAATAAATGGTACGCGGGGATGTTACTTCAACCATTGAATTGATTTAATCAAGTAAGGATTCGAGGATGTTTACTTGTTACTACCAATAAATTGTCCTAATAGTTAGTTACTTGAAATAATTAGGATGAAGTAGGATGTGAGGGTCAACGAACGAAAAAGATGAGGATCAAGCTCAAGAACCTCATCAAGATATCTAAGATAAGGGAAAGGATGATTCCTCCAATCCCATTAGTCATGAGGATTGTCATCCTATTTGATTGGAGGATGGAATTTTTTTTTTAATGTCTCATTGGGCCCAAGAATTCTCATCCTAAAATCAATTGGAGGGCAAATCATTCTCAATTCTCGTTGGCTCTTGAAGGATGAGGAGGCCATTGATTGAAGGGGAGGATTTCGAAACTTCCATTGGGCAAGGGAACAAGTTCAAGGAAAGGTCATGGAGGCTTACCAAAGGAGAGGGAAGTCTCTTGGGTTGGGGAAAGGAAAAAAGAAGAGAAGGAATGTGTGGGGAAAAAAAAAAAAAAGGATTAGTTCTTATGTGTGGAAAGGTGTTGTTCATGAGAAAAATGTGTGCAAGAATTAAGCATGGAAGGATTTCCATGACAAAGCCTCTGGAGTTTTATTTCAAATAGTTGTTCCTCCCAGATCCATCATTGGATTTGTGTCAAACTTAAAATAGTTCTTGTTTAGGAGGTGTAGAAGGTTTTCTCCAAATTTCAGCATCATCAGTTTGGTTGTAAGGGAGCTACACTTGTCGAAAGTAGAGGGGGTTGAATTGTCTGTTTCTTTTTCCTTAATCTAAGCAAAGTCATTTTTAGTCCCAAGGCTTAACTCTTGATCAAGAAAATAAAAACTTATAAGATTTTATAACATGGCTCCTTTTATATTAACTTTTCAAAAATTCAATGCATGTTAGATTAGGAGGTTGTATGTAGATGTTATGACGAATGGTGTGAGCCATGGATTATAGCTCAACAAATAGTTAAGCTTTAGTTCCTTAAATTTCCTTAGTACTAATGATTTAAATGTTTTAATCCTTCAAGTAATGATTATTAATAGTTGAATTAGCTTTTGTGATATTTCTAGGCATAGAGTATTTCTGTATTTCAGTTGATGTAACGCTTAATTAGTTTAAGACCCAGTAAACCTCTTAAAGTACATTATCCTTTTTAGTTTGTAGAAAAGGGGAAGGGGATGTACAATTAGATGTGATTTATGGATGTATAGGGAATACAAGCCCATAATTAACAATAACATTTCGCATGACAAGGTTGAGTTAGTCTGTAGAAGAATCTTCAAGCACTAATGATATACTTGTACGATTTTTAGGATGTAGTTCTAATACATCTTTATTTAGTTTCACTTCTATTAGACTTTTGAATAGAATCAAAACCAAGCTTAAGTATTAACATTTCCGCCTGAGTAGCCTCAGGTGAATTACAATTGAATAACTGACTAAAGGATAGATCACAGTTCTAAGAATTCTAGGATGCGACGAATGGTGCAAGCGAGGTACTCGGCTCGATGCTCCAGGGGAAGTGGGTTGATCGGGCCTCGTAGCCAACGATAATGGCCATCACCGGGAACCCACATTCGACAATGGAGACGGACATCATCATCTTCGCACTGGCACTCTTCAAACCTTTTTGGCGCGACTCCATGAGCAGGAACAAACTCTAGATAAATGGCTAAAGCATGTGGGTTCGGAGACAATTGACAATCCCATACCGAACGAGCAACTCGAATGCGCACCACTCTCCTGGGCGGTTCTTCCTCGCGTGGCCGTTGAGAAACATCCAAGTCACGCGGTGCTTCTTTAAGCTCTTCTTGTTGTATAGGTGCAACCGGAGGAATTAAAGGCGTAGCGTCGTCGTCCGCCATGACTAGTTGCGCCTGCATCAACAAAAACCAAGAAGGTAGTACGAACAAGGTGGTACTTGCGTTCAAAAAGGGTCAAGCCCTTTTTATTTGACAAATTAGGGTAGGCGTAAGGTGTGGGAGTGACGGCGGAACCTCATGAAAACTCGAACACCCTAGATCTAATGGATTCATCAAACCTTAAATTCAACGGTGGA
>Ga0209208_10007205_pt1 | contig 15140 bp, 12 predicted proteins | sample S1TSphfallax_3_FD_187694 | JGI IMG/M metagenome (GOLD analysis project Ga0209208, IMG submission 187694) | Host-associated microbial communities from peat moss isolated from Minnesota, USA - S1T2_Fd - Sphagnum fallax MG (SPAdes) (version 2) | ecosystem: Host-associated > Plants > Peat moss >...
TATTGATATTTATTTATTTACTTAATTTTGGTGGGTATTAATATTTAGTGCATTCTATGTGTATTCATGGAAGGAACAAAGAGTGTTTATAAATGGAAGAGAGAGGAGAGGAGAGAGAGAGAGAGAGAGAGAAAATGTGTCATAACATTGGGCAGGCATAATACCCTACATGATGAACCCAGGCTCAAAATCTCAACTGAACATGCATGCACCTGTAAAACCCTAGCTCCAGGGCAGTGGTTTTTTTTTTTTTTTTTTTGTGGGGGTGAAATTTCGCCAAATTTTGACCTGAAAATTATTATTTCAATTCTATAAAATTCTGAAAATATTGTGGGATTTTCATTGGAGAAAAATGTCCCAAATTGACAAAGATTTTTTTTTCCAAGGTTAAAAAAAATTTATCAAAATCGCCAGATTTTTTTTATGATAAGTTTCAGTAGATTGCCAAGAATGTAGAAGGATTCCGTTTTCTTTTTTCCTAATTTCATATAGTGTAGCCAAATGTGGCTAAATCATCTTATGGGATGATCACCACTTCAGCTATATACATCACAAAATTGTGGAGAAATAAAAATAATTTAAAAACATTTAAAATATTTTTTAAACCTGGATTTTCCATTTTGGAGTGGGTTTGTTACAATTTTGCATTGTGGTCTTTACACTTGTTAAGGCTCATGGACTCTTCACCAAATTTTCACACACATCCTCAACTCTCTCTCTCACTCTCTCTCTCTCTCTCTCACCTTAGGGTCACTTAGGCCCTTGGAGCCAACTTTGAGCATTTTTGGCTTGTTGTTTGGCCACAAGTTACTAATAAATGCTAAAACATTGACGTCATGCTATTAATAAATGCTTGGAACATTGGGCCAAAGGGTTGCAAATTGGCTTCCCAAATTCCATGATGGTATCCTTTTTTTTTTTGGTCAGCCTTGGGGCCAATACACAAGCCATAAAGTTCAGCATTTATTAGTAACTTGGGGCAAACAGATTGAAAAGTTTTTTTTTTTTTTTTCCTATTATTAAAGCCTTGACTCCTAGTGTAAAGCCCTTGGGGCTGATTTTCAACTTTTGCACCAATAGGAATGCTTGATTTGAGTTGAACTTGGCCTTGACTCCTAGTGTAAAGCCCTTGGGGCTGATTTTCAACTTTTGCACCAATAGGAAATGCTTGATTTGAGTTGAACATTGGCCTTGACTCCTAATGTAAAAAAGTGGGCCTTATTATTTTGGTAAAAGCCTTGGTCCTAGGGCTTTACCCTAGATGCAAATGGGCACAAAACCGTACACAAAGTATTGAACAACAAAAATATATCTCTCTCCTTTATAATGGAGATAAATTTTTAAATTTCACGGGATAGAAGTGCCCTAAGTTTGAGGCTAGTACAAACTTTTCTTCAATTGCTTTCAGAGAGTGAAAAGTAAGTGCATCATAACATTACATTTGGCAAGGCATAATAATAACCGTACATAAACCCACGATCAAAAACTCAACCAAACATGCACCCGGCTCTCTAGAACCCTAGCTCCAATCACACACAAACACACAATAATTTTATTATACTTTTGTTTTGTCGTTTGTCTTGAGCAACTTTGTGAAGGGTGGAGAGGGGCATGGGGGGAGGGGATTTCACGTGAACCCGAATTTAAGCAGGGTGTCTGAGAGGTACCATACAGAAGCAGCACGGAAAAGAAAATTGTGGCAAAGCCTAAAATTGGGATGTTGGTTTGTTTTTGTGTTCCAAAATTAGGGTTTTCTGATTCCCCTTGTTCCAAAAACAACAAAACATTGGGGATACGAAAGCAAAGCAGGCCATGATTGACAATCTCTTTCCCCAAATACTTGCTTGCTTGCTTACACACACAAAGGCTGAAAGTTGCTCACTATTTTGGATGTGGAAGACATTGGAAGACATTGATATAGAGGTCCCTTAGACTAACGGTGCATTCACACTTGTTTTGTTAAGGACTCTAGTATTAAGTCCCCTAATACTAGGTTAAATCATTTAGGAACTAGAGCTAATTTACCATGAAGATTTTTATCTTAAGTTAACATTCAACTTAATATTTTAAAAATCACCCATTTAACATTGGCTGCCACCTAAGATGCCACCTAGATTTTCACTTAATACCAACTTAATATTAAGTGTGAATGCACCTTCAAGTGTGAGTAGTAGTTGATTTGCTATGATACAATCCTCTTCTTTAAGAGTGCTAGTTGAGGATAATGCCCAAGGACTGGTGTTAAGCATCCCCACCCCTCTCACCCCCGCCCACGGTTTAGTCAAGGGAGGAACCCGAACTAGGAACACCCCGTCGGAGGGTATTAGTCAATGGAGGAATACCCCCATCCAAGGGCATTTAGTCAGAGGGAGGGACCTACACTAGGAACACCCCGTATGAGAGGGAGGAACCCGCACTAGGAACACCTTGTCTGAGGGCATTATTAACCCACATAATAACTTGGCATTAAAAATTTCCTTTTTTTTTCCCTGATAATGGTCAAGGGAAAAAAATTCCCCAAATAATCGTCAAGGGAAAAAAAAAATGGAGGGTGTCTCAAAAAAGCTAGACACCTTGTTGGAACCGATATTTTTGTTTTCAAAATGCCTTACATTTTTTCTACGAGGCAATAATACTCTTGTAAATGAAGTGGCTTCCCCTAACATTTTTATTTTTTATAAAAAAAAATTCTGCCCATGTTTATTACAATATTGTAATGTATTCCAAGGTGGGTGGGGTCTAAGTATCTTTGCAACATTATTCAATTAATATCTTGCATGCCCAGGAATCACTACTTACTTCTCCACAAAGTGAACAAGCTCCTATGTGCAAGCTCCTATGTGCTGTTGGTTTAGCACCAACTATTCTCTCTCTCTCTCTCTTCTCTCTCTTCTCTTTTTTGCATTCTCACCAATTTCAAGAACAACATTTGGGATTTTCATCTTTTGCTTGGAAAGAAATTATTCTCATTAATTTAATCGGTTTTTGTAAGAAAACATCAACTATAGAAACATGATTTACAACGCATCAATGCACGTTTGCAAAATGGTAAGAAAAAACTCGCCACCCTAAACAAGAATAATAGATTTTCTTAGCCCTGAATGTGGGATGGGGAGGGAGTGTTAGGGTTGCATGCATGGATGGGCTTCCATTTTTATTTTAATGTGAATCCTCGTATACATTGTTATCACATCAAGAAACAATTAATTTCCATTGTTCATCATTACAATTGATTAATTTCATTATGAATCCAAGCACCACATGTAGTTGTATTGCTCGACTTGTTTAAAGTAACTTAAAGCATAGGCAACATGCTTGGTGATATCTTCACGATAAATCAAAGGCACTAGAGATAATATTTCTCATGTGTTCATGTATATGATGTTACTTGACATTGAAACTATCGTGGATGCCAACTTGGTAAACAATGTTAAATAAATGGTAGTATGAGTATTAAATTATCATTAGTGGTAGTGAGATGTTACAAAAATGAGATTGAAGTAACTTTGTGATAAGTTACTTGCTCAACAAATGATCAATTAGCTTGGTGTTACAATTTGTAAACCTCTTCTTGCCCTTTTGAACCCTTTCATCACCTTTTACAATGATTTTGTCATTTTGCAACATTTGAAAGTTTTGATGATTTTCCATTTTGTCATTTACAAATTTTAATGTTAGCCATTAACATGATGCAAGGTCATAGAAAGTTGAAAAAAATGCAATTCAAATTCATTCTTGAGATAAGATAAAAGAAAGCAAGGCAACCAAATTTGGAACACCTCTAAACATGATCAACTTTGAGAAGGTATATCTAAGAAATAATATTGAAATAACATTTAGCAAATGAAAGAGGATAGTAGTTGTCTAATAGTATGATGCATTCAACCAAAATGGAAATTATAGTCATTGTTTTTTTTACAAGTGATGGAATGTAATTAAAGGTCATAATAATAATTATATTGATTTTTTTATGGTTTGCACTCAAATATATGTGATATTTTATATGTGTAATGTAATGCATAAAGTGTTTTTGAAATTATAAATAGTTACATTGTATCTTTGAACTTTCAAATCTATAAATTTGTTGAATCATTGCTGTAAACATAGTTGGAATATTTCAAAATGGACTATCAACAACTAAATTGTATTAAACAAAACATATTGTAATTTTTGCATTGATTAAAGCCATGGGATTGGTTTTCCTCAAAAGATTAGGTGAAACTATAATCAACAAAAATGAAAATGGAACTAATAATATTGTGAAGGCATAAAACGATGATGGAAATGCATTAAATAATGGAAAGGATTAAATGACAATATTGATGCATTAAATAGTTTAATTCAATTGATCTAGATAACTTCGTTAATGACATTTTTATTATTTTATAGCAAAATGATTATGCATGTGTACCTTTTCAATTGCATTGACACCTCAAGTAATTTAACTCTCAATTGATATATGGTTGTTCATGTCCTTGAACTTTTATATGATATTCAAAAATAATATCTTGATTCTAGTTTCCACTCCTTTCAAATCAAGTGGTGCTTACAAATCCTGAGTTTTGTGATTTATGATCTTCATTAATTGATCAATGTCAAATTTCTTTTAATCAAAAATCAAGTTATGCAAGAAAAAAGATGTGAAACATATGGTACTATTGCAATACAAATATTTGTTTTCCCAAATAATTTCCAAAAGTTTTCTAAAAGGTTTTCAAGATTCCAAAGGTGTTTTCCACCACAAAATGACCACACTTGTGCTTCCTATTAAACATCCCAATAAAAAAATGACAACCTCCTTTACAACGAGTCATTGGTCATGAAATACATGGGAACCCTTTATCACTAAATATATATGGTGGAATGCCATCTTGGCAACCCCTTCTATAGATCAAAAAGACTCCTGAGTTGTGACTTTTTTGTAAAGTCTTAACAATTGTAATACACAAGAATCATTAACACTCACATGCATACAAACAAATATATTTATAATTTGTTTGTCACAATCAACAACAACTTATGCAACCATAGTGTAACTTCTTGTTTTATGAAAATGGTAATTTTGAACAAAAGGGCCTAAAGGTTTTATAATGTGGATCCATCTATTGCTCCATGAATACTTAGAAGTGCACATAACCATGAATTGAATTTTTCCATGATTATTTACAACCTTGCACCTATTGCCACAAAATAATGTTTCTAAGGATATATTGATTACTTTAGTCACTTCATGAATCACTAAGGACATCGTCGATCATCCTATGGCAAACAACTCATTGCATATGAAATAATTTGATCCTTGTGCAAGTTTATAAATAGCACAACATTTTAATTTCTACTTTGATTCCCAAACAATATCTAGTGTTTTGTTTTTTCACATAAAGTTTTAGCTTCTCTAAAATGTAAAATATTGTCTCTTTAAACATTTGAAAAAGTTGCATCCATTAATCACTATGAATTTTTTTAAATAAAAAGTAAAAAGACCAAGTTGTGCTTCAAGGTTTGATCCAATCCCCAAACTCTATATTGAAAAGTGACATCAAAATTTAGGACAATCTATAAATATGAAGTGTAGAAATAACAAGAAGGAATTACATAGTTTTTGTGATAAAATCTACATAAAATCTAAACAACAAGAGAGGAAAGCTTACTTCTTATGTATCCAATATGTTTTGTGCCATGTCTATGAGGAGGAAAAAAAAATGTGAACAAAATTAGCTCCTCGATGATTTGATTATAATCAATGTTGCACAAAGAAATCTTACAATTGACATGAACAAGACACTACAAACAAATCTTGCGATTGACATGAACAAAATTCAACAAATAAATTTCAAAAATCATGCAAACATAAAAACAACAAACAAGTTTCATAAATAAGCTTCAGATGTTTATTTCAATGATTGAAGAGAAATGTGTGATCTAACTACAAAGGCTAAACTATAAACTTGAAGTGTGAACATGTGAAAGATAAAAGTGTGGTAAGTCTCATCTATCTTAACACCTATCACCATGTGCATGCAAAGGTGCAATAGAAACCAATTTTGTTGTTATTTTGGTGGTTATTTTTTAAACTCAAGCTTATATTTTTGTTTAGGACATCAAATTAAAACATGGTTTGTGAATAAACCCCTTTCACTTATTGTTGAAGGTTGTCTTATCTTTGTTGAACTTTTAATAAGATGCGAGGAAAATATTTTGTATGTGTTTGAAAGGTTGTGATGTAAGCTTGTTTTCTTCCTTTTGTTTATCTTAGGATTTTTAGGTAATAAACATAAACTACATTTGTGTATAACGTTATTCCTTGGTTCAATAAACACATGTAATTTATGTTTCAAAATGAATGTATGACTCGTGTTGAAAACAACCTTGAAAATTAAATTACAAAAAATAGTATTGGGCTAAAAATTCAACCATTCAAGTTCAATTTGGATAAGACATATTAACCCATTTACGAAGCACACAAGATGAAAAATTTAAGGTCATAACATTTTTTTTACCCACAATTGTTTATGTGACAATCGTAATCAACCTTAATTTTTAATGTGATGTTATGGTAATAGTTGACACTAAACTCATGACATAAGAAAAAGAAGTTGAACCAAATTCCTCAAGGTGAACAAGAATTAAAACCATGATTTTCAGAACTTCAAAACATGTCTTTCACGATCAGGACATTTAATGACTGTCTTTAATCATGTACAATCATAAGTCCTTAACCATAATACCTTTAATCATTGTTACAACTACATTGTGATGACATTGCGATTACATGACTACATGTTAACCTATATACACCTAGTTCATAGACTATGTTAGGCTACCTACTATTTAAATGTGTAGGCTAGGCTACCTAGATACCTATTTCCAAGGTATGTATGTAGGTTAGGCTACTTATTTAAGTTATGTATGAACTACCCATGTTAGGTATGTAAATAGGCTAGGTTGGGTTATACTATGTACCTAGATAGGTAGGTAGATTATGTTATGCTACACCACGTAAATAAATAGGTCATAGGCTATGTTAAGTTACATATTGAAATTAAGCTCCCAATCTATGCTAAATTACCTACTTACCTATTTCTTACCTTGTTATGTATGTACCTAGGTTAAATTAACTACATCCATTGGTTGTTCAATTGAGTTAGCTTAGGCCACCTATATACCTAGTTTAAGCTACCTGCATACAACAAGCGGGTCAAAACCTGTAATTAGGAGCCAAAAGGATTACTTTGGAAAAGGACTACAAGTCTTTTTTCCCAAAATTAATTTTTACTTTCAAAGGAAATTTTGAATGAAACTTTTTGTAACTTGTTCTAAAATATTTTTTTATTTTTTTCCCAATACATCACATTATTTTGTTAGTCATTATTGAATACATATGAATTTTTGAAAGCATGCAAATTCTTTACATATTCAATGTTTCATTTTGAAAAATGATCAAAATTTTAAGTCATCACTGAAAATTAAATTTTCACATTTTTTTTATTACACTATAAACTATTGTTTTTATTAATATATCATTTATATTGTAACCCATTTATATGTAGTAAAAGACTCTTGAAGCTTTGAAATTTTGAAGTAATTTTGAAACATTCATTGAATTTTTTAAGTTTTAGAATTCCACATTTAAAAAAATATGAATGTTTTTTTAACGTGGTTAATATGTTCTTATCATCTACAATTTTTTTCAATGAATTTTTTTTTATTATATGAATCCTTTTCGTAGTCCTTTGCAAAATTGACTCCATCTAACACAATAGGTGTACATTTCAAACGTTCTAAATTAAAACCAAAACTTAAAATTGGATCAAACAAATTTTTACTCTAAGTTCCTTAACATTCATAAGAGGGAAAAATGATTAATTTGTCATGATTACTACGGTTTTAAATGGTAATAAGAAAATAAATGTTTGATTTTATTATGTTTAACATCCAACACCTTTTTTGGCTCCTAGTTACATGTTTTGACCCAAATACCTACATAGGTTGTATAGGCTATTATATAGGCTACATAAATTAAGTTAATTACCTACCTATTTCCTACCCTCTTATTTATGTAGGTTAGGGTAGCCTACTTACATACATAAGCTACTTACCTACCTATTTATTTCCTACCTTCCTATGCATTTATGTCCAAATAAATTATATTCCATAAAATTGGGACTAATGGTTGTTTAGAAAAGGAAAAATTACACAACAATGATAATAACCTTATTGCATGGCATTTTATTTCAATTTATGAAATGCCCTTGCACAAGGTAGGCATGTATAGGCTGATGACATAGTCATATGAATTTTTTTTGTTTATTACGCAAGGTAATGCCTTTACAATTGGGCATAACACCTTGTGAACAAATAGAATAGGACTTTATTTTGTACAAAACTTGTGATTCGAACAAAGAAAGGTCATAGATCATGCTTCTCTACCTGGCTAGATATTAGTTTATATTTTGAATACAACGTTGTGATAAAGGCAAGTCCCTTGAAAAAATTCAACAACCAAACCAACATTGTTGTGGGTATATCACATCAAGCCCTCGCCAATTATGAAGGCAATTTCTTAATTTCATAGCCATTATTTCTCAAAAAATAAAAAATAGATTCAAGTAATTGGTGTTGGTTGGTATGGAAAAAATACTCAATTTTGAACAAGGGTCTAATTAAGATAGGTTATACATAACTAACATGTAGGATCCTAAATTTGTTAAGAACTAAATAAATACCCTACCCATCTTGAATATATTCAACAAAAACCCAATGAGACCTTTATGCACTTGGTATTTTTTTTTAAAAATCAAAAACTGATCTATACCCTACAATGTTTTGTCACAACAAGTTAGTGAATCCTTAACCCTTAAATGCCATAGTGGCCCAAATAGGGCCCTTGTCCAATTTTTTTTATTACTTACGATGTCTTAGGCTAAAAATGACACCCCTATGGTATGGGGACACATCATACCATCTTCCTCACCCTTGTAATGTCCCATTAATGTTTCTGAAACCACATTGGTAAGTCTTTTCAAGCTTCATAAATATATAATATCTTTAATTCCCAAATTTTGCACTATGCCAAAGCTTGACATCTATGACTAGGGACCAAACGTAATCATGCAATTGTATTTACCATGTTTTTGCCTCTAGACATAAACATGTAACAATGAATAAGATTGCATAACTAAAAGTCTTTTCCGAGGCAATTTGAAAGTTGAAATCAATATTTGTGAATAAAAGTAATATGAAATGGAAGGTAATAGCCATTAAAGCTTGTAAATAAACAAACATATCATTAATGCACAATATTTTTAATTAATTTTCTAAAATCTAAAATATATGATTTTGTCCTAGGGTGAAAGCATGGTAAAATATACACAAAAGTAGTGCAAGTAACAAAATACTAAAATCTCTAAATAAGAAGACTATCAAGTAGATTTTTTAGGGGAATTTTATTTATTTTGGGGTACATTATTTTAGAATTTTTGTTCACATGGAATTCAAAAGCTAAATCATAATAATTTTTTTAAAAAAGTACTTGCAAGTATTTGAATTGGACCTAAAATTTGTGACAATTTGAAAAATAAGTTAAAGTATTTGAAAGTAGGTCAAATGTTTTTGCAAATATTTGGTTTTTTTTCAAACACCTCAATATTGATGCAGTGAACGTTATAAAATAATTATTTTGGTTAATGGAGTTTGTTTTCATAACTAAAACCATCCATGACCATTTGAAAAATGATGTAATTGTTGGGGATATTTTTGAGGTATTTTTTCAAGTTCAAATAATATGACACAAGTTGTTTTGAGAATTTAAAAGGAGGCTAGAGATGCCCATGAAGAAAATTTAAATTTTCATTTGTTTTGAAATCTTAGAAAAAAGGTTATTTTAAATTATTGTTTTCTATAAATATGTGCAAAATATTTTGCTTACACCCCCTCCTATAATATGTAATTTATGTAGCCTTTACATAGGTCTATGTAAACCCCAACTACGACCAAGTAACCTTTAATAAACCCTAGGCAACCCCTAGGAATGCATATTTAAATCCTAGGTAGCCCTAGGTACCATAGGTGACCATTAAGTAACCTACACTTAAATAAGCCCTTGATAAACCTAAGTGGCTTTAACTATTTCCTAAGTAGCCTAAATAGCCCCTAGGTGGCTTAGATACATTAAGGAGTCCATAAGTACTCCTAAGTAGCTTAAGTAGCCGATATGAAACCATTGGGTAGCTTAGGTAACCCCTAGGTGGGCATGAAGTAAACCCTAAATACCCCATAGGTACGTCACATAACCCATGTGAAGATCTATGTAACTCCTAGGTGGCCCTTGTGTAATCCTTATGTTGGTTTTAAATAACCCCTAAATAACTTAGGAACCCCATATCATTATGCCAAAAATGCCATTTTATGATTTGTCCTATATGACTATAAATGGATAGCAATTAAAAATGGCATATTAAATGACAAGTCCAAATCAATTACAAATGGCATAAATGACTAGTATATTTGTTTAAGACTAGTCATAAAATGGCATTTTTGGTATAATGTATGTAATTACATAACTTAAACAACCCTTAAGTAGGGCCTTAGGTAACCTAGACAACCCACGAGTAGCCCCTAAGTAACCTACATAGCTTAAACAACTTTTAAATAACCTAAATAGCCCTCAAGTAACCCCTAGATTCCTTAGGTAGCTTATGTAGCCCTTAAATAGGTCATTAATAACTTAAGTAGCCCATATGTAGCCTAGATAACTTAAGCAACCCCTAGGTAGGCCTTTAAGTAGTTGAGATGGTGTAATCAATCCCTAGGTAGCCCCTAGGTTCATAGGGAGGCCCTAGATAGCCCAAGCAACCCCTAGCTCCCTAGGCAACCTTTAAGTAGTTGTAGATAGTCTAGTTGACCCCTAGGTAGCCTAGGCAACCCCTAATTAGGTCCCTATGTAACCTTTAGGTAGCTCCTAGAAATAGCCTACATAACATAAGTAATCTTTAAGTAGCCTAGTTGGTTGAGGTAGCAGTTAGGTAACTTAAGTAGCCTAAACAACCCCTAGGTAGCTTAGGTAGCCTAGGGTAGGTTAGAAAATATGTATATTAAAATATGGTTAAATTTTATGTTATATTAAAAAAATTGGTGCAATGGTAAGGACTTTTTATGTGACTAATCTAGGCTATGCCACCTAGGTTCATAAAATAGACAAGGTAAGTTAGACCACATAGATTAAATAGGTTAAGTTAGGTACCTAGCCTAGGTTTTTCCATGTGGCACCACATCATGTTGATAGATGTCATGTGACAAATGGTTATATTAAAATTTTAAAATTTTAATATGTTAATTCAATGAGCAAGGATGAAAAATTGAAATAAAATCATATGGTTTATATGACTATAGTCTTGGTCACAAATGAAATTTATGTCCAAGGACAAAAATATGACTAGTGGATGCACGTGTTGTTCAAATTGTTTAACTAATCATGTAGTTAATTGTGACACTTATGATTACAAATTTTATCATGGATGTAGTCATATATGTCATGTTTTAGTTTAGTGTTGCTATCTACCCATGCTACAAAACAAAGGTTCATAGGAAAAGGGTGAAATCATATAAGGAAAGACATTAAATACCCCTAACAAGCTTTGTCAAGTCTCGCAACAATGTCTTAAAAAATAGAAAAACGTGCATCATCTTATGTAAAATCTCATGGTTATGTAGCAATGTTTGATTGTTTTAAGCCTAGATAAAGTGAAATAAAACAAGGCACAACTTGTTCCTAATGCCCAAAACTATGTTAATGGAAAAATTCATAGCTCTCATTTTGGAGGTGATGGGATCAAATTTGCTGAATTCTATAGAACATGCAAGATCTTATTTCATTTTATTTGATTGGTTTTGCTTGTACAACAAGTGAAACCTTATCATTTTGTGTGGGGTGCAAATGGTCAAGCTCATGCAAACCACTTAAGGCACAAGAAACAAGCCCAAACAAAGCACCAAAAAGTGATCATTAAGGGGATGTTTAACACTTCACCATACAAAATGACCAAAATGTAGCAAGGCTTGGGAATAGTCCCAAACAATTATGGTTTTTTTCTATTAAAAAATAGCTATATTTCTATGATTTGGTGTAGAGTTATATTGGATGGCCAACTTTGACCATCCATTTCTCCTTCATCTCAATTCCATTTTGCGCAATTGTTTTTCCACATCATTCATATGGATGCCTTCTATTTACCTTAGAATTTTTACTATCAATGAAGCATGGAATCTTGGTTTAACTTTTCAAAAACTTGTAATTTTGAAAGTCACTTGAACACTAAAAAGACTAACCTATCAATGTTGACAATTTTCCATTTATGAATCGAATTTCATTTTTTTAAACCAAAATATTCAACTTGAAGTCCTCTACCATTTTGCTAAGTTCACATTTAAAATTTTTGATGTAATGCATGATGCATGAAGAAATAAGATGGAGGAAGATAAAGAAATGTTTAGCACAAAATGATAGACTTATCTACTTATGTGTAAGGTAAAGCTTGAGGGTGAAGGCATTATCAAAATAAGAGTGTGAGGTGAAAGTAGAGGTGGGAGTGAAGTCATTTCGAGGGACTACTTATTCCGAGGGAGTTACTTGATGTACTTTATAAAATTGAAGGATGACAAACTATAACTCACTTAACAAACTAAACTCATTTAACGATATTGCGAAATGCTTGAAGACTTGTCCAAACTCCGTTCTACCTCTTGGGAGGGAATCTATGCTTTATAAAACCCACTCTTACAAGTGTTAAAGAACCAGGCCAATGCTCTTATGGTTATGTACCACACTTGTCACAAACCATATGCCCAATTTGTCAAAGAGCCCATCTCACTTAAACCACAATCTAGTTCTAGAATTGTAACATCACAAGAGTGTTGCACTTTAAGTATTTTTACTTTTAAAACAAGATTAAGACAAGATTTTGCTTCATTCCCAAATGCCCAATTTATAGAACCACGAGGGAATTCCTTCATGTAATTTTAGTTCCATAACTCATTTAGTCTCAGCGACTTCTCTTGGCACTAGGTGCCTTCATATTATGCAAACTTTTAAAAATAAATAGCAAAGCTGTTAATGTGATTTTAAATCTGTTAGTCTAGAGGCAACTTTGTAACGATTTCAAGATTTGTAAGGTGCCTTAAGATCTTAGTAGGAGGATCATGCTTTATAAAGGCCCACTTTACATTAGGAGTCTAAGGCCAATGTTCAACTCAAATCAGGCATTCCTATTGATGCAAAAGTTGAAATCAGCCCCAAGGACTTTACACTAGGAGTCAAGGCTAAAATAGAAAAAAACTTTTCAATCTGCCCCAAGTTACTAATAAATGCTGAACTTTATGGCTTGTGTATTGGAACCCAAGGGTGAAAAGAAGGGCTACCATTGAATTTGGGAAGCCAATTTGCAACCCTTTGGCCCAATGTTCCCAGCATTTTTTAATATCGTGACGTCAATGTTCTAGCATTTATTAGTAACTTGAGGCCAAACAAGAAGCCAAAAATGCTCAAAGTTGGTCCCAAGTTTTTGCAGCCCTGACTCCTAGTGTAAAGTGGGCCTTAGTCTAGAGGCAACTTTGTTAAAAAAATTTAAGATTTGTAAAGTGCGGTAAGATCCTAGTTGGAGGATCATGCTTTATAAAAGAATCCAGGAACTGAGTTCATAACGACAAGAGATAATAACAAAACATACATGGGTACCGTATTTTTTTTAATGTTCAACTCTATAGATGCAAAAGAATGACTTGAAATTTGGTGTTTGAAGTTTGGATTACTAGTAGGGTTGAAAAACAATACAATGATAAATTATTAACGTGTGCATCGGGTTTGGTGCACAAGAGATTCCTCTTCTCCATTTCAAGCAAAAGAAGAAGAAGAAGAAGATAATGACCAAAAAGGTTGGTAGGCTAAGGAATGAAACCCCCGTGTACCTGGAATACACATTCAGCTGCACATTTCATGACAAACATTCCCCCAGGAAGTCTGCAAGCAAGCACAGGTGCATGCTCTTCTTTCCCCTTTCTTCTTCTCATGGTATTTTTTTTTTCCATTTTTTCAGTGAGTCAAACCTGCTGGCCCCAGGGAATCGATCTCCTTCACCATTAAAGGTTATTGGAAAAAAAACAATCTGAGGTTATAACAAAATCAAAGAAACACCCAACAACATTGCTCATTCACATGGTGTTGGGTGTGTTGGGTGTTGTGTTGTGTTGGCTTTGAAAAACCTTAGCAACCAGAGCAAACAACTGACTAGCCCCTTCATTCATCTCTTCAAATTCATGGCACAACACTACTTCCTTTGAAGAAAGTAGTGTTGGGCAGGTGTGGCCAGGTGGGGACCCCCTTATGTATAGAGACTGGGACTGCACTCGGTATCAAAGATTGAACTAGACTGATATGTCATGAGGCAATACCAGCAGCCCTGTACTGATTATTATTATTATTATTATTATTATAAAACAAATGGTTTCATTATGTTAGAGGTTCGGAGTCCAGGAACCTATCAAAAAAGCTGCCTATATTCATTGTTGAAATTACATAATTTATTATTATTATTATTGTTATTTTACTCATGAATAGGATTTTGAAAAAGAAAATAATTATTTGGCACCCCAATGCCAAACCTGACAAGGTACTATGGTATGAAGGTTTTGGGTATATAGGTTTGAAACTGGTATCAATGATGGAATTAATACTGGTATTGAAGACCAGACTAGTAGTTTTTTCTTAAAGGGGCAATCAATAGTTGGCTTGATACAAGCTTTAGCCTCAATCCAAATTTTGGAGAAACCAGAGAGAAAGAGAGAGAGACACCCATTTCAGTCTGGTATTAGTTTTTAGACACCAATTTACATACTCATACCAGGGAGCCATCCTCTTAGCTCCCCTGGTATGAATCCTACCTATGGCCATCTTTTAGAAACCCTAAACCCAACTACTAGTCATGGCCATTGCCTTTTTTAATGGGGGTGGTTTGCTTGCCAAGCTGCTAAACCCTACTAGCCATCACATGCACCAGAACCAAAAGGAGAACATGTATGGATGGACCTCTCTAGACCCTAGTGTTTTCATCGGCCTCTTGGTTTTTTTTTATGTATATGATGATGAC
>Ga0209208_10007207_pt1 | contig 15139 bp, 7 predicted proteins | sample S1TSphfallax_3_FD_187694 | JGI IMG/M metagenome (GOLD analysis project Ga0209208, IMG submission 187694) | Host-associated microbial communities from peat moss isolated from Minnesota, USA - S1T2_Fd - Sphagnum fallax MG (SPAdes) (version 2) | ecosystem: Host-associated > Plants > Peat moss >...
TGAAATTACCTTGACCATGGAAGTAGTTGGCTGATTAAAACTCCTGTAGTTGAGTGATTCTAATTTTCCACAAGTGCTGTGAACCTATCCAACTTTATAGCAAAAGAAGATCCAACAAGAAGGAAATGGGAAAAAAAAAAAAAAGAATAGACCTCAGTCCTGCCAAATGTTATTTCAAGAGAACATGTTCTACTTTAATTAGCAACTTGTAACAAATCAGCTTTGAGAGTAAGAGGTGGTGTTCATAAGGATTGGAAGTTGGGTGGCCACTAACTCCCAGAATTTGTAGCTTCTCCTCTACAAGATGGCCATTAACTATAGACAATGTGTGACCCACATATGTAAAAGAAGTAATTTGGTAGTTTCGAAACAGAGGTGTATTTCAATGCAGGTTGCAACGCCCTTCACTTTGTAAACTATTCCTATATGTGAATGGTGAAGAAAAAATAAAAACCCTTCAAAAGAATGGCAGCTAAAGTACTGAACCTTTCATCATCATGAAGGGTCATGTGAAAAACTCAACTGGCAAATGAAAGTGCTACATACAAAATGAAAGGCAACTTTTTGTAAATGGAATCTAAAAGTCATAGGCCATGTTGGGTCTATGCCCATAAACAATTTAGAATGTGGCATTCAATTCTTAGGCTTGTACATTTTAGCCCTCTTCTGTGACCTAAGGCCAAACAGACTGAGTGGTCATGAGAGACACGCAATACACAATGAAGAATATCAATGGTGAACTCTTTTAAGTACTTTGTGGAGACATTGTGGAAAGCATGTGAGTGAAAGTCTACATTAGTTGGCCTTTGGGAAAGGGTGATGATAAATCCATCAAGCTAAAATATTTGTGAGCATGGCTTCTCAAAGCTGAACTGGGTGAAAAATGATGTGAAGAACATACATTGAAGCTTTTAGATCTTTCCAGATGCAATTATGAGGGTATCAAAGTTATGTTAAAAGGAGGTGCAAGCTTATGGGTTGGCCTAATATCTTTGATCTTTTGAGTGACATGAAGCCACAAAGAAGTATTGAATTGGATATAGATTTACATAATTGATGTTTGAATTTTTCACCATATTTTGACATCTGGTTTATTAGCTTTCAATTCAAAACTTTATTCCATGTTTTTTCAATTTTATTTTTTTTTATTTTTATTTTTATTTTTAAAATATCCTACACATGTTTACAACACATGCACCAAAAACATGAAGAACTATTAATAATTTAACAGTCCTTCAACACGAAGGCAAAAACATTAGGCCTTTGTTATGAAAGGTAGACCCACCCTTCAAAATTTTACACTGTTTCTAATGGCAGGGAGGGAGGGATGGGAAGGGGGGAAGGGTTTTATTGGTTTTTTAATTCTTTGACATTAACAACTTTTATTTAAGGTCTGGTTTTGCTTAAAATATTTTCAGGAGATATAACGTATGGTGTATGGAGCATGCATGGATAAATCAACACCTCAAGAGACCAAGTATTAGTTAATTATCCATTGGGCCTAGAGCCTTTCAATATAGATGTAGCAAAGAGCTCCTCAAGATATTTTGAGGACCATTTGATTTTGCAGTGGGGTTTGTATCTTCTTCTTTTATGGTCCATTTGTACCATTGTTCTATCATGCATAGTTGAAATGGTAATGAACCTCTTTTAAGATGTGTTCTAATCCTGCTTTCCATGTTGTCATGTCCATACATATAAGGTGGACGTCTTTAGTGGTAGGGTCTTGTAGCAAATGTGACTTCTTGTAGAATGTTTTGTGGATTTTTTCAGCTACTAGTAGTTAAGGGTTGGGAGTTGGGAGCAGGAACATCTGAATAGTGAACTGTAATCTCCACCTTCGTTGCAATTTGCATATGGCCAGAGCCATTGTTGAATCTTCTTCTAGTGTGGTAAATGAAGTAGCAACTGGAGAAGTTAATGAAAAGAGTGAAGCAAGTAGCTCATCACATAATGGCTTTGGCCCCCTTATGGCACTTGTTCAAAACCCCAACAGTTAAAATATGGAAATGTCTTAATGATATTCTCCAAAAATGAACTCGGAGTTTACAATAACATCTGGTGAACTCTCCTCAAAATGGAATGGGTTTAAGTGATCCATCACCCATCAGTGCAGGATCCATTGGAAACCAGTGATGACTCAGTTGTGGTTCATCCACAACTGAGTTAACAAGCTAACCAATCCTCTAAACCCTGCTTCCCCTACCTAGATAACTACCAACTTCAGAGGGTAAGTACCAGTCTTGTATCAATATATAGGGTGCACAACCCTGGTATATGGTATTGGTATGAGTACTGGTGTTGAAGAACATATATAACAGACTTCAAGTATGACCTGAGACAATACCAACCTTATACCAGTACCAGTCTGGTATGGTATGGGACCTTATGTATTATGAGGTACATTCCTGCCTTATACCAGTACCAATACCAAGTTTCTACCTGGTGTATACTAGGCAAAAGTCAGCATTTGACATAGCACCAGGACCTGTCAACTGGTATGAAAGTTTGTTAAAAAGTACCCAAAAAAATCTCTCAACCTGGACTAGTCTGGTATGTTCAAAACCATTCCAACACTGGGGCCAAACTTGAACAACACCCACCAGCACACCATGCAAGATGGATGATGGATGAACAAGAAACATTTTTTCATTGTATTTTCATCCAGTAGCTAACCACAATGGTAAGCTATGTAGTAACCAGTCTTGGCCAGTTATTGAATTTTCTTTTCATAATTGTGAGGTAGGTTTTTTTTTTTTAAATGGGTGCCAGTTAGGTTATGAATATTTTTTTGGTAATAAACAATGGAATGTAGGTTTTCAAATGCCTGGTTGATAACCACTGGTTAACATGCCGGTTATATGTTGACTACAAGGGTTTTAGAAAATTGTGGCTAAAATATATATATATATATATATTCCATTGTTTTCAAATGCCTGGTTGATAACCACTGGTTAACATGCCGATTATATGTTGACTACAAGGGTTTTAGAAAATTGTGGCTAAAATATATATATATATATATATAATTTTTTTTAATATCATAGAAAAATTTAGTGCTTTAGGATTGATAACCTACCTTGATGACAACTAAGTCAACTAGGTAGGTTATTGTATTTTTAAAATTCAATACCAAGTGATTAGGTTATTAATCGATTATAATAAAATCAATAACCAGCTGGTGGGTTATTAATAAGTGGCCAACACTGGTACTAACCATCTACATGCCTACCCAATAGACCAATTTACCAACCTACATAGTAACTAGTTCTAATTTCTAATTTGGTTCTCAGTTGAGCCAAAATTTGGAACTTAGCAAAATAAATCAGCATCACTTTCCTTTTCCTGATCAATTCCTTTCTTTCTTTCTTTCTTCTTTTGTTGTTTCACTTTTTTTTGTAATAATGTTTTGGCAGGTCTTCAATCACGAGATTGTAGATTGTGGGTTTGCCACATTGTCGAATTAGCACCTTGTTAAAAGACTATTCGGCGTCATGATTTATTTGTTGTGTTTGCTCAGCCTCCATGAGGACCAGTGTTTTTTTTTGTGGCAAATTTTCACCACTTGGTAACCAATAAAACAATATAGTGTGACTCGTAAAAAGAATTTTTGTCGAAAAATTGTACCAAAAGTCAACAGATTTTGAAAAAAAAAAAAAGAATTTTGAAGTCATCATATTTAGAAAATAGGTTCAAGAAGGTTGCCAAAATATAGCAGGATTCTAAAAGAAGTTCAACTTTCCTCTCTTCCCCGTAGCCAAATTTGGCTACTTCTGCTTGTTGATAATTGCCAGTGTGCTACATTGCAAAATTGAAAAAACACAGGGAAAAAAAAAAAACAGACCTGTTGAGGACATTGTGAATTACAACCACCACAATTGAATCTTTCTAATATGCCAACTTGAAGAGAATGATGACAAGAATATGTGCAAAGCATAAGTAGCATTGACTTGACATTTTAAGACCAAGCTCACCAGATGTTAGTGTAGTCTGTGATCCTTTGGCTAGTCCAAAGGTCTTCCACACACAGCCAGCAGTTTTTAGTGAAAGGCTACTTATTATCATTCACCATTTGACTTGAATACAAACAAATTGGAATGGCATCTAGATGACACATCAAGTCCATGTTTGAACCAATTTCACAATGGATCCCATCACTCTTTAACCAATGACAACCAACAAGCTAAAAGAAACCAAATGAAAATGCTGCCATCAGCGGGATTTGGTGGCTTGAATTGTGTGCAAGACCGTGTCTTGAGTGAACTAGCAGTTTAATGTTATGATTGAAGCCAGAGTTTATTGGCTCTGGCCTTCAGTGTAGAGACATTGTGATGCTCTGAAAAGCAGGCCAAAGTTTGGTATCCGTAAGTTCTACCAGGGTCACTTGGAGTCCACCATAGAAACATTTCTCACAAAACTCCACTTGCAATTCACCATGCTAACCACCATGTACTTCCAATTTCGTAAGTCGCATATTTACCATCCTCATGATGTGATTTAAAGGGCAGAGCCATCAGGCCACAAGCCATTTGACTTTAACCTTTGCCTGTGTTTTGCTCATGGCTGATAGTTTGATCTCTTGACCATGTAAACTTCATCCTTTGTTTGAATTATGATCATTGTAATGCAATCACAAGAGCACTTAAAGCTAAGAATGCTACTGCCAATGATTTATAACCCATATAATTGTGGGAACCAAACAATTCCCAGCTTAAGACAGTAGAAGCATATAACATAAAATTTATGTAATAATTCAAGGGCAAAACTGCACAGCAACAATTGTCCACAAAAAAACGATGTCAAGCAATTAAAACATGTAGTCTTGGATCTCCATTTCATACCTAATACTCTCTGTACAGCTCAAATTGGTCTATAAAGAATGTAACCATAAAACCACTAGCTGAACCTGTTCTATGCTCTCTGCATGCATGCACTCTCTGCCTTAGCTCTCGGAAAAATTTCTACCCTAAAACTGTGCACTTCATCATGTGCACAAAAAAATTCAACTGCACATGAGGTTGCCACCCCATTTCACCAAAAAGGGGGAAAAACTCTGAAAAGTAGCAAAAGTACCACAAACCTCTGCAATTCTTGCAGATGTCTGTAAAAAACCAATTGGGTACCTTGCACTGGTTGTAAACAGTAGGCCACCAAACTACAACACCGTACTCATATCACACAATCTATTTTGAGTGTCCTTGTCAATGTGAACTTTCAGAATGTAAAAATCTCACCATAAGTATTGATGGGTCATTCATTCCTTGGTTCATCATCTCTTGACCTCTGGAAATCACTGCAAAAAATATCAAACAGGAACACCCAAAGTAGGCTTAAATGGGAAACTAGCAATTGGAAGAGTGTAATAGGGGTGGTAGTTGTGTAGTGAACTCCACACCCCTCTCTTTATGCTATACACAACGATCTCACGGCATGGGTTGTTTCCAGGAAAATGCAGGATGGAATCCCGAGTTGCCACACATTTGCATGGAAACATCTCGCCTGAACAGCCTGCCAAGACTTGTTGTGGCATCTTTGCCACTGTCCGCCAGGTCTGTGTCGCTGGTTGAAGCTCAAGAATCAAGTTACTATTGACAACAATGAAAACCTTCTCATCACAGTCTACCACCTGCAAACATTGAGGTCCCGGGGTCCTGTACACAAAATCATTAAAGACACCTGACTTTATGTTGTACGATATCACACCTGCCCCTTTGTTTCCTAAGTCCCATGCAACACAGTAGAGAATACCATCACAAACCGCACTGCTATACCGCTGGCATGTGGCCAATTCTGTGTTGGGTGGTAGTCTACTATCCTCACTTCTCCATGAATTGGACACTGAATCATAAATCTCTGAAATCGTGTCACTCACACCATGCTGCACCCCTGCCAAAATGATCTGGTACACCTTTGTGTGCTCGTCAAGAACCATATGGGCTACATGGATCTCATCAAATTTGTTCTTGGTTGGTGGCAGAACCTTCCAGGATTTTGTTAATGGGTTGCAGACAACAATCGAATCTTCTTCTTCTTCTTCCTCATCCTCATCAGATGAGTCTGACGAGGAAGCATCATCATATATGTGTCTCTTTATCAAACAAAGCAGTCCCCCTGCCCCAGCACGGATGCGGGTATACTTAGAGCCACCACCACAGAAAGCCACAGAAGGCAATCGCTTCCAGCAGTTCAACTCAGGTTCAAAGGCAGCAACAATGTCACCACCACTGTATGACAAACCCAAAGGGCAGGGAGATACCCTGCTCAAAACTTCATCAAAGGTTTTCTGGAACTTAGGGCAAAGGATTTTTGCATCCCACCGCTTGCATACCACACGACAACGGAAGAGATCCCGTAGTGGAAGCCGAGCAAGAACGCAGTCCTGTAGAGTGTCTGGTAGGTCTTCCCACAGTGTTTCTTGTTGAGGAGAGCTACACTCTGATGAATTTTCTGTTGATGATGGTGATGTGGCTCTGCATTGAGCTTTGCCTCGAAAGGCTACCGTAGTGGTGCCCATAACAGCCAAATCAAAAGCTGCACAGACAAACCATACCCAAAAGACAAAATCAAGTTAAAACAGAATGCACACATACTGCCCTTATACAGGAGACAGAAACATATTAACTTCATGGAACAGCTCCAGACATGAAAAACCAATACATCTATGCCTACATGTAGGAGAGAACTGTGAATATGTTGGCCTAGTGCAACAAAATGGTCCAAGGGATATGAAAAATAACAAGATGGTTGCTGAGAGAAACTCTACGACAGCATGCAAGATGACAAACAGATGTTGTGTCAATTAAAACCAAAGAAACCTGATGAGAACAAATACAGTCAAAACCCTTTTGAAGGTCAGTCACAAACTACTGGAGACATCACCTTGACTTTTATCAACTCCCAACAGTGGTTGCAGATAAGTAGACAATCAGCTCAAACTTAGGGCAAACCCTTTGTTTACACAAATACTTGTGTCCTGACTTCGTGGTGCATTTCTATGAGCATCAAGAAGACATAGTCATGGCGTTAACTACAACTCGAGATGCACAAATGACCAAAAATCATGCAGAGTGGAATGGGGACTTTTGTCACAAAGGGCAACCCTATGGGGTTCAGCAATTATCTTTAAAGGATGCTCTAAAGGCATGACCAACAGGCAACAGATACAGGAGACATTGCAACTAAGGTTTGGAACCAACAGGATTCAAAGCAAGCAGTCCATCTACATGGCTGGATAAACTGACTGACGATGGGTCCCCCACAAGCAATGCTACAAAACACATAGCATAAACCTGACAATTTCAAGACCAAAAAGCAAAGCAGAAAAGCAAGCTCAGCCAACAAAGAGTACAAGCAGATATGACTTATCTCCAGCGGATAACCACAAAACCACACCAACCCATTGTTTGGCAAAATAGCATATTCCAAAGAATGACAGAGCAGAACTCAAAAAGAAACAAAAAAAATTTCTGGTGATCAAAAAGTTCCGATCAGGATGCATCAGAATTGAGCACAAAACCCATGAATTCAAGCACATCTTGGCCTTCCTGTGAAGAAACAAAAACAGAAAAAGCAGAGTTGAAGACTACACATAACAGCAAGAAACTTAGGTAATCTGTTTTTAATAAAAAGCTGGACAAGAAAGAGCAAGAACTAGAAATACATCTGTGAAATTGTAGAGAAATCTCCACAATTGGACAAGCAAGAACCAGTAGTCAACCATGATTCTTGGTGCTGCAGTCACTGACTGGAAATAATAGGGCTTGAAGATGGATAGGAAATCCAAAGCAAGAAACAAGAGGAACCTAGTCACAAAGCAAAGCATGAGCCAGCCTGTTTTGCTCAAATGGTCTTGTGCACCTTTGTGAGGATCAATGAATAGAACAATCCCTTTGTATATATGCAATCATGCAGTTGCAATCTCAGCATCTGCCGGGATGGGATATATGATTTGATTGCTTCTAAAACAACAGCATCCTCTAGGTGTCAAAAATCAGATGGGGAAACTCTTCTTGCAAGCCTTGTTTATCTTCTTCTGTACTCAAAAGAAAAATGAACCACACAAAGATTACAATACCTGGAGAACCAGTGATGTATTGCTGTTGTCTGTGTGAAGGTAATCTGTGTGAAGGAAGGACGCTCCCGCTGAGAGTTTCTCCCCGCAGAATAACAACTCAGTCGACGATGTGCAGTTGCTGGTAATGATGATGATGCGCATCTTTCAGCTCAAACGGCGACTGAGAGGCAACCCAAAAGAAGGATAACCGCTGAAGCTCCACTAGGCACACACCACAAAACCAACTTTCGCCGCAGCAGCAGCCACCCATGTCTCTCTCTACCTATATCTGTCTTCCCCAAAACCACCCCAACTGCATCAGACATGAAATCTCGCCCCTAGACCTTCAAAGTTGAATCTATCAACCAGACCTTCAGAACCCCAAAAACACATCATCATCTCACCCACCCGCCCCTTGAAACTTCTGAAGGCACTCAAATCACCCCCGAGAGAGAAAAACACGAAAGCAACACCATCACCCACAAAATGAGACAAAAGTTTGAACCTTTACTGTCTCGTCAAAAGACAAGCAAAAAGCAAACAAGACACAATTCAAGGAGAAAAAAACAAAGGCAAGATCCGAATCAAAAAACCAACAACAGCAAGATGATGATCAGCCAACATCAGCATGCTCAGTTCATCATCACCACCTTCATCATCATCATCATCATCATTATGATCATCATCTCCTTCCTGGTTCTTCTTGCCCTCGGCCACTTGGGTCCAAGAGAACGTGACCTCTAGACACGAGACACAAGTAGCACCGCCTCTAGCACACACCATCGCCTTCAGGAGCAGAAGCAGCAACGAAGAAGAAGAAGAAGGAATTAGGAAGTTGTTCTTCAAATGGGATTATTTTTTTTGGGTTTTGATTGATTCACCCAATTTTTTATTTTGCAATTCTTAACTTTTGGACCTTTTGGGAAGGCAACAACCACCCCAACTCTTAGAACTAGGTTAGGTCTACTATTCATGTAATTGGGTGTTGGGGGTTTGTGGGTGGGTGTTGTTAGATGATTGCTATTCATGTAATTGGGTGTTGGGGGGTTTGTGGGTGGGCGTTTTTGGGTGATTGCTATTCATGTAATTGGGTGTTGTGGGTTTGTGGGTGGGTGTTTTTGGGTGATTGGGTATATTGTGGGTGAGTGGGTGGGTGTTCCTCTTGTTGTTGTTCTTGGGTAAAGTGAGAGTAGTATTGTCCTTTGAGGAGGTTCCAAGAGCCACTTAATAACAAACCAACTTTTAAAGCCATTCTTTTTCCTCCCACCCTCTCCTCTTCTTCAATATCTTCTTTATTTAATCTTCACTTCTTCATCACCCACTTGAACCTGCCCCCATTAAAACCTTCCTCAAAGCAAGCAAGCAAGAAAGAAAGAAAGTCAGTAAGTCATTCAAGAACGTGTTATTAAAAAACATGATTTGTAGGGTAAAGGCCCCCCAAGGTGAAGGCATTCATTGCCATTTGGTAACAAACCATTTTTAGTGCTTTTTTTTCTTTTTGTATCAACCCCACTTCTTCCTTTTCTTCTTAGTTTGATTTTCCCAACTCCATTGACATCCCTCATCACCACTATTCTCAAAGAAAGAAAGTCATCAAGGAAAGTCATCATCATGTTATTATAAAAAACTGGATGTGTGTTCAGGCCCCAAGGAAAGGACCCAAGCTCAGTGCATTCAGGAAAAATGGGGCCCTAGCTGAGTCAAGTACAGCATTGCAGGTTCCGGGTATGAGGCAGATGTAGGTCTGGTTATTAGGAATTTAGAGCAAGAGGTTCAAAATTTTGTTGAAACCAGGTTTGGATTATGAACCTGCCTCTTGTTGAAATCTGAACTCAAACCTGAATTGGGCTATTGTGAAATGCATATCACAATAGGTGAAGCCATGGCAAATCAAGTAAAAGTTTTGTTGGTTTGCTTAACAAGGTAAAATTCACATATCTCAACAATGAGAGGGGTCAAATATAAATACATTAACATATGTGATTTTGTATTTTATTATTCAATTAGCATGCTCATTTGTAAGGTCATGTTTTGGCCATGCCATGTTAAAGATAACTCAATATATTACTAATGACATTAAGATTTGTGATGGAGTTTCGGAGGTCAATTTGAAAGAAGCTCAATTAGAATATCACTACTTAGATACAAAATTTTGAAAGGGGAGTCAAGAGTGGAAAGAATCTTGTATCATTACAAGATTGCCCATCAAGATGTTGAGAACTTCAATGAAAACATGATTTTTTTCTCAAGTCATCATGTTCTAGAAAATATTGGAATATCAAAATTTTATTTCCATTTGTTATGGATAGTAACAAGTTGTACATTTATCTTCCACAACACCAATATTTTAGACTTGGGCTATGATTCAAGCCATTACAAATACACTACTCCTTGTTGTGAAACTTCACATTAAATCAAAGTCAAGGCCATTGGTTGTTGCCAAATGGTTTTTTTTTAATTTCATCTTATGCATTTCCATGAAAATTGATTTAGCTAAAATTCAAACTTAAATCAATTGTTGATTTGTTAGGATTGATTTTGAATTACAAGAATTCAAGTTGAAAATGATGACATCAATCATATGTATTATGTCTCCATTATTGGCATTTCTTGAACTTACAATCTTGCCAAGGTTCATAACATGTTGGTTATCATGTTCGACCCCCATTTCAAAAATATGAATGTTATACAAGATTTGTGGGCAATGCATTTGCAGTCAAATTGTGGCAAAATATAACACTAACATTGTGGGTAAATCTGCAATATAATGAACCACTACAAATGTAACCATTCTTGAATAGCACATTTGTCAGTTTTTGACTTCATTTAAGATTAAATTTTTTTCATGTAATCTACATAGTGTGATGAAATATACATTCAAAAATGACATTTAGAAATATGAATCAATTATATCAACATTTTAGGCTGCAAAAGGATTAATTAAACACTTGTAACTAGTCCTAAGGTCCTAAGTAAGTCACATAAGAATGATCAAAATTTATCTACATTTGTTTGGAAAATTTTCATATTCATGTAGATTGAACAATTATTAGACTTTACATGGTTTCGGATCATCATTGGAATTGATATATAAATAAATTGTAAAATTCAGAATTTACAATTTTCTTCTCAATAGCTCTTGGATAAATATAAAGATAAGTTGTAACATTCAAAAAAACTAAACTTTATTATCATAATATATTTTACAAGTCAAATATGTGATTAAACCATAAATTTTGTGAAATGGCTACATGCCATTTCAATTTCCAGTTTCAAGTCCTTGCCTTTTTGAAAGGAACAAAAGAGCTGGGTGTGGTTCATTTTACTTTGGACACACCCTTGTGTGTGTTTTTTTATTGCAAATGTTCTTAATTTCATTTCAACCTTCTTAGGGTAGTAATAAAATTGGTGTCAATTGAGGATGATGATTTTTTTTTGGGAAAATTACACCAAATGATGATGCATTCATGTTCATTTTGGAAAAAAATTCAATTGTTTCAATATTTATCTATGTGATTAACAAAATTTGAAAATTTGTCAATTGGGTGGGCAAATCATGCAATGCAATTTCTTAATTTCTCTATAATATCATGAACTCAATAGTCCCAAATCCATTTTTAGAAAAGGGCTACTTAATAAAACCAAAAATAACATGAAAACCAAAGTTTTAAAGGGTTTCCAAAGGGAAGGCAATCTTATACCTTCCAAATAAATAATTAAGAAAAAATTAAAACAAGCAAATAGGAATTTCCAACAAGTCTAAGGAAGGTAGGAAAATAGTTTCCATCCTACCCGTAACTTCTAAAATTACTAATCCAAAACTTACCAACCATCCTACAACCTACCTAGGTGAAAGCAAGGTAAAGTGTACAATTCAATTACCTTGGTGGTATATTTGTCAAGCTAACAAGAAGTAGGACCAGAACCCATCATAAAATTAAGGTGCAATCATACTAACATGTGCCATTAGTAGTTGTAACCACTACTTAAAAGCAATTTTGACACTAAAAGCACAAATTGAAAATATTTTTATTACATATTTTGGATTTTTTTAAATATATGCCTTAACATAATAGTATTTTAAAAAATTAAGATTCTTAAAAAAAATTTGAAAGAGATATTAAAAAACATTTAAGAATATTCTTTAAAAAACAAAAAAGAATAGTTTAAAGGGGCGGGTGTGGCTCCTTATAGTGTGGTTGGACCCATTATTATACATTTAATACTTTTACTTAAATGATAAAAACAAGATACTTTTTCACTATTATGAATTAACTTTTAAATTTTACATTGTAAAAGTAAGTTTCAAGTAGAGTTTTTAAAATGTAAATAACTTTTGAAGCCTACTTTTGCAATGTAAGATTTATTTTAAGTATGTGTCAAGTATATTCTACTAAAGATAAAGTAAAAAAAAAAATAGTTTCCTTCCTTAGAATATATAATGATCTTTATGTTATAACTTCACACAAAATTATTTCATTAAATTTTCTAGTGAGAAAGTACCTTTGAACATCATTTTGATTAATCAAATTCAAAAGTATTTTTTCATTACTTTTATTATTCCAAAGTTTCTCAAATTTTGTATTCAACTTAATATAAACCCAATGGAAAAGACCATGGTTTCAAAATGAAATTTAAATAAAATTTGAATCTACTTTCTTGTGTTTTTGTTTAAAACTATCTCATTTTTAACTCCATTTTAAATCAAGGACATTTAATTATATACTTTAGCATGCTTTCACCCACCTTCCTATTTATTTACTTAATTAGATACATGCTTAAGACACTAAGATACGTATGATAGGTTAAATAGGTTTGATAAGATAGAATAAATTAAGTTAGGTAAATTGGGCCAAGCCAGGCTAAGCCACCACCTAGACATGTTTATATGTTTTTTTATGACGTACTTGTACTTACCTTACCTATCTACTTCCCTATCACAAAATATTTTTTTCATATTACAAAATGATTAACTTTAATTTGGGCAAAGTTTTGATTAATCAAATTGTTCATCATCCACCAATCAAAATGACTAGTCAAATGGTCCATTCCTCACCAATCAAAAAGACCACCCCAATCATGACATCCCTGTCAAAATTGACTTGTCCAATATGACAAAATGGCCTTTTTTATGCCTATCCATTTTTGGTAGTATTTGACCAAATTCCCTAGTCAATTAAACCATGATTTATACTATGTCCAACCATGAATTGTAACCATGAATATCCCCATTTGGCAAAAGGAATTTAAATCCCATCTTGTGACAAGCCAACAAGTTACTTACCAAAAGGTCGACAATTTATATTCATCTCTATTGTTCATGACCTAAATTATCTTGGTTTATATTAGTTTTCCATTTTCCCTCTTTCTTAAATTAATGGATTGTTTCATTGGGACTTCTTTTTTTTCTATTTCAAGGTCAATTGCATGGTATTGTCTTTTCTATCATGTCTAAGACAATGATTCATTTGACCACATTTTTTAAAATGTAACTTTTATTAAACCAACTTCATTTCAAGTTTCTAGCATTTTCAAGTTTTAAGCAAAAACATTATGTAGTGTTTTTCTTGATTTGGTACTAATCATCTTTATACTTGTTGATCATTTTTGAAAATTATACATAAAGTACTCTCATATAACTTTTATAATCATATCATAACACTAATCTGTTGGTAAATTTGTAAATAACACTATTCCATTTTAAGCCTTTGGAAAACCTTCATATTCATTTCTATTTATTTTACAAATTCAAAAAAAATTCAAAGAACCATGTAACACATGGCAAGGTCCTTGAGATTAAAAAACCATCACATGTAACCATTTAAAAAAAAGTTTTGACATAATCAACTAGCTCATTAAGAACTACTAGGTTTTTAAAAAAAAATAGGTGACATGGTTGTGAACATGTCAAACTAGGTTATCCACCTATTGAAATTCTTTAAGGATGGAGTTTGCTCCATGATTTTTAGTTACATAAATATTTGATATTTTTTTGGAAAGATGTTGAGTTCAATTTCACAATTGTATTTTCTCCAACTTGGCCACATTTTGGCTATAAAAGTTCAAGAATCCTATAAGTGTTTTGTTACTTACAATTCATTTGCCAATTAAAGCCATAGAATTGAAGAATTGTTCATCCTCCACACTCCCAAGGACTTGTTTCATGGCAATATTTGTCAATATGATGTCTTATTAAAAAGACAACAACAAATCATTTTGGGGTAAAAACACATTAAAGGTGGGCTACTTTAGGCAACATCATTGATATATTATTAATATATGATAGTAGTAAATTTGAATCTTGCTTGTAATCTTTTAACGATTTAAAATTCAAGTAAAACACTTGGGAATATGCATGACAAATTCTTTTAACTCACAGTTTAGTTTAAGTAAAAAATAATCTTGATCCAAAGGTTAGATAAAGATGATCAAATCAATGTAAAATCATATATAATATACTTTTTTATTTTGAATTTTGACAACCATCCATGGGGTCTCGTGCTTGTGATTTAAGAATATTAACAAGTGAAAACAAAATGCGAAAGAAAAACCATACCCAACTCAAGAATGTTTTACTTTTTCATTTTCAATGCATGTTTGACGAAAATTTGTATGACTTGTGAACCAAAAAAATGCATATAATGATGAAAGTGTTCTAGGAAAATGCAACAATGTTTTCATTGCAAGGAATTTGCAAATATATGACTAGATTTATGACTCATTTTTAATCATAATTACCACATGCAACTTGTTACAATGCCTAGTTACATAAAATTATAGTTGCAAAAGACAATATGTGGGACCAAGTTGTAAAGGCAATTGCATAAAGATGCGACTTACATGAACTTTTCATCCATCCAAACCAACTTACGTGACATCATCATTTTGCAACTGATTTTATGACTCAAAAATGTAGTTGCATTATTTATATATTTTTAAATATTTATTATCTAAATAGTAAAATAATAATAATATATATTTTTATATTATTGTTAATTTCATTAAATTCAACATGTATCATGTTGAAACGTGTCATTACATAGGCTAGGCTTTAAAATCAAGTTTAGGTTGTTAAGTAGGCTACAT
>Ga0209208_10007208_pt1 | contig 15138 bp, 15 predicted proteins | sample S1TSphfallax_3_FD_187694 | JGI IMG/M metagenome (GOLD analysis project Ga0209208, IMG submission 187694) | Host-associated microbial communities from peat moss isolated from Minnesota, USA - S1T2_Fd - Sphagnum fallax MG (SPAdes) (version 2) | ecosystem: Host-associated > Plants > Peat moss >...
GCCTAGTGATGACATTCTTCATTTTGCAACTTAAAATTCTTTAAAATTCTTCATTTAGCACCTTGTCATAACATTCTTTACCCGCAAATGTTTACCAAATTACACTGTTTACCAATTAAAATTCTATAAAATTCTTTAAAATTCTTGCTTCTTTGGGCTTCCATAACATTCTCGCACCAAGAATGTCATAACTATGATTTATTGAATTTCACCCCTTAATAAATATTTTTATTCAAGTTGGTAATTTTAATCCATAAATATTTTTATCAAATTGATGATTTTACAATGCACTTGTAGCATTTGAATAAAATATGTTTTGCAGAAAGTCAATAAGGATGCAAAAAGTGAACCACCGTAACTTGCATCTACCCCTTGGTACAAGTATGGAGGATTCAACAACATACCTTTTGGGTGAATTGGATATAAAAGAGGTTCATGGAGTTTGAAATTCATTTTAGTAAACTAAAAAAACAATTTTGAATATCCATGATGTTTTGAAAGTGGAATGGTGATGGAAGATACAAATCATATCCACAAGGATTTGGATTTATGACCAAAAGGATCTTTTTGTCAAATTTTGGTTGAATCCATTCAAGACACAATTGTTCTTGAAATAAAAGATGAACTCCAATCATAGGAAAAGAGGTGGATGAAAGTTTTGAGATAGGTTGAAAATGTTGGAGGGAACAAAACATGAAATTAACTCCATGGAAAATAAGTTGCATGACATGTTAACATTGCAATTGGGACATCTAAACTTATTTTTGCAATTGCAACAAGTACAAGTTCCATGCAATGTCTATTTCACCATAACATGTGTTACTTGCCAAGATAAACTTATCATCAAGATGTTACCTAGGATAGAAACAATCCATCCTCATATTTTGTGCAAGCATTTTCAAAAGATTCATGTTGTGGACAATAAAAAAGGTGTGTTGGTTATGTTGATGTTAGCAAGAGCACAAAAGAGTGTCCTTTATTTTGTTATTGGTCTCACAATATTTTCCCTTTTGTTGAAAATTGATGCCCATGTTGTGGTAGGAATTGACAACATGATACCTAATGTTGAAAAGGGTTTAACATTGGCACTTGACATACAAAGTCTTGGTAATTACTTACCCGCTTATGGAATTAGTGGAAGATTTGATTCATTTCAAATACAAACAACATTGGTGGAAAAGGAAGCTACATAAAAGATGACAGAAAATAAAGATGTTGAGCAATGGCTTGTTGACTCTTTGAAGGGGCAAAACATATCCAAGTTATTTGGTTTGATTAGGATTCAATACCACAAGATGAAATCTATCAAACATGGTCCATTTATTTAATGAGTTTGCCATCAACATAAGAAAGAACATTTAGCAAAGGGCATATTGAAGGATTGCCCAATTACACCTACCTAATTTTTGTTGTTCAACCAACATGAATTTGATTTAATTAAAAAATTTGTTATGTTTGTTATATAGGGATTAATTTTTCTTGGAGGTGGAAGTGGGTAGATATTTGATAAATCCATGATGTGAATATTAACCATATTGCATGTTGGTGGATCTAGCTTAATTTACCATACATTTATGCCATGCATTAGTTCAAAAAATTATTATGACTTAAATAGGTTGATTAATTTGAACATGTTAATAAGTTTTTAATTAGTGTCATTGGCAAATCATGGCATCTCTTGTACTACAAGGTGTTAAGGGTAGGAAATCTACCTAAATTAGCTAGTCCTATTGGGCTCCTAATAATTAGGTAGTTATTAGTAGTAGATTACTTATTGTCTTCTAATTTGCCTTTAAGATGAAGCCATTGGGTTAGGTAGCCCATGGAAATAAGTGATTGATATTTGTTTACTAATCAACTAGGAGGGATTTGCATGAAGATTAGGATAAGGGGCAAGTATTTTTGTGGGTGGAATATGAACCTTGTGTGGTTTATGGAAGAAGTGGATTAAAAGATTGATTTTAATCATTCTGGTATGAAGAGTTTTTGTACAAATGAAAAAAAGAGATCTTATATGAAGAAAGAAAAAGTAACGAAAGAGAATGTGTGAAGGTTGTGGGACTTGTGGTAGTTTCCTTTTTTCTATTTTTCTTTTTGCCTTATTTTTGACCTTTTGGAATGCTAATAGTATATTGTAGTTTGATGTAAAATATTGTAGTTCTCGTACTTGTTTATTTTACCTCTTTGTGTTACATTTAAAACTTGGTCTTGGGACTATTATAGTTTGTTGGAAGGTAGTTGCTACACGATAATGAAAATAGTTTATAGGTCGTTTTGTGAAAAACAACCATTTAGTAAGGTAGAGCAACAAGCTTTGGAAGGTATTGATCTACTAAACTAGGCACTATCATGTATAACTATTTGGATTGGATGGAAGGTAGTTACTTTCTTATTGTCTCCATGGATATTTAAAAATTCCAATTTTTTTTTTCTTTTATTTTACTTTTTTGGTTTTGTGTTGGAAGGTGGGGTTGTTGTCCCAAGGGAAATCATTAAAGATTTCCCTTTCCCTTGTGACTTTGATAGTTTTACTTGGGAACCTTTATCCAAGTTCTATTTTTAAGGCTACCATGTTTGTAGTCATACACAAGGAGTTGGCACCAAAGGTTGATGTGGTGAATGACCTTTGGGGTTTAAGGTAAAAAAGGAAAGATTTTGGAAATTGGGCATGATGGTAAATGTCCCTTTCCCACAAAGTTTAACACCTTGACATGGATGATTTGATTGAAACCAAAGCCTTCAAAGTCTTGTTTTTAAGATTTATGTTGGTTGAATTGCTTGAAAGATTGAACATTTTTTAGAATTTTTTGTTAACACTTGGGATGTTATTTAGAAGAGGTTTAACATTTAGGAAACTTTCATTGTATCACAATGGTGAAAAAGGAAAATAAACCTAGGAAAAGGATGTGACTGGAATTTCCAACATTGGAAAATGTACATTGCAAAGATAGAATATAATACTATTTTATGATTGTTAAAAGGTTGAATGATATTGATTTGAATCTTAGATTAACATATATTTGCCCCCATTTTGTATTGATAAAAACTAGCATAATAGAATTTTTTATTTTGATTGTGAAAAATTGATGACCACCAATTTACATTATGACCAAAAAAGGAGGTACTAGGCTTTTTGCCCTTTCTTAACAAATTTTACACAATGTCTCAAGCCACTAAGATTTACCTACCAACTCGAAGTCCTTAATTGCCCAAAATACATCTTATCACAATAGACCCACTAGACAAAGCCTAAAATCTCAAGTGCAAACTATTTGTTCTACAACACCCATGCAATGGAAGAAATTAGTGTTGCACATGACTTAGTAGCTACTAACCCTTTCACAAGTCAAAATCTCCAAGCTTCTTCAAATTTTCCAACATTAGATTAAGTCCAAAATGTCTAAATCCACATTGCAATTTATAATTATTCTCGACCAAAAATGTTGCTCTACCTTGGAAATAATGCATTTATTTCTTAAAATTTCAATGTGTTCCACAAACATGACTTAGTAGCCCTTGAGAATTTCAAAACTTCTTACCTAACACCACCTTTTAGTCTATTGCCAAAAATGTTTTTTTAAAATATGCATCCAACCATTTGGTCCTCCACACCCTAAAAGAGGACAATTATGAACCCTCTCCTCCCTCCCTCCCCCCACCTTTATTTTCATTCCTTTCTTGCCTCTTCCAAAAATACCTCACTACCTTCTTCCCACCAAAGGCCTTTTAAAACCTTCCTTGCTTAACACCTTCACTATTCCCCAAGCAACAACACTTTTGATGTATTCACTCAACGACTCCAAAAATTAAACTTGATCATTAAAAGTAGCCAACGAAAAATAACATCTAAACTAATTGCTTGTTGTAACCATCATCAGTTACAAGCAATTTTCAAACCCGAATAGCAACAATCAACAAAAAAATATTTGAAATTTAACCCCATTACATGCTATAACAACTTCATCTAGAAAACAAAGGAAAATTTATGAAGTTTGATTAGTAAGTACACAACACAACTTCCACGATTAACAATGGATTTTGATTTTATGATTTGTTAATAATTACATGTTGCTAGATAAGGTGAGGTGGTGAAATAGGCATGAGTGTTAATTTTTACATCAAAAAAATAAAAAATGAAAAAGGGGGTAAATAGGCTTGATAATTACTTTCCCAATTATTGAAATGTTGGGGGTGTTAATAAAATCAGGGAAAATATATAATTAAACTAATATAATTTTATTATATTCATTTGGAAATAGACAAAACAAAAAAAATTCAAAAAGATAATAGTAAAAGCTCATAATGGTGGTAATTTTGCTTTAAAATATAACTACTTTATAAAATTAAAAGAATACAACCACCAATAGAAATCACTAGAAGAAAAATGGGGTTTTGCAATTGGTCTAGGCTACATTTAATTTCTTATCACAAACAATGTATGCAACTAAAATCCCATTAGTTGTGTTTGACAAGTTGCATATGATCATATTGCAAATGACATGGTTTTTGGATGGAAATAAAAATCAACAAAATATATTTTCATCTTTTGACTAAAGATATACATATTTCTGTTTATAATGAACATGTGATCGATTTGGTCAACATTAACAACAAATATGTGTTGACATGTGATAGCATTTTTTAATATTTCAAAATTATTTTTATTTAATCTTGGAAAAATTCACATTGTCCATTTTAGATAGTCTCAAATCATGACATGTGGCACAATTTTAAAAATTCCATGTGGCATATTAATTATGTCAATTTTAAAGTTCAATTATTTTGTGACATGTGTCACATTTAAACCTAATTTTAATATTAATAAATTAAGTTTGGATTATTCAATTTAAGTTAATAAAATGTTGACATGTGGCATCTATGTAGATAGGTAAGTAGATAGGCCTAGGTTAAATACGTAAGTTGAAAATAACTTCATTTTATTATGGGTTTATGTTGAAGGTAGATTTTCCTGAAACTAGTATTTCACCGAAACAAAATTTTCCCTACCGAATTGCTTTTATAGAATTTTTTCTACCAAAATTGATTTTTACTACAAGTTTCCACTATGTATATTTAGGACTGATTTTTTTGGGATTGGGCTAATTACTTGTTCCATCATTTTTTACTTCTTTCTTGGAGGTATTTAAGTCTCTGTCCCTTTGTGGATTGTACAAGAAAATATTTTCTAGAGTAAATTTATCTTTTTCCTACCATACTTTTGTATGTAGAGTTCTATGTGTAGTGTTTTCCTTGGTATGTTTGTAGTATTCTTTGTATGGAAATATTCTTCCTTGCATGTTTGCTTCATGTTTGTTTCTATAAAAAGTTTATGAGGTTGCCTTACTAAGATTGGATAGTTGCCTTTGTGTTGAAGTTTTATGCTTACTTAAGGAGAGAATAATATTTTATCTTTTACTTCTTTATTTTATTTCTTTCAAAATTTGGTAGTTCATCGGGTGGCCTTAACATTTGGCGACCATGCTATGGATATTGAAATCAAAATTTTTGGTTCATTATCATTCATATTTGGACAAATATTGGTTAAAGTTATTTGATTTTACCAAAACAAACCACCGATTAATTATTGTTGTTGTTTGACAAATTAAAATAAAAAACATAAAATAACAAGTAGATTACAACTTTTTTATAGTCATCTACAATATGCCAATAGTGTTGACAATAAATATGAAGAAAATAATAGAACATGTTTTGCAAAAAAATGTTGAAGTAGGCCATGTAAATAACTTGGAGTGATTGGAGCAGCCAAAGATTGGCCCAAAGGAGGTTGCAACCTTTCACGGTGGGGAGTAAAACAATTGGAGGATGTTATCAAAAATATCGAACTAAAAACTATGGCCTACCGGAAATCATCCATCAGAATTATGACGCATTAAGACCTAATTGGAAATTCCATGGGAACTAATTTGGGACCCTATTGATTTTTATTTTTTGGTACCATGAGACCATTGTGACAAGTCCACATGCCAAAGAGAGTGTTATTGATCCACCTTAGAGGCAAATTGATGAACTATGCCAATTTCAAGGGAAAGACGCTTTTAATGAGGTACGAAGCGTGCAATGCTTGAGGATGAACATTTTAGATGAAGATAGTTCCATCAAGAAATTCCAGTAACCCCTATTTTTAAAATTTGTTCTTCTCTTCATGTGTTTCCAGCTTGCACTTTTTTTTGTCAAAGTTCGGGTCACCAAACAAACAATATTGATCAAGTAGTGTCTTGCTTACACAAACAATATTGATGGATCATAGACCTTATCTAGTATCATTAGCTATTTCAACTTTAGTTCCGAATGTTCAAAATTTGATGTATATTTCAACACTACTAAATGTTGCTTGTAGAAAACCAATTCTTCCACATGTCTCTATTCCATTTATAGGAAATGTCATAGAGAAAAATTTGGTAGGTTTTCCAAATTCAATGTATCATCATGTTCGACCCTATACACCAAATTTTGGTTATGCTTATAAGGGCATAGGAAATGTTCTTACAATGTGGCTTCCTATGTTCGATCCCTTAGTTAACCCCATGACATAACCAAAGCTAGTTTTAGGAATTGCACAAGTTGGGATTGTAACAGATTATGAAGAACCTTCAGATGAAGATGAGGATTATTCCAAAAGAAAGCACAACACCAAGATGCCATGAATTAGTCCTATCAGAAAATTGTACCATGACTAAAGGGGAAGATCATCCCAAATTAGAGATGGTGGTAAACTGGGTATTGGTGGATGGATTGTATCTATTAGTGACAATAATGGTGGACCTTTCGGTGGAGGTGGTAAAAGGCCTCCAAGAGGTGGCAATAGTGATCCTTTAGAAAGAGGCAGTACCGAACCCTTAAGAGACCAAAATCCAAAACGATATTGTAAGATTACTAAGCCCATGGATAAGGCTTGGAATTTGTGGTACCCTTTATGGTATCTTGTCCAACCCCTTATAGCACCAAATCCTCCACCAAGTAGGAAATCCTTACCATACCCATTTACATTGTGGGAATAGATTTGATGTTCATGTACACGTTTTTCACAAGGCCATTCAAGCCAATGGAAAAAAAAATGATTTTAATATTATCAATCTATTTTATTTTGCACTTTGTAATGTTGTATTTAAGTGGGGAGAGAGTTTTATGAAAGCCCATGCAGTTTGTAGATTTGAAAAGTTGGAGGCTACATTTTATAAACATTATCAAAAAGTACAAATGGATGAACAAGTGTACATAACATTACAGATGATAAAGTAAGGTGGAGATGAGAAGGTGGAAGCATATTATATGAATGTATATTGAAACTAGAAAATTGCCTTTAACATTAAGCAAACAATAGTTTGTTGACCACTCTCTTTCGAACATATTTACAACCATATTTTCGGATAACCATAGCAGGGATGAAGAGGAACACTTTGTTTGAACTCAAGGAAACTAAAGTCACTTGTGAAGAAAGTATGGGAGACACTAGTGAATATTGGAAATTGTTGGAACCATCAACCAAGTAGGAGAAGGCCAACAAAGGAAGGAAAACATATGTGATATGCAGTCTATGCAATAAACTAGGACATACAAAGAATGTTGCCACTAGAATCCAAAGAACTTGAATAACAAACTTAACAACAAAAAGGAGGACACACGATTTTGTATGCTTACTGCAAAACATTCAGGGTAACCACCAAACACACACCATTTCAACTAGTTCATGGCTTTTACCCTTTGATGCCAACAGAATACATGTTGCCCATGAACAATTCACATCCCGATCGAGATTTATTTCCTACTCGTCTTTTGATTAATTACATGGTCTTGAACACTTGGATGAAATTCACCAAGAGGTAGCAAATCGGATAGGTACAAGGCAATGGAGCATGGTATTATGGGCTCAACAAAACCACAAAATTAAGACTTTCTTTATGGGGATCATAGTTCTTTGGTTTCTAAAGGGTAGAAAAACCACACTAGAAAGTTCAAAAAATGATGGTTTGGTTTGTATAAAATATAATTTTGTTTCCCCAATAATACTATACTATTCATCAACATTGAAAAGTTTGAACCAAATCCCATTTTGGTGAACATTAATAAGTTCAAACCTTATAGATATTTGGGAAAAGCTCTTAGAGGACTAGAAGTTACCATCAAAGGGGGAGGAGAGCACAAAAATGACTCACAAGAAGATTTTCAATATGGTTCTATTGAAAATTAGATTACACCGAAAACCAGAGTTAACCGAAAAAATCTAGTTATTAACATTGGCAAACCAATATATGGAACTACAAAATCAAATTATTTTTTAGTTCATTGGATTTTGGTAGAAACCGACCTAAAAGTTGGAATTCCATTGAATGACACCTTTTCAACAAAATGGTTGGAAATTTTAGTTTAGTGATAACATCCAACCTGGAATAAGCTAAGAATAATTTTGGTTTGGCATACTTGATTGAAGATTCCACCCTATAATTGATTGAAGGAGATTATTCACTCTTTGGTTTGTAATTGACATGAACAAATTCTGATATAGAATTCGCACAAGAATATTCAATCCTAGAATTGTTAGTGGTAAATTTTGTAATTGAGGTAATCATGATTGGTTGTGTTTTCATTTAAACCAATGAAATGACACTAGAAGGACAAGAATTGATCTATAATTTTGAAATGATTTTTGCAACTGATGTTAGGTTTAAGCACCCAAACTTCAATACAAAAAGGAGGATTTGTTCATTCAATTCTTCCTCTTTCCTCCTAGTATTGTTATCCTGCAAAAATTTGTACCAATTTTTTACTAGTGAAAATGGAAGGAAACATCAATAAGGAGATGGCATAAAAGATGAAAAGGAGGGAGAATTTTAAATCAAAATTAGGTGGTAGCCAACTTGCACTAGAATTAGATCGTGATGACAAAAAGAAAGAGAAAATGGTAATGATTTTCTTCCAATAAGGGAAAGATCATTTTTTTGGAAATGGGCAAGCTCTAGCAATGGATTGTTGGAAGAAATGTAGAGTGGGCTTGGCATGTCAATGTTTTTGGTTTGCTCAATGTGTAGTTGAATTTGATTCGAAAGTTGGTGAAGGAGTTTTTACATGCCATCACACATTTCAATCTAAAAATTATAAAATCAATTCTGTAGTGAGTTTTGATTTTCATGATAAAAAAGATAGTGGCTAAAATGCTCAACCTACTAGAAATAAACATCACCAAAATACTAGCCAAGTCGACCAAGGAGAAGGAAAAAGAAAAGGAGGTGGCCATTTATTGGAAAATTGCTTTGCCAAAAACACTTGTTGATTAGGAAAGATGGAAGGTTTCCCTTTTCAAGGGAATCTATGTAGCCAAAGTATCAACATTAATCCAAATAATTTGGTTGAAGGGTAGCCAACTCACCTTTGTGGCAAAAAAACTAATGAGCTTTGTAGTGTTGGTTGAGCAGGGGGTGAAGGTGAACTAGTTTGTTATAATCTTCAACAACCTTTACAACAAGTTGCAAGATTTGTCAACATTGACAAAATTTGGTGTAAGTAGGGTTAACATTGAATTTGGAGTTGCCCAACTTGTAGACATCGTGTTCTGGAATTGGTTTTTAATAAATTTGACACTCATCCTACCATAATCAAACAAGAGGATGTAAGTGTTGCCAGATTAACACCATAAACTTATGCTATAGGAAACAACAAAATTCCAAGAACTTGTTTTTGGCATGCACCCATTGATCTTGACAAGGAGATGGAGGATGTCAAGGAAATTGATGGGTTGAGTACCTAATCGGAAACCTCAAGGAAACCGGACATCTCGCCCACACTTTTATCAACATTGAAATCTTAGAACTTGGGCCATCTTTTTCTTTGGAATCCCATATTGTTGCCATGGAAGTGCACTTCGACTTATAGATCACCAAAAACGCCAAGTCCACATAAGAAGGGCATAACATGGAATTCGAATCCAATTCGTATTGATCAAATTTTCAGTGCAAGACTTCAATTGAAATCACATCCGATACTTGCAAGTACTAAAACTCTTGCAAATTTTTCTAGCTAGTTGCATTGGTGCTTAGAAGGAGAGGCAATTGTGGTTAGAGATATACCAAAATTAAATATTCCATTAGAATATTTTTCCGGTGGAACCATTGCACAAAGCTTAGGAGAGGCAACTAAAGATTGTTGCCTCCTTGATACATCATTTTCAATATGGGATGGACTTTTTTTTCCCCATACCGTAATAAAAAATGTTATCGTTTCTTTGGGTGCATCTTCACAGAAGTTGCTAGAGGACCACATTCTTCATTTAAAGGACTTTGCTCAGATGGTGGGCAAAATCTCCAACGTTTTTTAGTTAGCCATAATAAAAAGGCTTCTGCAAAGGAGATGTTGCAAAAAAATTTATAGGAGGTAGCTGAGTTGAAAGGTTTACTCCAACACTTGTAGGCTGCCAACTGACAAGACTTTCTGACCATCCAATATCTTCAAATTGAATTGTAGGATTTGGAAGGAACGAAGAAGAAGGTTCATGAATTGGAAACCAAAAATTCCAACTATCGTAATGAACTACCATATTTCCATAAACAATTTATCGAAATCAGTAAAACATTGGGTTCCATTGATTTGCAACATGTCAAGCTTAAGAAGACTTTGGAGCAAAAGCATGCCAACCAAAAGGTGGTGGAGTAATCATTGACCTTTATTGAAAAATTACTCATTTTGGCGAAAGGGAAGGTAGAGTAGTTGGAAGGCCATAATGAGATGCTTATTGAAACAACATAAAAGTAACAACTAGAGTTGCGATAGTCAACTGAAAAAATCTAGTTGCTATAGTAAGATTTGGAGGAGTTATGGTAGAATCCAAACATTATTTAGGAAGAATTGGATTCCTTAGAAGAGGAAATGAAGATGTTGAGGCAGAAGGTGGAAGTTGCATACCTCTACCACCACTAGATGGAAGGAATTTGACAACTTAAAAGTGGAGTTTGCCTTTATGAAGGCATAACTCCCAATTTATCATAAAAATAATAAGAGAAGTTAAGTCGAATAGTGGGAGCTTTACAAAGAAGAAGTCGGTAAAGTGATTTGGGAGGCATTTGAGTCCTACCAAAAAGACCTAGAAACCACTGATGAATGATGCCACATCTGGTGATGTCACCTTTCGATTTCGGTAAAGCGCAAGTCCAATTTGGATTTGCATCTGAATCCAATATGCATAGGAAGGAGGAACATAATGAAGGTGAAAGAATGGAAGTGAGTTTGGTGGTTGCATTGAAATTGCAACCTACCGAACCTGAAGTAATTTTTGGCACTGGAATTCATGTGTTGTAAATGTTTTCAGTGAAGCAAAAGGTTTGCACCCGTTCAAGACCTTGCTTTTGTAAAAGCTACAACACATTTTGATGGCATAGCTGATTTGATGCTTTTCGGCATGACCGTCAAGGATGATTGTGCAAATTCAACCATTGAAATTGATATAGAGGGTGCGATTTTGATTTCGATACAACTAGAAATAAATGTTGTCCCTATTGCCACTACACCAAATCTTATTGCTACAACAAAAGGTTTAAGGGTAGATGTTAGGATAGAGGAAATAAAGGTTGCGATTATGGAAAAATAATATAAACAATGTATTTACAACAATGTAATCCCAATTAGATGGGGGGATGACATTGAAGGTAAATTTTACTAAAATTGGTAATTTATCAAAATTTTACCGAAACTGAATTTTTCCCTACCGAATTTTCTTTATTGAATTTCCTCTACTGAAATCAATTTTTACTACTGGTTTACATTGTGTATATTTAAGACCAATTTTTTTAGGATTAGGTTAATTGCATGTTCCACTGTTTCTAGCTTATTTCTTGGAGGTACTTAAGGCTCTATCTTTTTGTGGATTGTACAAGAAAATATTTTTTGGAATAAAATTATCTTTTTCCTGCCATACTTTGTACATAAAGTTCTATGTGCAATGTTTGGTATATTTGCAATATTTTGGTTTTATATATGGAAATATTCTTCTTTGCATGTTTATTTCGTGTTTATTTTTATGGAAAGTTTATGAGGTTGCTTGACTAAGATTGGACAATCCTCTTTGTGTTGATGTTTTTTGCTTACTTAAGAAGAGTAATAAGATTTTATCTTTTATTTCCTTATTTTATTTCATTCAAAATTTGGTAGTTCATTGGGTGGCCATAATAGTTTACTTTTTAAGGTTAATGTTTTTAAATAATTATTTGATCCCTTGAATGCCATTTGTACTTTGAATGCAATTATTGTACCTCATTATAATTTCACACAAAAAAAATGGAAGATAAAAAAATAGGTTAAACATTTTAGTTGTAAATGTGACCAACTTAATCACAAACCATTTGCAATTAGTTTTTATCATTAATTTTGCATTAGCCTATTTTTCTTTTAAACTATATTAACTATCATAAGTAATGATAGTTAAAGGAAATAATAATATTTAAATTTTTTTTAAAATAATAATATCAATAATAATATTACATATATATATATAATATTATATTTAATTTTAACTAATAATATTATATATATTATTGGTTAGTATCCTAGGCTACATATTTTATTGTAGTGATAATTAATAAAATAATTAAAAAATTTATCATTACTTGTACCTTATTTAAGCTGTTATTTTAGGAAATTATTATTTTATAATTTCACTTATTATAGCTTTTGTTAACTAAAATAATGAATATTTAGTAATAATCATTATATTCTAAAAATTATTAATTTCATAATCATAATAGTTTTATAATAATTACTCTTGTAATAATATATTTTTATTCCAGTATTTAATTATTTTTTACTAATTATGTACTTATTACTAAATCATTATTGTAGTTAGTAGCTACCATCCTCCCCAAATTTATTATTATTATTATTATCATGCTTCTTATCATTCTTATTAATTATAATTTTAAATATTTAATAATAATAATAATTCTAATGGTGGAATAAATATCAATGAATTTACTTTTTACAAAAAAATTAGATAAATTAATATTTAAAAATAGTAATAATCAATCAATCATATATTATTAAATTATTATTTTAGTTGGTAGTTAGTCTAGGCTAGCCATATTATTATTATTATTATTATTATTATTATTATATCTCACTAGTTATAGGTAATATTAACTATAATAATCAATATGTAATACTAATAATAATAAGAAAAAAAAATATATATACATGTATAGTATGGCTCTAAAATGTTCTATATATTTTTGAAATACAACTTGAATATGTTCAAAGTATACATATATATCTTTTAAAGTATGATTGATATCATTTAATATGTTCTAAATACAAGTTACATAAAATCTAATACACCCATTATACATATTCACATTATACATTCATACATCTTAGGATGCCCCCATTATTTAAAAAAAAACTTATTGGACCTTAAGGCACCCCTAGTGGATTTAGGAACACCTTAATGTATTATAACCTAAATGTTTCACTAATGAGTATATAATACATCATATTAAACATATAAAAGGAATGAATTTTTGGTTATTTCTACAACCAATGGGCCATACATTGGCTTTCTAGGATGAAAATAATGTTAGAAATCATTCGTTTGGTAAATGATTAAACCATTAGTTGTAGAGTAGTTGCAAAGGCAACCAAAAATTTAAAAATTTAAGAAACAATTGCAAAACTTACCAAGGTTAGTTGCATGTGACAATTAATCACACATAGTCACAAATCAAGTTGTTACATTTTGACCTTTTATTGTGAATGAAAGAGAAAAAAACAAAGAAATTAGAAAAAATGGTATTAGGGGCAATAATTCTACCTTGCAATATTATTACCACCTTGATTTCGTCAAATAGAAAAAGCACCTAGAAAGAAAACTTAAAAAACAAGGAAAAAAGATTCTAAGGGAACCTCTAGTTCATTAGCCCTTTGTTGGCCTTCTCTTAACTATCTTCATGGTGGAATTTTCTTTCCACGCCTTTATTTTACTAACACATGTGCATGCACCCAAGACATGTATATGAAAATCTTTATATATATATTTTGTCTATTATGTTTTCATTGCAAAAAGAAATATCAAATGTTACCCTTCCTATGGTAATATGTTAGAAGAAGATTGAAGAGAAAAGTCAATAAAGAGAAAGGAGAGAGAGAATGAGATATATTAAAAAGTAAAAAAAAAATCTAACTAGAAAGAGAGAGCAAAGAGGGCCACATCCCTCTCCTTAAATCCTTCAAGTCCTCCCTTGTTCCCTTCCCTCCAAATTTGCCCCCTAAATTAGCTCCTAGTAATGGGGCAACTAATTAGCCAACTACAATTTCTAAATGACTAGGTTAGCTTTTTACCTACTCTTGCTAGGGACTAGCAAGACTAGTAAGTGTCATTTGCACCATTAATGGAGACAATGGATAAATCCATTACCGGTAATTTTCAAAGTTATCAAGCTACCCCTCTAGCTAAAAGTAAAAACTTAACCACCCTTCACAAAAGGAATCATAATAATGAAAAGTGGTGCTCCGTAGATGTGTTTGAGTTGAATTGAGGGGAGACATCTTGTGGAGTCCATGTCCTCATGTTTTAGGAAAATTGTGGTTCGCAATGAATTGGAAAGGGGTGAACATGTGCAATTGGATAGTCCTTTTAGTGTTCCAACAACACTAAAAATCGTGCAGGCAATTGAAGTGCACAACTTGGTAGGTGAGTGTTTTAAAAACATCATTTTGAAAGTCTCTTGGACTCTAAAGGGGGGAGGAGAAGAAGTTGTTTGAAAATGAGATTGCAATGAAACTAAACATCAACTACCTTGAAGGTGGCACCAAAAGCTTCTATGCAAGATTTTATAATTGAAGGTGAATGTGAACAAGAGTTGAATCATGAAATCAAGTTGTTAGAATAGAAGCATAGTCAATTTTAGACATTATCATTGTGTTTTTGTGGGGTTTGATTTTGAGGTGTGGCATTTGAGTTAAAAGTAAAAAGGGTAAATGTGATTTAAACCTTAAAATTTGTTTGTTCTATTCATTAAATGGGGTGCATCTTAAGTTCTTTGTTTTTTCCCTCTCTTGCAATTAGCCAATTCGATTGACCGAAGAAAAGAGATTTAAAAAATTTAGAAGCTCCCCAAAATATAAGTTTCTATGTGAAGATGT
>Ga0209208_10007209_pt1 | contig 15133 bp, 13 predicted proteins | sample S1TSphfallax_3_FD_187694 | JGI IMG/M metagenome (GOLD analysis project Ga0209208, IMG submission 187694) | Host-associated microbial communities from peat moss isolated from Minnesota, USA - S1T2_Fd - Sphagnum fallax MG (SPAdes) (version 2) | ecosystem: Host-associated > Plants > Peat moss >...
GGCTTTTTGGATGAGAAACATCGTTCCAAAGATTTTCTTAACGTTAGAAATCGTCTGTTGGCGGCTTTTTTTGAATGAGAATATTTACAAACCGCTACTTGCTGCTGCTTCAGGGGGTCAGAATTTTGGATGAGGAATTGAAGAAATCGTCGCTTGGGGTGCGTGGGTATATTGGATGAGAATGTCGCTCCAAGGTTTATTACCTATTTATTTGTTTGCTTATTAATTTATTTATTTATTTATTTATTTACTTATTGTGAATCGGACGGTTGATAATTGAGATCTGAAGAAACGCGGCGGCAAAAAAAAACATATCATTTATTACGCTCTGCTGCAATTGCACCGCTCCCTTTCCTTATTAGGGTTTGCTCCATCCCGTTTCCCGCGCTACAACTCCCTTGCACGCAACGCAGGCAGCCAGAGAGAAGAACCGCGTGCCCATGCATGCATGCGCGCGCGACGCAAGGACGGACGGATCAGAGAATCACAATAGTTTTTTTTGTCGTGGTCGTAAATTGCAATAGCGGCGTCTTCTTAGTTGTTGTTGTTGTTGTTGTTGTTTTTTTTCCTTCTTTTTCTTTTTCTTTTTTCTTTTGGTTACGATGAGCGTCGTGGCAATGCAGGAGGCGATGGTTGCTCCGGTAGCTGCTGTTTTAGGAGAAGGATTAGTCCAAGAAACATCGCAGCAGGTGGACCAAAATGGCATGACCACTGTTGCTGCTATTGCTAATGCTGAGCCTCATGCAACAGTAATCGGTGACCTGACGCCGGGTGTTGTGGCGACGGTGACACGGTCTGTTTACCCTCTAGCGTTAGCCAAGCATGAGGAAGTAGTGGGCAGTAAGGAGCTATTCTTGGACACGCTCAACAAATTTCACACCGCTCTTGGCACCAGACTTGCGTAAGAGATTTTTTTGGTGTTTTTTGTTCTCTTTTGAGAATTAGAGGGGTGGTGGGGAAGAAATTGTCAAAAGAACAAAACAAAGTTTTCGAAAGGAATTGAGAACAATCCCATTTGGAATTCTCAATGGAGAGAATAGTTTTTTATATGACCTCTTGTTGCATTTGATCTTGTTGAGCCACCATTGATACCAAGCTCCTGGAATGGCAAGCAGAAAGAAGAAGAAAAAAGGAAAGGCCCCAGAGGTTCAAAGCTTCCAAGAGAGTCTTGCAGGGTAAGGGTGATTGATTGATCCAAGAACCGTTTGGTTTCTAGGAGTCTGAGATTTGGAAGTTGAGTTCTCTGCTGCTTTTTTCCTTGTATTGGGTTGTTGGCTTCAGCTATTGCATGTGAACAGTTTAGGATAAATAAATTGGTGTTGTTCAGGATTCCAAAGATAGCAGGCAAGGACCTCGACTTGCACCTTCTCTACATTGAAGTCACATCACGGGGTGGCTTGCAACAGGTGCTTTTTTCTCCACATGCACATCACTTTTAATGTGTATGTTTGTGATTCCATGTGAAAGAAGCAACTTCTCTGCTTTGTGATAAGATTTTTGAATGATATGTGGAATGTCAGATGGGTTTGACATTCCACATACCCATGTCAAACCCATCTGACATTGATGTTGTCCTATTGTAGGGTTAAGTACACACTTTTGGACTTGCAGCTGGTTAAACACGAAGCATGCTGTGCTTGTGAAAGCAGGTAATTAAGGACAGAAAATGGAAGGAGCTCACATTTGCCTTCAATTTTCCAAATACAGCAACCAGTGCTGCCTATATACTGCGCAAGTATTACATTGGGCTCCTTCATCACTATGAACAAGTCTACTATTTTCGAGCTGAGGGCCCATTGGTTCCTCCTCCAAGTAGGTGACAGCACGTTATCAATAGTTCTTCAAGAGCCATTTTTACAGTGCAATGTTCTAACAGTTTTTAGATGCTTGTAAGAAAGTGTCGTACCCATACATCTAGCAATGACCATTGTATTGGTTGGGTTGCCAGTTTCCTTGCCAGGGCCACGCCCTATGAGTATTGGGAAGGGTCCAACTGGCTATTCAGTATCAGAGGCTGTGCCTGATAGGAGGAGTATAAAGAAAAGAAAAATTTTACCAATCCAAGTTCTGCCAGGTCTTTTGACATCCCTCTACTGTTAGCTGCTTGATTGATCTGGCAGTTTCTAATTTTTTTTTTTCTTTTGCACATTGCTAATGGTTTGTTGGTTAACATTGCTCAAGTTGAAATTGATATGCAGGGTAGTTATTTTTATTTCATTGCTGATATTGTGCATGTGATCCACAGAGAGAGCTTTTATTGTGAGCTTTGAAACTTCTTCTTCCATGGAGCTGTTAAATGTATCTGATGCACCATCTGTCTAGGAAGGTGAAAGCATTTTGGGATTGACTCGTTGCTTTCCTTGGTATAGTTGTAGATCCAGCATTGTCAATTGGGAATGTGGTTCCTGGTGCAATTGAAGGCAAATTTGAACTTGGGTACCTCGTCAGCATCACAATGGGTACAGAGAAGCTAAGAGGTGTGCTATACCATGTGGCACCAGTGCATAGAGGTTTGCAGCATGCCAGTGTGCTGAATTATTCAGGAACACTTGGTGCAGAGCCACAAAATCCTAATGGAGAGGAAGCAAGTGATCGGGTCTCTATCCGAAAACGCAAACGCAAACGTAAAGGGAAGGACCCAAATGCTCCACGTGCTAATCGGTCAGGTTATAACTTCTTCTTTGGGGAGCAGCGTATGAGGCTAAAGACTCTCTATCCAGACAAAGACAAAGAGTTGAGCTGTATGATAGGGGATGCTTGGAATAAACTCACTGAGGAGGAAAAAATGGTGAGTTTTTAATGTCCATTGAGTCCAGTTTTCTTTTTTCCCTTACTTCTTGCTGTCTTTATTGTCCTCACCATCATGAAGGAGTGAGCTAAATGCTTCGTTCCCAGTGTGCATTTGTTGGTGACCATCTACCATTAGTGATATGTAAGCTAGAGGTGCACTGATAGGATTTCAGACAAGTGAGATTGTTCTTTCTGTTGCAGCCATATCAAGAGCAGGGCGTGAAAGACAAGGAGAGATACCTGAAAGAAGTAAGGGAGTACAAGGAGTTGCTTAAGCTTCACGATGGAGTGATACCAGCAGAGATCCCTATGTTGCAGAAGAAGAAGACAAAAAAGAATATAAAGGAGGAAAACCCCTAAGATGTGGCCATTGAGATGAGGTATTAGAGGTGGAGGCAGAATTAGAGCCAAGCTCTGAAGCTGGAGCTGTACCCATGGAGCCTGATGTCAGCTCTGCTGGTGTACCTATACTCAAGGATGAGGATTCTGTATTGCGTGGTCTGCCAGTCTCTTTCATCACTCCAGATCAGGAGAGTTTTGATGGAAAGGATGAGTCAGAGGGCATCTCTGACCATGGGGCTTATGGCTAGTCCATACTTTGAAGGTTGCTTGGAGGCCTTTAGTCACACTGCTCTAGGTTTTCAGATGCAGGGTTTTGTCAAGATGAGGTAGCCAATGATATTTAAACATTGGGCCTTTGTTGAAGGAGGTTGCCTCAACACTGGTAGTCTAGACCTTGCTAGTTCTTTGGAGGACTGGCTGTGTATCATTTCTGGAGCTAACAAGGTGGAAATATCAAGATTGCTTTTAGAGCATTTTTTTTTCTGTGGGAATTTTTTTCCCTCTTACACTAGTCAGGGTTAATGCACTTGAGGCATTTCTCATATCATGCAGCATACTCAAACTGCCACAACATTGAAAGTATCACAGGCAGACAAGCAGCTTGGATTTCAGGATGTGTGCAATATGGTCATTGTGCTAAATCATCAGTGTTCTTCATCATGCTTGAGAATATGAACTCAATATTGCATGCCATTAAGTTTTTGTTTGCTAAACTGCCTTCAACGATTTGAGTTGTTTTCTACAATGCAATCACAGGTTTGGGTTCCTCCCTGGAATTGTGGTTGTTATGGTTGAGGCTGCAAGGTGTGCATTGTTACAACTGCCACTAGGTATGTATTACCTACAATTGTAGACCTACTTGTGATTGAACCACCTAACAGGACGATGAGAAAGTGTTGAGTCCATTGCCAAGCAACTTTTCCCCTGAGAAGACAACATTTAAGAGATGTCAGTCCACACTAAACATGGTGAGGAAATTACGTTAGAATGGCTGGTCACTATCCAGTGATTCCAGAACTCAATGTACTAGAACTTTCTGACCAATAGTAGTCACATTTGGTATGAGCAGTTGAATCTTTTGAGAATAATACTACTGTATACAAGAGGCTTACCATTGTATTCTGATGTGTGCATTATACAGGGGCTTGACAACTACTAGCTCATGCTGAAGAATGCCCTCTAAAACTGGTACCATTTTCAGAACTCTTTCATCAAGTACAGGAGTTCTTTCACACTAATGAACTGGAAGTTGTGTTTTCTAGGAAAGCTGAGAATTTTTTATTCTCTGCTTCTTCAGACAGCAAGTGAACTCACTTGTTGGGACCCCATGCGAGATGATGAATGAGTGTTGTTGTTCAGAAGTGAAACCAAATTCAGGATGTTCAAACTTCAACAACTGTGCAATCTCTAGTTTTCAAGTTCCACATTTTGAGTTTGGAGAAGAGAACAAACCAGATAGCTTGTTTTGAGACACCACCACCTTTGATCCTCTGCATACATTTGCAAACAAAAACAGAACTTCAGTGTTTGCTTTTTCAAGAACATGAAGGTTGTAAGGTTGTAGGTTCTTGGCTTGAGATTGTTTATGTTTGGACTTCGAACATCTGATCTTGATTGCTTGGCTTGAGATTTTTTTTGTTTTGGTGTTTCAAACATTTGATCTGGATTGTGTGTGGTTTGAGTTTTTTTGCGTTTTGATGTTTCCAGCATTTGACCTTGATTGCTTGGGTTGAAATTGTTGTCTTTTATTTTGAACACTTGATCTTTGTTTGCTTACTCTGTGGAGGACGCACCTCTCTTCTTCCACAACAGTTCAATGCAGTCTTCATTGCAGTGTTGTAAGCAAATTTGTTGGCAGAATGGTTCACTGAGGTTTCCAGGTTTCAATCCTAAGGTTTCCATGTTTCAATCATTCAAGGTTTCTGTGTTTCAATCCTAAGGTTTCCATGTTTCAATCATTCAAGGTTTCTGTGTTTCAATCCTTCTTCAGTTTGTTTTTCTTTCTTTTTCCCCTGTTGTTTGGAATCATTTCTATCAAGATTGGGTTTCTTTTGTGTTTGCTCTTCAACGGCCTTGAGATTTTATGTGCAAGCAATTTATTGCAGAAGCTTGTGGTCACAGTGTGTTTGAGAGAGAGAGAGAGAGAGCTCTCCAAGAGATTCTGGATCTGTTTGTGGTGAGAGTGGGAGAGAGTTCCAAGAGATTGTGGATCTGGTGCAGAAGTCTGGTGAGAGAGGAGAGCTCAAGAGATTCTGGGTTTATTGCAGAAGTTTGGAGCGACAGAGAGAGTGCAAAGAAATTGTGGATATACTATATTGCAAGTTGAAGAGGATCTATGAGAGCTGGTACTTACTGAAGGGTCTTATTGAGAGCCTCAAAGAAGCATATCTCCTGGATTGACAAAAAGAGGAGCATGACGCCAATCTTGAGCTTTGAGATGGCCCAAAGCTGAAGGAAGAATACTATGTGTCATGGTGTGATGTTCCCAGAATAACTGCAACTGTTGGTGTTCATGAGGATCTTAATAGCAGCAGGATCACTAATGCAAACTCACTGAAGCTTTGGTTTTCTTCCTCCTGGTTGTGGCCATAGATAAAACAAGGATCCAAGTTCAGAGGGCCCAGAAACAAATGTTTTGTGCTCGAAATAGGGAGCAAGTAGTCTTGTCGAAGCTCTGGTTTTCTTCCTAGTCGTGGCCATAAATAGAAGATGTACAAGTATCTAAAAGCTTAGGATTGCCAGAAACAATGTTCTGTGACCGAAATAGCAAGCAATAGAGTCTTGTATCAACAAAGCTTGCACCATGAAGCGTGTTATCGTTGTCGTCATCATCGTTCATGAAGAAATCAATCGTGCAGACAAGACTTCGTCCTTGGTACATTCTCCTTCGTACCGTGCGTTTGTTGAGTTCTGGTACGAGAACTATTGCCGCTGGTTTGTTTCTAGACTAAGCATTGGAAGACGAGGAGTGAATCCTCGAACTTGTGTTGGTGCACAAGTCACAAACTCACAGATCGATCGAACTTGTAAGAACATGAAGAAAATGGAGAACATAATGAAATCGAGGGAGCCCTAAGAAGAAAAAGAAGACGAAGCTGAGATCAAGAAACAAACTCTAATTCATTCTTCATTGTTGCTCGTGCAGACCAAGCTGATGAGGAGAGAGATCGATGCAAAACCTGCTATTGTTCCACTAGTGCGGGAAGAAGTACGCACACATGTCGTGTTCGCTGCGTCTCCATTGTTGCTTGCTCGCTTTGTACTGATCTGTTGACGGACACACTGAACGTTCCTTGTGCAGCAGACGAAGCTCCGTCTCCCAGATCCCTCAGAATCTGCAACAGAAATCAGAGAAATCCGTACAAACCGCGACCATGAGACGACGCCACAAAACTGAGCGAGGCACATCTTTCACCGAGCAAGGCACATCTCCCTCTCTCTCTCGGCACATCTGTCTCTGTCTTTGTCTCTCTCTTTTCGTTACGAAAAGTGAAGATTCATTCCTGGAAGATCCATTTCTGGCAGTCGTCTGCGAGAAACGAGTGGCAGCACCAGGCAAACCAGGATCCTCTTCTTCTTGTGGGGTCCACAGAGAGAAACTCTGTGCAATTTGCAGTAATTATTCGTCCTCTCCTGAAATATCCGGAGCGACCGCCGGCGAGAAGTATGCATCTCTCTCTCTCTCTCTCTCTCTCTCTCTCTCTAACTGTGAGGTGCAAGGCAAAAGGTGAAGCAAAACAAAACTGACACCATACAGTCCGAGAATCTCCTCAAGCCGCGTCACATATTCGTGTTGTTCCAGGGGCATGAGCCACAATCGACAGGCTTTGTGGTAGGGGATAAGCTACGGAAGAGTGCTTACGGTTCTCGTTTCTCTTCGAAGAAGCGGTTTAGGATGATGCTGCTGCGTTGTTGTGATGATCGCAAAGAGAAGAAACTGGAGAAGAGGAGAAGATTTGTTCTGAAGGATTGTGTGATTTTTTTCTGCTTGAAACGATGACAACAACAACAACAGACAGCTGAATTTTTGCCAGCTATCTGCATCTGCTCTTATTGCAGAAGGAATGGCATTGGAGGCAGAAGAACATCATACGCCAAGTCTTTGAAGAGAACAACAACTGTTGTGAATGTCACAAATGAGAAACTTCATGCTGCAGCAGGTATGATGCAGCAGCAGCCGAACTCACTTTCTCTAGTTATCAATCAAGGGAGGATGATGATGACGCAAATCTGTAATACGCAGAAAAATCCTTTCGCATCTGCAACAGTAGTCAATTTGCAACGGCAGCCACAGCAAAAATTTCCTCAAAAGAAGAAGAAGAAACTCCTGTTGCTTGTGACGAATCATTCTCCCCTGCCACCAGATTGGTCTGTAAACAAGCATCCTCGTGCAACTCTGTCAACAACGTCTTTAAGGAGAGGATCTTGTTATGTGAAGAATAAGTGTGGAACAAAAACCTCAAACTTGTCATCATCACTAAAGAAGAAAGCATCTGTCATCTTGCATCATCACCCTGCTGCTGCCAGGACAAAGGAGTCACCATCATCATCAGGATCAACATCATCTTCTCCATTACCACATCAACAACAACAGGAAACCAAGCTTTTGTCTGTTCTCAACGATTGCTTGAAGCAATGCAACTGGCGTGTAGCTTTGGATGTACATATACTCTTACCCTCGATGGTGCTTGATGTCTGATCTGCTGCTCTTGATGTTCTCTTGATGATGCCAAATGCTTGCATCTGCAGACACCCAAGTCCTTGTTTGAGGTTTTCATGGCAATCTGCTTGTTGCATTTGTTGTTGTTGCTGCACCTTGGACTTGTTTCTGAAATGGCAGAAGCGCTGTGATATCCATTCAACAGGTGTTTGCAGCTCTGAAACAGGAAAAAGGGTACAAGGCCAGTGTACGTGTGTACACAGTCATGGTGCGCATCATGGCAAAAGGCAAGCAAGCTCATCGGGCACTCCAGCTCTTCCAGGAGATGGAGGCACAGGGATTTCATCCTGATGTTTATGTATTCACAGCTCTTCTAGATGCATATGGACGGATGGGTATGCTGGAGCAAGCACTATCGGTGTTCAAGCGCATGAAAGCAACTCCAGCTTGCCGACCGAATGCATTTGCATATGGTTGCATGATGGCTGCTTATGGACGTGTGAATCAGTGGGAGAAAATTGATGAATTGTTCTGGGAAATGAGAGCTCATGGACTTAAGCCTCTTGGTTCAACCTACAATGTTGTCATTGGTGCATATGGCAAGGGTGGCTTGTGGGACAAGATGGAGAAGGCCTTTGACACTATGGTTGCAGTTGGCTGTACTCCTGACACTTCTACATACAACACCATGATTGATGCACACGGGAAAGGGACAATGTACTCAAGCATGGAGAAAATGGTCAAGCGGATGCGTTCTTCAAACTGCCCTGCAGATGTATTGACCTATAGCTCACTCATGGATGCATATCGCAAAGCTGGCTGGTATGAGAAGATGGAGGAGACCCTGGAGCTCATGAGAGCTGCTGGGTGTAAGCCTGATGTGAAAGCATTCAGCCTTCTCATTGACATCTATGGCAAGCGAGGAATGTTTGAGAAGATGGAGGCTACCTTGCAGGTAGGAAAGCTGTGAACCTGAGAACCATCATGAACTTTCCCAAGTTAACTTGTGAATGATTAACACTTTCACTTGCTACTCTTGTCTGACTGACATTCTTTTTCTCCCAATTGGATAATGGGATTTCTGCAGGAGATGCATGCAGCAGGATGTCAAGCAAATGTGGTGACATATACTGGCATCATTGATGCGTTTGGAAAAGCAAGAAGGTATGAGGAAATGGAGCGTGTGTGGACTGATATGAAGGCTCAGGGTGTGAAACCAGATCTTTCTGCCTTCATTGCAATAATTGGTGCATATGGTCGTGGTGGCCTTTACAAGAGGATGGAGGCTAGGTTTCATGATCTTCAGGTGGGCTGGCTGGCTGTCTCTTTTCTTGAACAATTTTGTTGGCAATTTGAGATGTTTCTATAATTGTGAACCACATTCTGTTTGTTTCCACAAACCCAATCTAACAATTTCTTCCTGTTTCTCAAGGAAGCTGCAAAGGAGATGCGTTCGGCTGTACCAAAACCTGGGACAGCTGCATATAATGTGATTATTGATGCTTATGGTAAAGGCAAGCTCATTGATCGCATGGAATCTGCATTCGAGGCCATGCAGGAAGCTGGGCACCGACCAGATGTAATCACATACTGGTGCAAGTTCCTTCCCTAAAACACAAACTGAAGGAGTGATCAATGTTTAGCTCAAGATAGCAAAGAACAGAAAAGAAAAAGACAGCACCACAGTCCCTGCAAGCACTTAGCCCCAGCCCTATTTTCCCAACACCAAACAAAGAAGCAGGAAGATAAAGTAACAGATTGCACACAGGTTGTAGAGGTGTGAATGTTTGTTTCTGTTGTTGGGTAAGTGCCTCCTTTTCAGCATTAGTGACATGTATGCAGTAGGGCACTTTACTGTCTTGTCATAATGGAAAATGTGAGTGTCTCTAATTGCAGTGTCTACATTTTACAGTGAGCTGATTGATGCTTACGGAAAGGCAGGGCTGCTGCAAAAGATGGACTCCACATTCATGCTGATGAGGGTCACAGGTGTCCCCCCTAATGAGCACACTTACAGTGCACTCATTGATGGGTATGGAAAGCATGGAATGGTGGATAAGGCAGAAAGAGTTCTTCATGACATGCTAAAGGCGGGAATTGCAATGAATTTAGTAGCATTCACATCTATCATTGATGCTTATGGAACTGCCCAGAGGTTTGAGGTCAGGCTGACTGACCTAAGATACCCAGCCCTTGTTTATCTGCTGACATCAAATTTCCCTGTTTTGTTCCTTGCCTTGTTCCTTTCCTTGTTATTGTAATCAATTTTGACATCTGCTAAACCCCTGAATTCTGGAAATATATGGTTGCAGGATATGGCAGTGAGGTTCAAAGGCTTCAAATTGGCTGGAATTGAGCCAAGCTGTGAGACTGTGGGTGTGCTACTGTCAGCTCTTTGTGCTTGCCAATCAGTCACGGAGGTCTCAGCACTCATGAGCTGTATCCACAGCTGCAAGAATTTTAAGGTGATAGCAGACTTGTTGGATGAGAGATCAGAAGGGAAAGATAAAGAATCTTTATGGAAGGATGCTGTGGCTCTCTTTGATCACTTACAGTTGGAGGGTACTGCAGCTCGCTTGGTACTCTATGATTCTCTAGTTGAAGCATTGTGGTGCTTTGGATGGAGGGCACGAGCATGGAGAGTGCTCATGGCTGGGCGTGAAAGAGGTGTTTTTCCACAGGCCAGAGCTTTCTCTGGGGAAGAACTTTTACTCGACTTGCATATGCTATCAGTAAATGTTGCCCAAGTGATGCTGCTCATGTGGCTCTGTGAGATGGAATCCACATGCATCAAAGCAGACACCCCATATGAACAGGTATATACTTGACTATGTGGTATGTTCTAGGCACCCCGGCATTCAAATTCCCAGTCAGATAATGCCCATCATCCAGCAAGCCATTTCTTTGTCTTTTGTTAAAGAAAAACATGGATGCAATGTCATCTCTTTTGATTGTTTCTTATGTTGAGAACCGGCGGGCTTAAACAACTACTCCTATGCAGGTTACAGTGGTAACAGGGTGGGGAAGGCGAAGCCGGGTTGAGGGAGATTCACCCCTCAAGACAGCAGTAATTGCTAGGCTCACTGCCATGGGCTCTCCATTCAAAATTCCCCGTGAAAATGCTGGACGTTTAGTTGCACCTGTCAGTCAGGTCTGTGACTGGCTGGCAAGAGAGCGATTGGGAACCCATCTGTTATTGGAAGATGCAGCTGTGCCTGGTCCAAGCCACTTATTATCTCACTCAAGGTGGTGAGCAGGAAAGCAAAATTCTAATGACAATCAGAATGTCCATAGCTGGATTTTGTGCTCAAGTACGCAGGTGTGTCACTTGTCTTCCCTTAATGTTATTCTACTCTTTGCCATTGGTTCTTGGTCAGCTATGCAATGCTTCTGCAAATCATTCTATTTATTTCCATTCTCATTGCCCAGGATATGGAGATTCAGTCATTACCTGTTCAAGGTTGATCACTAGAACACCAGGCTTTCTACAGAAGATGGTTAAAACAGGATGTTGGGTGTTTTCCAGGTGGGCTTAAAAGCAGAGATTGTGAAGGTGTTACCAGCATACCTGCATTTTGCTGTTGCTCAGGTTCAAGAGGTTACACTACACAGAGTGTTCAGTTACAATGGAGTGTGTACCTTGTTGCCCTGTGCTTCCAGTTTCTTCTGGCTGGTTCTTCTTCATGTTAAATGGAAGAATTCTTTCATGTATATTGGGAACATTCATTAGCAAATTCTATGGAAGGAGCACGGCTTTTTCAGCAGAGCTTGTTGTGCTCAGGAGAATAATTTGATGTGGGTTGTCTTCTTTGTTCTGGGAGACAACACTGTCATCTGAAATGGAGTTCTCGTGAGTCAAGTGTTTATATATGTATATTTCCACTTGGAATGGGAGTATTTTCACTGCAGTTCAAGATGTCAAATATCCTAGTGCTATTATTCATTGGATGTGCCATAAGACATTTTTATGTCTGGTATATCAAATATACTCTCAACCTGTTTTTGTGTGGTGTATGCCGTTGCAAATGTTCTGCAGGATATGTTGCAGAGGGAAACCTGCAATTTCCAACACTGCCCAATTGCAAGACAGCTTGAAGATTGGCTTCTTTGGGTAAATAACTCTAACTATCTTTCAACAAACTATTGTGTAATTGTATAAATGCCCATATTGATGAATTTGTCATTAAAACAAGAAAGAAGCGGTTGCATGAGCTTTGAAGCACAAGCATTGTGCCATTGTGTGCCTAGAGCTGGAACTTGGAGCTCAAACATAACATTTCCCTTAATATAACTCGTGCAAATAAACACAAAATGAATTATTATAGCAATAAACTGAAAATGCAAGTATGAGGACGAATGTTTGTTTAATCCATCAAAATCATGGATAAATGCTTTAATACATTTATCTTATTTATGGATGAAACTTCTATGATAGGATTTTTTTTCATGACAAGTTTTGATTCATTCAAAAGTGATGTTTTAAAACAAAAATTCATATTTATAGTGAATTATTCCTCTAATTATCAACATGGATAAATTTGAAAACTTTCATCGCTTAAACATTTGATCTTCGACTACACATGATTTTTGTCATAAATTCACACATGAAATGAAAATGAGCTCTTTTATCAAACAATTGTTTGAATTCCAAAATGTGTCCCGAACGATGATGATGCCTCCACAAAAATGATATATTTGCCTGGGTTTGATAGAGTATATTTTCTTGGGTATTTTGTCGAATTGACTTCACTTGTTTCTCAAGTCCATTTTGCCAAATTGCTAAGTCCACTTTGCTATTTTCTTTTCTTTTTTGGCTATGTTGTCTATAGATGATTTTTATCACTTTGCCAAGCCCACATTGCCAAATTTACATTCCCAAGTCACCAACTCCACATAGCCAAAACATTGCCCAATTGTCAAGTACATTTCAAGCTATGGACTGCCTATATGAGCTTCAAGCTGCCCGAAACTATAATTTTTTTTCTGAGTTGCCCAACTCCTTTAAAAAAAATTCAGTATGCTGAATCTTTTGCCCCAAAAAACTCAAATTGGCTTAAGAAAATTTCATGTTTTGGTTGGCATTCTAGAACACAGTGATTCCCTACAGTGATGCTTTTTTCTTTTTAAAGAGGAGGTGGTTTTAAGTACAATTAGGGTTTAAGGTTTCTAGGGTTTCAAGGGTTTTAAAATGATGAAATGATTTTTATTTTATTTTTCTATATTACATGAATATACAATTTCTGGTTTCCAATGTGATATTGATCATAGAAAACAATAGGTCCTAATCAAATGACCCCAAAATCAATAGGCTATGGTTTTTTCATTAGTAATTACACATATAATTTTTTATTTCCTTATAGTGGGCTTTTTTTTGGGGAGTCATATCATTCTTGCAAGTAACAACCAATACATCTTTGTTGCTTTTTCTTCATATCAACATAACTGCACAAAATAAAAAGTTGTAAAAATTGACATAATTGCAAGAAACTGGCCAACATTGAAAACCTCCACATATCAACACAACCACGAAGGTCATGAAGCTTGTGAGTTGTTGGCTTCATGCATCAATAGAATCTAAAAGAACTCAAGTAACTTCTAAGTTCTTGCTCCCACACATCCACGTAACCACAAAATATTTAAAAGAACTTTAACAACTCAAATCCCCGTGCATTAACAAAACCACAAAAAAAAACACAAAGCCTTCTAGAAATCAAACCCTCGTGCATCAATGAAACAAAAAGATTGGCAATACTTTCAAGTTGTTTTTCCACACATAAGCAAAACCATACAAAATAAATAAATAATTGTTGGAAGTCAAATGTCAAATCCCAACACATAAACAAAACCAAAAAAAAGACATATAAATTGTTGCCTCCATGCATTAACAAAACCATCCCAAAAAAATTACACATCAAATCCCCGAAAGTTAACAAAATCAAAACAAAAGGGCAACACAATTTCAAAGTTGTTGCCCTTATGCACCAATGGAACAATAGAACAATAGAACCCACACAAAAAAACAAAAACATTTCTAAATTGTTGCCCCCACCTATCAACAAAATCACATAAATGTTTAGGGTCATTTAACCCTTTTTGAAGACTCAACTATCTTCTTGTCCACCTTTATCATTGGAAGATTACAATGTACATTTTTTGCAACAAAAGAATTTGATTTGCAAATACTACAAATCATAAAGAAGGTCAAAAGAGCTCCTAAAGTATGGCTTAGTCATGGGGATACCTTAAATACATGACCAAAATCAATCAAAGTTCAAATCTTTTTCAAAAATACCTTGTTCCTCGACGAGCTTCATGTGCTCCTTAATCATAATGTTTCCACATGTGAGAAAATTATCTAAAGTGTTTTCCTTGGCTCCTTCACAGCCAAAATGAACATCATTAAGCCAATTTTTGATAACAAGGATGAGGCAATTCAAGTTGTCAATTTTAAATCAAAATTGAGCCAAGAAGATTTATGATACTATCAATGATACTAAATTCTTTTAATCTTAATTTGTGAACCTATTATGTCGAATATATGATTAACCAAAAACAACACATGTGAAAATTGCACTGCATGTGTTGCCCACCAACTTGAAGGATTATTTGGTTTTGTTGTTTGTACACATAACCATCAAAAGATCTACAATTAATTCTTCAATGTTGACATGATGGCATCATTGACCAAAAAAATCAAGCATGTTCATTAATTTGCAAAAGTTGTGAAAAACACAACATACCATAATGATCTTCTCACCTTTATCAACTCTATGATTAACTTTTTTTTAAATGCGCTACTAATTTTTCAAACTCCCAAAAAAAAATATATATATATATATATATATATATAGTAATTATATTATATTTCATAAAGGTTAAATAAATAATATTATTAACTATTAATCTGGAATTTAAATACTAATGTATAATAGTATGTTAAGCTAGCTATTAATTATTAACTTTTAGTTATGCTAGGTTAAATTATGGTAACCTAGCCTATAATAATAATTATTATTATTAGTAATATTAATACTTATTATTATTATTATAACTAGTAGTTGTAAAGTAATTGCAAAGAAGTTGTTAATGAATGCTTCATTTATTGTGGTTTTATTATAGTTGTTATATGTGACTTCCAATCAACTTGCTAACAACATCAAACATGGTTGACCAAAACTGTTTGTATGGTGTGTACATTAATATGTATAGGGGTTCATCTCGAGGTTAATATGCAACTACAATAAAACTTCACAAATTTTTGACATGACATTTTATTTTTAATTCTTCATATTTTTATAAGATAATTGCATTGTAGTTACAAATTAATTGTTTCAAATCTTT
>Ga0209208_10007210_pt1 | contig 15132 bp, 14 predicted proteins | sample S1TSphfallax_3_FD_187694 | JGI IMG/M metagenome (GOLD analysis project Ga0209208, IMG submission 187694) | Host-associated microbial communities from peat moss isolated from Minnesota, USA - S1T2_Fd - Sphagnum fallax MG (SPAdes) (version 2) | ecosystem: Host-associated > Plants > Peat moss >...
AATCAGGAAACGGCAGGCCGTTGTTGCTGGCCTCCTGCTCCTTGAGCTCGTTGTTTTTCTTTCACAATCTCGCCGTGGGTGTAAAGCTGGAGCAGGAGGAGAGGGTGGGAGGGAGAGACCGAGGGCTGTTGTGAGTATTTGTGATAGAATTGCTTCTGTTAGGAGATGCTGGATGCTTGGTGTCCAGAACTTAACTGTGTAGAGTACTTCCCGCTTTCTGTTTCTTCCTCATGTACTAGCAGGCTGTTTGAACAATCCATGTCAGGGAAAGTGAGCTATTCCCTTCAATCTCGTGATGGCTCTCTAACGTAGTAGTAGTAGTAGCAGTACTCTTCAGGAGCGAGCGAAGTTGGGGGGGCAGTTGTGTTTGTTGTGGGTAGGAAGGAAGGTACTTGCTGCCAGTTCGTAGATATTTTGCAATACATCCAATGTCCGTCTGCAGGTGTACCATTCGCAGTTGTGTGGGTCTTTTCCTGCACTGTCCTTCTTGGGAAATTTTGATCTACCAATGGCCGGTCCCGGAATGCCATCCTACTCGTCATCTCTGGATTCGACGATTTGGGATGGATTTTGTGTCTCTTCTTCTCCCTCTCTCTATTGGTGGCTACTAGAGACTCCAGGGTGTGTGTGAGCGTTTTCTTCCCCTCTTGTTTGTCTCTTGTAGTTTCCGTTCATCTTTCTTTTTATCTGAACTCCACGTGCGATTCCTCTTCCCAGCCGTTCTCGAATATTCTCTCCTCTTGCACTCATTAGGTAGTAGTACTTTCCCAAAAGCCCTGCAGATCAATTGCATTCTCTCCATAGGAGTTAGGGGTGGGTGCAGGTCATAACCTTCTTGGCCTTTCTCTCTCTCTCTCTCTCTTTCTCTCTCTCTCATCATCATGAGTCTCTGTTGGAGCCTTTTATCTGTATTCAACTTTGTGTTGCAGTTGCTGATCTCGTTTGGTTGTCTCTTGAACCACGTTGAAGCATTAGTGCTGTACCCCGTTCCGCCAGTTGAGGGCCTTGTTGCAGGTCGCCTCCCATCACTGCTGCAACAACCCATGCTGGTGGAATGGGTGCCAAGGTTTATCCCTCATGCAGAGTTTGTGGTTTCTCTCCTGAACTACTACTACATCATTGCTCTAGAATTTCTCTCACTTGAACACAAAGAAGTCTCTCCTCCTCTAAGTCTACAGTCTCAAGGGTCCTCTTCTTCTTCTTCTTCTTCTTCTCGCTCTTTTCTATATCAGTCTGCTCGATCTTCTTTTCTTCGTGGTAGTGTAACTGGGGTGGTGGGGAGAGTGTCACGGCATTTCTGGTCAGTAGTTGCGTAGTTGGTTTAGTCACGTCGATATCCATCGTCTTGGGTTCTCCTCCTCCTCTTCGATGCCAAAGTTCCTTGCAGCAGCAGCTGCCATTCGTCCTTGGACACAACAAGCGTTTCTTTCTTACACAGACTTGCTTGAACGACTGATGTGTCCTGTACTTGGTGGGGAAGCTTTCGTACCCACCACAGCAGCTCGGCCGTCATGTGTTTGATCATCCGGCCCGCTTCTTAGATCATTGCAAGATGCTGCTGTCTACGGGACCACCTCTGTTGTGCAGCCTGGCAGTTCAAGATCATAAGTGAGAGAGTCAATTCACAGCTGGTCCTGGAGCTTTGGTTTGATGGGATCCAAGGATTGGAGTTTGAATCAATACTCTTCAGAGTCTGCTCTGCGGCGCAGTGAAAGCGGTTGTGGCGGAAGTGAGGAGCAATATGGGTCCTCGCAGGAGAGTGCAAGATGCGAGGAATATTGACGATTGAAAAATTGCGACAAGTTGCAAGGGTATGAGGAAGCTGATGATCGCTGTGCAACTTTGTACTTATCACAGTAAGCTAAAGGACTCCACCTGAGCAATGCTTCAGTCTGCTTGAAAGCCGCGGTGTTCCTGAAGCATTGAAGACCAGTATCATGGAGCTGGAAGATTCAACTCGCTTTTGTCAAATGTGGAGCGGTGTGGCTTCTTCCATTGGGGTACCTTGAGGCCCAAAAGGTGTTTGTTGTGAACACTTTGAAGCTTTTCTGAACAAACTTCTCCTTGACCAGTCTAGATGCCTCTGTGTCTGGCACATGGCAGGTTGTGCACCTAGCGAGACTAATCCAGGATCACATCTTCAGGGTCAATATTGAGTTCGTGTTTGTGCCAGGTGCTTGCTCATGACTTTGGGGGCATTGTTCGTATCAAGGAGCATATCAAGCTTGGCAATGGGTATCAAGGACAGACCAAGGTTTCAATGACATTACTGGCATGATCAGAATTTCAACACAGATACAGGTGCAACAGCAAAGCCATCCATGAGTTGGCCTGCTGTGTCAAATCAAACTGTTTAGCTCATTCATGGTGAAAGTTTAGTGGGTTTTGTAGGAGTTGCAGCATCTATCTTGCAGCAGCAAAAGTTCAGTGTAAATTGATCTCCATTTGTCTGCAGAAAGGCAGTGGAAAGGGGGGGTTTGGGAGGCAATATGGCAATAGAGGAACAGATCAAGAGTTGATGTCCCCTTTCCTGAGTCTGGAACTGATGAGAGCTCTAAGGCCTGTGGGATTCCATCTCTGTCACACGGTCTGCGTATCTTTAGCAACTCCCCTGGCTTCTTGCAGTTCAAACTCCAGTTGCCCTCTGCCCTCCATGAGATGCTTGGCTCTTCTGATTCACATGGGTTAGCTCCTACTGAGCCAGTAGAACATGGCCGATCTGATCTCCCCAGCCAAGGACAGATACCTGGTCGTATTGATCTCTCTTGTTCTGATGGACTCAAGCAATTGAAGGAATTGCTCAAAGAGTGTGCACAGGCTGTCTTATCAAATGACTGGGAATTAGCTCATGATCGCATCCGGTGCTTGTTAGGGAATCAGTTATCTGCACAGGGAGATTCATTTGAGCGTGTTGCTTCTTACTTCACCGCAGCCCTTGCCACTCACATTTCAAAAGCTACAGGCACACAGGTGAGCTCACTATGTAGTAGGCCACTCTTAAAGGATCTTCTCTCAAACTGATTGCTTAGAAACACTGTCTGTCTGTCTACTGGTACAGAATTCCTGGAGGATTTGCATTTTGGGCTTTGCACATATGTGTCTGTCTATAATCCCTGTCTTGTGTAAGGAACTGATCTTGGGCTTCTTTTTCCAGCAAGTGCTCTAGGATTGAGGCAATGCATATTGACATTGTTCAATAGTAGTTTCCAGGTCTCACCAAACTCTTCAGTTCCTGATCTGACTAGAGCTTGATCTCATATTTTGCATTGGGCCAGACTTCTAACCAAATTTGTTCTCAGGGCCATTGGGAATATTAGAATGGGCTCATCTATTGCAGACATTTTACAGCATGAGTTGCCTAGGGCTTTTTCAAATTGTCCTTCAAGGCTCTTTGAAAGTTTCATAGAATCTAATGGTGAATAAGCAGTTTCGTCTGTGCCTTAGGGTGTCTTGGAATGTATTAGCTTACTGTCAAGGTTGCCTGGACATGATCCCAGTCATGCTGTGTCTAACTAGCTTGTTGTAGAAACTAAATTAGAGGCAGGTAGTATGCAGACTATTTTGTGTTTGGCACAGAGATATTCCAGGTTCTTTAGAGGTCATGTTTCTGCACTTGTTCATGACCTCTGAGCTGCAAACAGATTAGGCAGATTGTGAATGGCTGTGGTGAACTTGGATAATTCACCATACTGTTCAGAGTTGGAATCATATGCATGGTTGCTGAGAGGTTTATGATGGGTGGGTCTGCAGATCAGTTTACCATTGGCATTGGTCCAGCCACCTGGGAGTGATGAGTTGCTGACTGCGTACTTAGCATTGAACCAAGTAACACCATTTGTCCGATTTGCACACCTGACAGCCAACCAAGCATTGTTAGAGGCGCTTGATGGTGAGTGGTATCTGCATATTGTGGACTTGGACATAGTCCATGGACTGCAATGGCCACCATTCATGCAAGCTCTTGTGGATGTGCGAGCAGATCAAGGGGCAGGCCTTCCACAGCTTTGCATCACCGGCATAGGGAAAGATAGACAAGTTCTTGAAATGACTGGCAGGCGTCTTGTCAGCTTTGCTCAATCTATTGGTCTTCCCTTTGAGTTCATTCCACTGATTCATCAGAATCTAGATTCTTTGAGGCCCACTATGCTGCGGTTGCGCAGTGGGGAAGCTCTTGCAGTCAACTGCATGTTACAGCTCCACACACTGCTGGATGAAGAAGGGACAGGAGCACTGGAATTTTTCTTGGGCATGTTGCACTCTCTTAACCCGCGGGTGGTAACCCTTGCTGAGAGGGAGGCCAACACCAACCCATTTGCCGATGCACTTGACCACTACAAGTTTCTTTTTGAGTCCCTTGAGGCCACACTACCCCGAACAAGCTTAGAAAGGACGCAAGTAGAACAACTATGGTTCTGGAAGGAGATTTCCAACATTGTGGCTGCCACCCGTGAGGGTCAGGAGTCATCCTCATCATTGGACTCGCGTGTTGTGAGGTACCAAAAGTTTGATCAGTGGCGAATTTTCATGGAGACAGCGGGATTTCAATTACTTCCAACAAGCAAATTTGCGCTTGACCAAGCCAGACTTCTCCTCAGACTTCACTACCCATCAGAAGGCTATCGGTTGGTGGAGGACGATGCAGGTTGCTTATTGCTGGGCTGGAAAAATGACCCTCTTTTTGCAGTATCTTCTTGGAATGCAGTTTGATTCCACTCACTGCGTTGCTTGTTAGACCAAAATTTTAGGTGGCCCCCCCTTTTTTTCCCCCAATTCTTCACAGCCTGCTGCACTCTGTCGAAACCTGCACACAAACCAGCTTCATGGCTAGCTCTAGAAAAACTCAGTAGTCAAACCCATCACAGGGTGTAGTTTGCTACTCATCATTATTGACTCATTGTGGATTTAGAGACACACTCTTCAGCTCTAGCCCAGCTCCTACAATGGTGTAGTAAAGGTTTTTACTTAGTTACATCTCCCGTGAGCTCAGGGGCATATTTGTAGCTGGTTCCAAATTGCAGGAGGAAGATTGATATTGTTCTTAGCATTGTCAATGAGCATTTTGGATTATTTTCTTCTTCATTTTTGTTCCAAACAGGGATGCAAAATAGGCTAGCTAGCTTGCACATGGCTGGACCACTGGTCCTATTGTACCATGAGCTGTGATATGATCACAGACTACATGGACTATTTGGAAACTCAAAGGCATATCTCATTCTGAAGCTCTAAGTTCTGATTTGATCTCTTCTCTCATCTAGAGTCAAAGTATATTGTTCATGCTCATGAGTCCAAGTCATTTGATCCATCTGCTTACTATTGTTGTTGTCATCACAAAGCTTTCAAGAAGTCCTCCTCCATGGTTTCTTTGGTGCTCATGGCTGGCTGCATTTGAAATTCTTAGAACCTTCATGAACAGCTCAGTGAAAGAGAAATGCACGAGTTTGAAGTTTACAGTTTATTTGAGAATTGTTTTTTTCTTGAGTCCTATTTTCTTTGTTGAGGTCTGAGGAGGATTGTCTGCAGCTTTTTGATATCAGGATGAAGTTTGTCAACTATGATCTGTTGTTCTGTCTTTTGTGGTCTTGCAGTCAACTTGGTATACTACTAACCTTCTGTCTGAAGCAGGCTGCTGGAATGTAATCTCTGTGTGTATGTACCTTAGAAGAAACAAATGTGAGCACAGCTTGAGCTTCAGAAGACATGTAGCTGACGATGTATGTGTAGTAGCTGAAGATGTGTAGCTTTTGTTGCAACAGCAGTGGTAGTACTGAGCTTTACAGTGTTTTGTTTTTTCTCTATCAATTCTTGTATCAAATGCTGTATGATGGGTTCCTGAAGAGTTCTGCAGCTTTCATGCAAGTTTTGAATGAGAGTTTGTGGGAGCTGCAGTTGGATGTGGGACGTTTTTCTAAGCTCTACTTACATGTGGCTGCTGTATGTTAATTTCTCTAGTAGCTGCTTGATCAGTATTTTGCAGCTCAGCTAGTGGTGTTTGGTGTCTCATGGGTGTCTCATGGATGAGCATGAAATGGTCGAGAGCTTGGCCATGAAGATGTAGACTGATCACATGACTAGTGATGAAGCTCGACCGAAGCAGCTGCTTGTTACTGTCTCTATCGTCATGGTCGAAGATCACGAATGATCGATCCAAATCGACTTTTGTGAAACCTTGTGGAACAGGAGTTCTGAACGAGGCCGCGAGTTTACGCAAGTTAGAAACCGAGCTCAGAAATCTAGTTCACATAATGAATGGTGTAAGACTTTCGAGATGGAGCTTTTAGACTTCGCAAAATTCAGACGACTGCAGGCCGCGCTTCGTGCAGCTGGTTCTTATATTCCGTTGTACGTTTTGTGTTGCTAGATCATGATCTAAGAGCAACAAGAAGAAAGTGTCACGCGGGGGGTGGCTGTCTGGACTCTGAAGGTAGCTGCCTCTCTCTGCTCGTGGTTCATTGTTCGAGGGATCTGCTGGGATTGGTTTTTGACTCCAGCTGCCAAGCTCCTCTGAGCAGCAGCAACTTATCTCCCGACTCCCGCCAGCTTCTCAACTAATGGTCTAAGTCCAGCTATCAGTTATAAGTCTAAACCGAAGGAAAAAGCAACAAAAAACCTTGTTAGAACTCCTGAACTTCGAACACGGAGCACAAGACACGAGTGTCAAGCTCACTTGCATTCGAAAACCGGTCATCCGATCAAAAAAGTTCAGAACTATCGGTAGATGTCGTAGTTCGACCATACACATGATGAACTTGGTGTTGCAGCTGGACATATGCAAAGTACTTACCGCTTGTCTATACTGTAGAGCAGCAGCTCAGCTGCCCTCATGTGTCAGGCACGGGCCAAATCCACCCCCGTGACGAACTTGCATCGTTCAGCAAATTGTACGTGAATCCTGATATCGACGCTAGCTGGACGTCACACGGTCAGAAACAGAATCTATAAGCTGCTTTGAACAGCCAACTTTGAAATCCATGCGTAACTTTCGCCGGAACCTCGAATGAATGATCGCAAGTGTTATTATACAGATTCAAAAACACTCAGCTGGTCTTGAGACACCGAATCTTCAAATTACTTACATACTAGATTTGCACGATACCAGCTACTTTTGGTCTTCTTTCATGAAACGTTCAAGACTACACGCCCGCGGGCCTGATGCAGATCAGTTTTTGCTGTTTTTTGGGTTTGTTTTCGTGGTCTTTCTAGCTGAGCTTCAGCTCGCAACTAGTGTCACGCACGATCCTAGTGAATATCAAGCAGGTTCTTAACGGATGCATTTTCGGAATCGTTAGAAAAGCTCGGATTAACTAACTAAGCTGCCTTATAATTCGATGGATCGATTTCCGGACTTCTCGACTTCTCATCTCAAGGACCTCCATCAGCTGCTAGATCATGAACTCCTTTGAAGGACTCAAATTTTAACTGTGCTTATGATCAGACGGGTGATCATCATCAATGATGCACTTGTATCAGATCCTAATGCTCTCGCATCAGATCCTATCTTGTAACAGCAATGAGGCAGTGGAATCCGTATGTAGACCAAAACCTGATTAGCCGAACAAATCCTTAATAATGATGTTTATGGAATTTAAGCTGATTAGCTGATTAGTACAAACAATCCTTAACGATGTTTATGCAATTTAATGCTCCCATCGATCGGCAATCAAATGACCCAAAAGAATTCAAAAATCGCGGAGCTCGTCAATGAAATCATGATCTATATAACACGACTACTGTCTGTCTCCGGGGACATAAAAACTCATAACATAACGTTCTTTTCAACGATCTGTTTTTCTCTTCTGCATTTCAGACTTCTGTGCAAAATAGATTAAATGTAGCCTCAGACTACTAAGATCAATAATGCAGTACTAGAGTACTGCAAGCTTCATGATGTTTGGCATTAGACAACAAGAAGATTATTAACTATGCAGTCTCAGATCTATTACAAGATTAATGTCGCGTTAGACTACAAGCTGCTTATTAATGCAGAACTAGATTACAAGATTAATGACAACGCTAGACTACGCCATTATTAAATGCAGTACTAGATTACAAGATTAATGCAACATTACACTACAAGATTATTAATGCATTAGAAAGACTAATGTAGTACTAGATTACAAGATTACTGCAGCATTAGACTAAAAGACTATTACTCTGCAGTACTAGATTACAAGATTACTGCAGCAATTAGACTGAAAGATTATTAATGCAGTACTAGATTACAAGATTATAACAGCATTAGACTAAGAGATTAATCATGCAGTACTAGACTACAAGATTATAACAGCATTAGACTAAAAGATTAATAATGCAGTACTAGATTACAAGATCACTGCAGCAATTAGACTAAAAGATTATTAATGCAGTACTAGATTACAAGATTAAAACAGCATTAGACTAAGAGATCAATTATGCAGTACTAGACTACAAGATTATAACTGCATTAGACTAACAGATTAATTATGCAGTACTAGACTACAAGATTATAACCGCATTAGACTAAGAGATTAATCATGCAGTACTAGACTACAAGATTATAACAGAAATAGAATAAAAAGATTAATAATGCAGTACTAGATTACAAGATTACTGCAGCAATTAGACTAAAAGATTATTAATGCAGTACTAGATGACAAGACTACTGCAGCATTAGACTAGAAGATCATTAATGCAGTACTAGATTACAAGATTACTGCAGCATTAGACTAGAAGATCAATAATGCAGTACTAGATTACAAGGTTAATGTAGCAGCATTAGATGACAAGATTAATGCACTACTCTAGAAGATTAGCGTACTATTTGTATTATTACTAAAACTATATTTAAATCTACAATTTACACCTATTAAGTTCAAGATTACAAGATTGCAGGTTTCAAGATGAATACAGCAGAAGATTAGTGTATACTATTTGTAATATTATTAATGTTAAATTCTAACAAATGTACAACTTGTAGAGTCTACTGGGTCTACATTAAATTACAAGAGTGCAGATTACAAGAATAATGCAGCAGCATTAGACTAGAAGATTTAATTTAATGTTAGTATCAGACCATATTCTGATTAATGGAGTATTATTAGTATACCAGATTAATGCTGCATTAAGCTGGAAGATTAGTGTAATTGCGGAGTAGAAGATTTATTTATGATCAGACTACATGATTAGATAATCAATCACACAAAGGAGGCAGGGAGGGAGGCAGGCAGGGAGGGAGGTGGGTGGCTGGGTGGGTACTTATACTTACTTACCTACTTATTAAAATGTGAACTTGAATTGTATGAATGAGTAGCTAGCTGCTGTGCAATCTTCGTATTTTGAAAAACCATCAACACTTATAATTAACTGAATCACAGAACCCATTACAATCATACAAAAGGCTGTGCAATAATATTAGCATGCAATAATAGTAGGCTGGGTTCAATCATAGAGAGTAGCACAAATGATTGCCCAATGATTAAAACGGTCCAGTATTTTCTTCTTTTTTGCACGGCACAAGTCAGAGTCCAGAGTTCAGACAGGAAAAACAAAAAAATGGCACTTCAGGCTTGAATTACTGCCTTACTTACTTACTCGCTGAATCCTGATCTCCCTCCTTCACTGCCTAAATGCAGACCCATCACACAATTACCATCCGGCATTAAACACTAGTTATATACTAAGGAATGACTATTATTCTTTGCTGCAGCTTGTGGGTTTTGCTTGCTTATACATGATGCATCTTCTGCATGAACCAAACACCCATCATAAACCTCCACATAATTAGACCAGTAACGAGATCTAAACCCCATTGTAATAATAAATACTTTCATATTATTAACCAACATGCACCTCCCCTGCCCCCTTTTCACTAAAGGCTAAAAAGGAGTCAATTTAACTAAAGCCCTTCAACTTCTGGTTATTAATGCTGGTGCTGCAGGTTACTTGAGAGTGCCAGTGTTTTTGTTTTCTGGCCAAATTTCCCCCATTTTTGACAAAAGAAAATCCAGTGTCAAGGAAGGGTAGCCTACAAAGGATTTTTTTTTGTAAAAAAAGTGCAAAAGTTGCCATATCTTGAGGAAAAACATCGTCAAGTTGACATATTTAGACAATACGTTCCTGGAGAGATTGCCAAAACATAGCAGGATTTTAAATAAATAAATATATATGCTTTACTCCGTTATTTGTACCCAAATTTGGCTCATTCCTCTTGTGGATGATCATGAGTCCACCTACATCACAAAATTGAAAAAAAAACCACCCTTCCTTAAGACTAAATTATATTCAATTTGTGGAAGAAAATTTAAAATGGCATGCTACTTTGGCCATGCCAAGGTATTGAAGGCTAACTCAAATTCATGAGTAGAAAAAGATGATTCAATATGATTTTATTTTGGCCATGACAAGGTATTCGAGGCTAACTTAAACTCATGTATGTCCTATGTGGGCCAAAGTATTGAATATTCATTTTTCAATTCAAGTATGTGCCAAAAGAAGATTTTTTCAATGTGAGGGGGCTATGTGGGCCATGCCAAGCTTTTGAAGATTGACTTCAAAATTCAAATACGTGCAAAAAGAAGATTTTTGGACCTTGCTATGTTTGCCATGGGCCAAGATATTTGAAGCTCAACTTAAATTTCATGTTTAGAGAAAAAATGAGGGTTTGTGGCACCTTGTTTGCAATGCCAAGGTAAATAAGTATATAAATGGAAGGTTAAGTTAAATTCTTAAATGCAGAGAAAGAAGATTTGTTGGGCTATGTTTGCCATGACTACCAAGGTATTTGAAGACATAATTCATATATTCTGTAAGAGAAGAATTGATGTGAATGAACTGTGCCAAGTAAATGTCTCTTCAATCAAAGGGAGTGCTTATTAGAGATAGTTAAGTTTAACCAAGCTAGGAACAGTTGACACCGTACCGATTCATATAGCAATATTAAGTGTGAAAGTTTAAGCATACTAAAGCACCCTAGGTTGAAAATAGTCTTTGGATAAATGACCTTCGTACTTTGAAGCCAATAATGTTGCAAAGACATGCATCCATGCTAATGAATGACTCAAAAGGATGGGAAATGGGAATAAACCGTTGATTGTGCGAATATTGTCTGAGATAGGTGTGGTGGTCGCATGATAATATGTACCCGAAAAAAGATATGAATATTAACTGTGAAAATTTAAGCATCCTAAAGCACACTAGGTTGAAAATAGTCTTTGGATAAATGACCTTTGTACTTTGAAGCCAATAGTGTCGCAAAGACATGTATCTATCCATGCCAAGGACTCAAAGGATGGGAAGTCGGAACAAACTGTTGATTGTGCCAATACGGTTTGAGATAGGTGTGTTCACATGATAATACATACCTGAAAAAAAATGTCAAGGCTCATATTCGAAAGGATATTAGCACTGCTCAATTCCAATAGACTTTTGGATGGGGGGTCCTCCAAAGAATATAGTGCCGCAAAAGCATGTAACAGCCGCCTATTTTCCCCTTCAAAATGCACCATAGAAAGGGTTGTTCTATATCATTTTTATATGACCTTATCCACTTTAGAGGTGTATAACCTGTCCAAGGTCAATTGAAAAGTAGAATTTCACACTTAATTATGAATGCAATTGCATCACAAACTTGGGTCTCATTGGTTTCTAGAGAAAAATATATTTAAGGTTGGAAAGTTTCTTTTGTTCCATTGGGTGTCAAGTCAACTAATCTACCAGCCAGTTTGGGTCCCCTATATATTAGCTGCCTATCTACAATACTTCTAAATGTGATCCACCTCCTGCCATCTTCAAACCACACAAGTTCCCCCTTACCTATGAGAGTTATCCTAAAGTTATGGAAAGCTCATCATGAGAACCCCTAGTTTGGCCAAAACTGGGGTCAAAATGCAAACTCTTTCAAAATTGATACAAAATTTAAAAAATGATATCTAGTGAGCTTGTGGTCCTCTTATTCCTTACTTCTACCTTTAACCAATTGTTACCTATTCAAGGTTGCTTTTAGGTTGAATGTCTACCTACCCATATCCCTACATGGATGATATCATACCCAATGCAACATATCACCATCCAACACCTGGGATCAGGATTAGGAATGAACTCCAATATGGAGAGTAGAGTGCATCCCAAAACTCATCTAATTATCCAAAACATTGTCTATATATTCTCGAATGATGTGAGCCTCTTTAAATGCCTTGTCATTGCCAAGTGACATTTGAAATTCTTTTATTCAATCTACTATTGCCATACTTCTAATCCTTAAAAAAAATTGTCTCATCAATATATAGGTTTTCTTTCTAGATAGCAATCTCATAATGCTCTTTAGGTGGCTACAAAAGACATACCCATGTGCCATATTACCTAATGCACTTTGTATACCATATGAGGGCCTAGCCATGGTTGGGGTCACAATTTCGATACAAGAATTTTTTAAGCCTAAATGTTGTTTTTTGTGGACTTTAGCTTCTAATAACATCTAAAGGACCCTTCTCTGTGCTGCAGTTTTTTATATATATAACTAATTGGCACAAATATAAAAATATGATATTTCAATCTATCGCCTCCTCTTTTCATGAATATATGTTGGTGCATGTGTTGTCCCCACCTATTTCCATCTTGAATAAAATCTATGGCAATACAAACTCGTCCTTGAACAAGCTGTGAAAATATGAAATGAAATATTTTGCACCATAAGTTACAAGTTCATAACTGAAATTTACAGTACCTTATGAATTTTGAAATAATATTTTGGGTGGATATTTTATTGTCCTGAAATATTTTCAAGGAATAATAAAGAATTGTAAACCAACTAAATAAATGGTAAACAAACTATTTAAAAATTCTTTGCAGATATATGTATAAAAATTATGTATATGAAAATGAAATTGCATTCCAAGTAATCAAAATATTGTTTGAAAGTTTCAAAAATGCAAAATTTGTGTTCAGATATCAAATTTTCCTACCCCTACCATGGCTACAGCTATGCTGATCTTATTAGCATTAGTTATTAAAAATGGTCAAAGGCCATTCACCCAAAAAAACTAAGTAATATATTTCTAGTTTAATCTTTTCCTTGCCCATGAGTGTTCTACCCATTGCTAGTAGAAATAAAAAGGGGAGAAAGGGAATAAATATTAAACGCTCTAATGAAGGAGATCCCAAAATCAAATAATGCTTAAATGTTTTTAGCCTATGGACAATTGTATGCTTCTCATTAGAGGTTTTTTATCTATAAAATTTCAAATAGAAAGCCAATGATTTTTACTTTTGAAAAGGTCATAGATGCCAATGGATGAAACAGCTAAGTAGTAAGAACTTTCAAGAAGTATACGAGACCTTAGCTCTACCTAACAATTGCTAAGTCCTTCCATGCTAGGTCCTACCAAGTGTAGTTGCTTCAGCCCATGCTCTTCTCCAATGTTTTAAGTCCACGAAATTGCATCATTATTGCTTGCTCTAGCTAAACTCAAGAGCTGACACAAAATTTGTGGTGCAAGTTTAGGATTTTACTAGGAATTGCATCTTGTAGGGAAAGGCACTTAGCATAGTTTGTGGGTGTGTAATTTGACTTAGATTCTATTATACCATGCATCAAAGCTGGCATAGTATATTTCATAAAGTAACCACATCAGATTTTGAGTGAATCTTACTATTTTTGATTCTTGTACCCAATGCTGATTTCCTCGATTGAGTGTTTGTTAATGTTTATATGCAATAATCTATGGGATATTGTTCATTGATCTAGACGCTGAAAGCAAAGCCCTTCTTCTTTGTTGACCCTGTGTGCAAGTCTTGAAAAAAATGTGGACATTTGGGCACAAAACCTTGTTTGTTGTCTCTTGATTAAATGAAATATTCAATAATTTAGAATAACATTTTACTTTTCAATAAGTCAAGCATATACTAAATGCCTTGTGAATTCTAAATTTTGAATGTTTTGAACAAAGAATTAATATGCTAAAGGCACCCACATCTAAAATCTACTTGTTTTGGAGAACTTAAATTTATTTCAATGACTTAAATTGTGTGCCCAACACCCAAGTCAAAAATTTTAAACCTTTTAGATTTTTTTGTGTGCCTTAATGAAACTAAAATAGAGATATTCATATCTTTGGTCAATTTACTAGAACCCCATTGTTAAATTATTGATGAATTGCCCTAAATTATATTGCACAAGTTCTAAAACTTAAGCTTTGATATTTGAAATTGTCAAAACAATTGCATACGACTTAATGAAACATTTTTTGAAAATTTAAAGTTCTTGCATTGTGTTCCCAAATGGAACAATAACCTTCTAGGCATTGGGTATTTTTATAGCATATATGGATGTTGTTGATGAAGAGTTTAAGAAAAAAATTATGTTTACAATTCAATTTAGTAATGCATCAATTTTAATTCCATTTATATTTTGATTTAATAATGCATGAATTTATATTTTGAAATCATGTTGCAAGACTTTTGTGAGCAATTAAATCCATATATCTATTCATTTTCAATATATTTCAATTATACCTTGTTGAAGATGATATTCATATGTATTCTTACCATCACTTTTGTTTCCTTCATTTTAATTTAGTGTTCATTCCTTATTGATTATTTTCAAACATTTTAGCAAAATACCATGTTTCAATTTTACCCTCAAGAATGAAAGACTTGTGTGAATAATAAATTTTATGTATTTCAATTCTAATATAAGAACAAAGTAAAACTTGTATGCATTCTTAATATCAGAAATGATTGATTTTATTCTTCAAATTTTATTTACAATGATGCATCAAATTATAAAAATATTGTTTAATTGCCCAAAGCTTTGATATTTAAAATTGTTACAATGATTTCATAAGACTAAATAAAACATATTTTTCTCTTCACCATTTACATGGACTCGAAAACTCAAATGTTATTGTGCCTTTTCATGTTACTTATTGAAAATGTATTGAGATAATAATTTTTTGAATTACATATAAACATATGACTTGCTTGAAGCCTAAACTTTAGATAAACCGAGACGACATCCACACACATATATACATGGACCACTTGAAGCCATAATTCTAAATAAATCCGAAGAACATTCTAGTTTAGTTTCCATTTTACACTCAATGGTATTTCTTATTGTGTTGAATAATGTTCATGTTGTCTATAACATGATAGAAATAT
>Ga0209208_10007211_pt1 | contig 15130 bp, 13 predicted proteins | sample S1TSphfallax_3_FD_187694 | JGI IMG/M metagenome (GOLD analysis project Ga0209208, IMG submission 187694) | Host-associated microbial communities from peat moss isolated from Minnesota, USA - S1T2_Fd - Sphagnum fallax MG (SPAdes) (version 2) | ecosystem: Host-associated > Plants > Peat moss >...
GCAACTTTCTTTGGATGGAGACGCATCTTTTATCTGTAAGTTGCGAAGCAGATTGATCATTGAATTAGGTTCCTTTTTAAAGAGAATTCATCATGTATAGAATTGTTTGTTTGAAGAAAGTTTGTTTGTAGAATTTTAAAGAGGTTAAGATGTCTAATCATTTGAAGGCCTGGTCTTTCCTGGGCAATTAATTGCAAAACAAAATATCCATTTTTTGTATAATCAAATTGAGGAGCAAAGTATATTGTACAAGAACATTGCAATGAGAGTTGTGTGTCATTGCAGAGAAATTGACACCTGGTTGTTATTGTTTGTTTTTGCTCAATGTGTGTCATCAGGATTATTGTGGCAGCATGGCTATTAACAGCATTGATTTGGATTTTGTTCGGTGTTTGCTATGCATTCAACAAGTATGTATATCATGTTTTTTGTTGAGAAGTTCCACACTCTGGAGCATATTGTTTCCTCCCAGACTCAATTGTAATAACTCAGAGATAAACCACATGAACTTTTTGCATCAATCTCATTACCAAATCAAGTGTTTCGACTTTCAGTGACAGATCATTTTCATTTCTTTGTAATCAATTTCTACAAGATTCTTGTCAAAATTGAAGTTTCTTCTGTGGCAGCTTTGATTTAAGCACTGATGTTCAATGAATGTAGAGTGACAATTTTGTCATTTGCTTTTGTCTGTGGTGGGCAATATGAACAGTGTGGTATCTGATACATGCTTAGCTGTGGATGAGTATCTACAAGCACCTGCAAACACAACTCTTGATAATATCCTGCCCTGCGTAGATCTGGCAACTGCTGGCAATGCATTTGTCTATGCCCGAGAAGGCATCAGTAACATCATTCTAGAGGTATGGATCTGCTGCTTCTTTTCTCTTGGTTTTCTTTCAAAATGATCATGCTAGGTTTTGTGTAAATTAGCTCCTTGCTCTGTGTGGATTTCATAACAAAGTCATATTATGTTCACCTAATACCAAGCAATACCATTTAAGTTTTTTGTTTTCTTGTTTTGGGTTGTGCAATTTGTAGGCCAATAGCACAGTTGCCTCCATTGAACTTTACAACAGCAAACATGGGAATGGAAATAGTTCACTTGGGGGTGTATGTGACCCTCTTGGTGGGGCACCGAATTATACATATACTGGAACCTGTCAACCAGACACAATTCCCATTGGAAACATTCCACAGGTAAAGTGTGTGATTGACACTAATCTTTGTGCCTATTCTTAAACCTGATACCCTATACCCCAAGTAATTTTCCATTCTTTCCCATTTTACTGCTCATAAAGCCGATAAATAATTTCTTTGTGTGTCCATTCATGTTCTAAACTTGGTGGTAATAATAATGTAGAAGTACAATTGGTTTTCTGGTTGCAGGTGATAGCGCCTTATGTGTGCATGTCGAACATGACAGCTTTTGAGTGTTTAACTGAGGGTAGATTTGTAACTCAGGGCACAAATGCGACACTATATGCACTTTCCAATGGTATGTGAATCCAGTTTCAAATCAACTTCTTTGAACCAAGATTTTGGGGTGCATGGGTGTTTGTGCATTTTTCACAGTTTGATTACAGTTTTTTTGGGCATTTGGGTTTAGGGTGTTTAGAACTATTTGGATAGCTTTTTGCTTTTCTTGGGTAATAAAGGGTTGTGTATATCATATGTTACATTGGAGACATGAAGAATTTATGCAGACAGTACCTTGAAATGCAGGAGCACAAAGCTTGTTGAACATTTTACCAGAGATGGAAAACCTGGCCAACTGCTCATTTGTGTATGCTACCTTCACAACATTCGTAAATCAACGATGTGATCCACTCAAATCAGTATTCCGCAACCTTTGGATTCCCATGGTTATATTGTCCACTGCAATGACGTTGCTGTGTATATGTTGGATGCTGGCTCTACACCGCAACCTGCACCAACGATACTTGGGAACAATACATGCCAGAGATTACAGCCCTACAAAGACAGCACCACCAAAAAATGAATTAGAGATGACATGAATGATCACCTTCACAAGTTCACAGATGCAGAAATTTAGGATTTCAGATGGTTGATTTCTTCAGCATTTTTATTCTCCTGTAAATTAAGAAGTGTGAGGAGTTTTCAATATTGGAGAATTGGGTTTTTTTGTTTCCAGATCAATCCTTTGGAAGTTTCAAGAGGAGTTTAGGAAAATTGTTATTGTTGTTTTCAGGTAAATCCTTTGGAAGTTTCTTTTCCAGGTTCTTTGTATGTACAGTGAGATTTGTTGATGTGAAATAGTGTGTCTAGAGGTGAAAATTGAAAATGATACCATTGGTTCATTTTTGAAGTAGAAAGGCGGAGATTTGGATGTGATTGCAAGTGGGCAAAACACATCCTTAGTAGGAAATTGTGTTTGCTATCAAAGTCACATTAGCTCCTGTGTAATAATGGGCTTTCAGCTAATTATGTGCTTCAATACAAATCTGAGTGCAATTTGTTTGACAAATTCTCATTATGTAATTTCCTTGTGTCAGATTTTGATACATTTAGTAATTGCTCTTGCTATAGATAATGATTTTATACTCTAACCTGTACAATTTTGGGTTTTTGAAAATGTTCAGAATCAAAGAATTTTCCGTTTCAGGTCTCTTGCAAATCAATAAAATAAAATAACCTGTTCAAGCTTTAGATTAACAAATACAAGTTTTGTTTTGAGTCCACTTGTCTTGTGATGGTCCTCTTTGATTTGGCCCTTCATAAAAAAGATGTTTTCGAACTTTTGACACTCCCAAGATAAAATTGATGTTGTTCAATTTGACCCATTTTGTAGTCCAAAAGTGGGACTTTTCATCAAGAAATATGAGATGAAATGTGGTGTGGGGCTAGAGTGAACAAAAACTGAGAAGCATGGGAACTGTGAGAACAACAGAGGGAACATTTGACAAACCATAAATTTAATGAACCTGGGAATTAGGGGAAAAACACTAGGAACATATGGGGGAGACAAAATCCCCAAAGATCAGGTCCCTCTTCAATACTACCCTTTGTACCCAAATGTGAAAATGACAAATTGGATATATATTGTGTGTAAATGACACATTTACAAAGAGATAATTGTGACAATGACTCGAACTCATGTCTTTAAAGGTTGCATGCATCGGCCTTTTTTTTATTGGACAAATTTTGCCAAAAGGTGAAATAACTTTTTTGAATAATGAAGTGATTTTGGAGTTTTTCATTCGCTAAAAGTGAGGGAAAAATAAGTAAAAAATTGCCAGATTTCTATATTTGGGTTTCAATGTGTAGCCAAAAATATAGGAGGACAATTAAAGTTTTTTACTACATATATGGTTTACAACCAGATGTGGCTAAGTCTTCCTATGGATGATTGTCCCTTTGACTACAAACAAAAACTCCTAAAAAGAACAATGTCATGCACCCACTACCAAGAAACTGAAAACCTAGTTTATTCAACATTTGCCTTGTTCTACTTGGCAAGCACATTTGTGACTATTAAAGAACTTGGTTATTTGGGCTCCACTCTTCTTTGTGCTACCAGTGACAATAATTAAATTATTTTGTGTGGACATAATATTTTTGTTGGTATTTTTTTTTCAAAAGAGAAAATTTTATAATTTCATTAAATATCATTTTGTTCCATTAATATTCTTTAAAAAAATTTATTTGGTAAGCAAAAATATTGAAAAAAGTCTAATTCGTTAAAGAAGTTGCCAATAAGATACAAATAGACAAAAGAAAAAACATTGAAAAGATATAATGCAAACAAAAAAATACAAACAAACCAAATAAAATAAAATGATTCTAAAATAAAATTTGATCTACAACAAATTATAATTCGAAATGATTTTGGAATTGTCAAACTGATGATCACCAAAATCCCATCCTATGTAAACTAGTTTTATGAAACATTGTCACTAAAATTCTAGTGAAGTAAGAACTGGTTTTAGCTGGGGTTCTTTGCAAAAAGTTTCATATGTCATTTTTACACGATCATTTCGATCGTATGGTCGTCCTGGACCATTCCCAAAAAAAAAAAATTAAAATTATCTCATTTTCAAACCTAACCATTTCATAGCAAGAAGAGAAAAAAATAAAATAAAGGATTGATGGCCCAAACAATCACAAGGGAGACAAAAAAAGGAAGGCCAAAAAAAGGCCCAAAAATGAACAGCCTGCAGAAACCAAATAAAGAAGTGAGAGAGCTCATCCCTCTCATGGTAGAAAACTATCTCACCCTTGGCACTCTAATATCACCTGCATGCAAATTGTGAGATCTAATGAAGATCTAAATAACTATTTCATAACTTCTCTCTTTGTAACTGCTTCTTTTTCCTATTAACTTTCATAATAACTATCTTTCACCTTTCTTAATAACTAACCCACTTTCTAAGTACCTCACTCACATGACAAATATATATATATATAAATTAATGTGTGTTGTTTCATGTTTATGAAATATATATTAATTGAAATTAAATTTAACATTGACATAAATATATGAAAACATAAGAAAAAATTAAAATAGTTGATCGTCACTGCTGGTTACATGCAGCACCCTGGAGCTCAAATTTGTAAGTATTAAAATCTATTGCAGTGTACATTATCGAATGAAAGAGTAAACTATCAAATTGTGTTGAGACTCAAGACCTATAATTTCCATGTTTTGTTCCGAAACTTTACTTCAATTAAGATGTTCAAGTTGTTTCATCCTTCTTCCTCAATCTTTCATCCTCTTGCAAACTATTTCATCCATATTTTCAAACTTTAATTCATTGTGCAAATCTTATGTATGTACAAATTCTCCACCCATTATGAAAACTTTTCATCTATTTTTCAAAATGCTTTCCTACCTAACGTCATCACTTGTGTAACATTAGTTTTGCAATTTTTCATCCAGCGGAAAACGTTCTGTGTCAAGTTTTCCAACTGATGTGCTGGCAGTTGAGGCCCACTTGGACAACTTAGTTTAATTAGTGAACCCAAATCAGCCGTGTGAACTGGGATATCGGTGTGTGACCGGCTATGTAACCGTGTGAACAGGGATGAGGAATTAGGTTTAGGGTTGCAAGGGCGGCCGCCAGGAAGAACAACAAAACACCACAGCAATGGTGTTTGTTTCTCCTTTCAGAGCTTCCTGTGTGTGCGCTCTCCCCTCCTCCACCGCACTGCATCAATGGCGGTCGGTAAGAATAAGCGCATCTCCAAAGGGAAGAAGGGTGGTAAAAAGAAGATGTAAGCATGTTCCAACCTTTGTTATTGCTTCAAAGTTTTCTAAGAAAATTGACTTGAAGTTGGGTAGATATTTCAGGGTTTGAAGTTTGGAGTAGTGAGAGAGGTGGTGCTAAGGTTTGGCGGCAGAAATTTGAGTGAGCATTGTGTATGCTTTTGTGCAGTGTCGACCCATTTTCCAAAAAAGATTGGTATGATATCAAGGCGCCATCCACATTCAACCAGCGGTCGCTGGGCAAGACCCTTGTGACCAGAACACAAGGGACCAAGGTGAGAACCTAGAGAAAAAATCACTATTATGCTCTTCTTCTTTGCGTGTACCTTCCGCTCACTCCTCTTGTAAAATTTTAGAATATGTTCAACAATGTTGTTTTTCTCACCCTGCCTTTCTCTGTCCTCTTCAACAGATTGCCTCCGATGGGCTAAAGGGAAGAGTGTTCGAGGTGTCACTGGCTGATCTGCAGCAGGATGAGGACCAGGCCTTCCGCAAGATCAAGTTGAGGGCGGAGGATGTGCAGGGTCGAAATGTTCTCACCAATTTCTGGGTGCGTTTGTTCATCTGAACTGTTACTCTTAGAGCTCAGTTCCATAATTTGACCTCCTCCCTGTTGCATACTTGTTACGAGATTCGATACTTCTGTGAGCGTTATTCTGATATGGATTTTAGGTCTGGGAGGGGTCGAGCTGCTCTGAATGTGTGGCTACGGCCATATAGGGTTTGGCACTGCTTTGTCTCCAACTTCTCTCTCTGTGATGTTTCCCTAAGAGAAAATAAGGCATATGAATGGGGTTGCATGGCATTAGAAGTTGTGCTCCTATATGGGCTGGGAGCTCACACCAAGTTGTGGGGTACATACAGGGTATGGACTTCACAACCGACAAGCTGCGGTCTCTTGTGCGCAAGTGGCAGAGTCTTATTGAGGCTCATGTGGATGTGAAGACAACAGACAACTATATGCTTCGCATCTTCTGCATTGGTTTCACCAAGAAGAGGCCCAACCAGATCAAGCGCACTTGCTATGCCCAATCAAGCCAGATTCGTCAGGTTTGTCTGTCAATCCTACATCTCTGAATTCACATTTGTGGTGGCCTAGTATTTTTTATTTTCAGCTTTGTCCTTAAGTGATCCACATCTTTAATCCCATCGTGTTCTGATTTGTAAGCTTTTTTTCTCATTGTGTCAGATCCGGCGAAAGATGAGGGAAATCATGGTGCGAGAAGCCCAAACTTGTGACCTGAAAGAGTTGGTTGCAAAGTTTATACCAGAAGTGATAGGAAAGGAGATTGAGAAGGCAACATCTGGTATCTATCCCCTCCAGAACACATACATTCGCAAAGTGAAGATTCTGAAAGCTCCCAAGTTCGACCTCACTAAACTTATGGAGGTGAGTAATGGTCAGGGTTCTATTTAACAGTGTAGGTTACTGTACTTTTCATATGGAAACATTGATGCAAGTTTTGATGGAGTTTTGTATTTTTCCTAATTGGTGTTGCACACTGGAGTGTAGGTCCATGGGGACTACAGTGAGGAGGTTGGTGCAAAGATTGAGCGTCCAGTGGGAGATGATGCGGAACCAGAAACTGAGGCTGTTGAGGTACCTGGGGCTTAGACAGCATGCAACTCAGTATGCTGTGAGTTGATTAGTGGACATAAAAGACTGGATATTTTTGCATCCAACCATGGTTGTAGTTGCCATTCATTTGAGATGTATCACCAATGGATGAAAAAAGTTCGGAATATTGCTTGCAATGAAATGAGTGCTGGTGAATGTAAATTGTTTTGGTGGATTGGCCCAGATTTGAGGTTGATAGCTAATTATACAGATGATCAAAGGTCATCTGGAAATGGGAATTATCAAATTGAAAGATGTGAGGTTGGCACTATTAAAGATTATTTCTCCACATGCTACCTAACTATCACAAAATTAAATTGTTTTGCAAAGTCGAGATCCTCATGAATTGAGAAGGTTTTTTCATTTTTTGTGGTCTTACTTTCAGGAAATTGAATATGGGCTTTCACCCTTCATACGGGCTTAATACCCCCTCATCATGACTGATCAGGGCCCCTTTTGGGCTTTAAAGTTCCCACCACCCCAAGTTCCATTCACCAAAAGGCATCCATTTTGGCCACAACACCTTGCATTCCTCCTCTTCCAAACTTTGAATCACATAATTCATGAGGAATGCTCCAATGGACGTAGTAGTAGGTAATAACATGTTTGCACATCATGGGTGCGGAAATAGGGAAGATGGTTAGTGCCAAGGACTTGAAAGTGGGAATTTGTGCATGATGATCATGTTGAAGGGTCTATAACATGTAAGAGAGTTGGTTTTTGACATATGTTCCCTTACTATTTGGGGCCAAGCAAGCAAGATGGGTCTTGCCATCTTTGGGTGAAACGGTGAGCTTGCTCTTTAACTATTCGTTATATGTTGTATGGGGTGCATAGGATTTGGAATGCATGTGCATATGAAGAGAACAGAAGAAAAGAATCCAATGTGCATCTCTAAAAGAAAGATGCCATGCAAATTCAATGAAAATTCCTCAATTGCAACCACAATGGGGAACATATGCATGATGGTGGGTTTATGAAAATTTCAAAGAAGTGATCCTAAGGGCCCAAAATCACAAGATGCATTTTTCACAATCTTAATTTTCCACCCTATCATTGCCAATCTTAGCATAAATGATAATTTACACTAAAAACAAAGTTTCAATTTGGAAACATCAATATTCTTTTTGTTATGTTATATTTCATAGCCTTCTTGCACATGCATTGTGCATGACAATACATGTAATTTGGTATAGTGGTAATTATTATAGAAGTTATTAGGGGGGGGGCACTCGTTGTGCTTGTTTGCTACCCATTGCATTCCAAAGGTATTATTTTGCTACCAACTTATAAATGCAAATGAATGCCAATATCTATAGCTGTTTATTTATATCCAAGAATTGTGAAATTTTCAATTATAAGCCATCATAAAAATTGATAGCAACAAAAATGACAAACGAACTATCCTAGGGATAAAGCATACACTTCATAGTAAATGATTATACTAGCTTCTGCTTACCTTATGGCAAACTAAAAATTATATACCATCAACTACTGTAAAGACCTGCTCCAATTTTGTCAGGGTAATTGGAGGTTACATTACCAAGCTTTTTTTTGTTTCATCTAGCAGGCATTGCACTTTTTTAACTCATTTCATTGGAAAAAACAGATTATTTTTTTGGGAGCTGGTCTTCACACTTGGTAAAGCCTGAGGCTGTGGGCTTCGCTAAATTGGGCCCACACAAAGCTCTTATTCTGGTAAAGCCCAAGGCCTTGGGCTTTACCCTACAAAAATATCCTTAGGAATAAGAGTTTTAATCCATGCACAAGGTAGAGACCAGCATTGTCTGGTTATCCAATTTTCGGACAAAACTCCAGATATGAATAAAGAATATTCTCATTTTAAAAGAAAGAGATGGATATGTATATTTAAAATTTCACATATTTTCATACATAGTAAATTATGTATTCAATTTATTTATTTTTCCTTTGTTGGTTATATTGAATACTAAAAAATCATGGATATGCATAGAAGATATGCATTGCCAATTTATCACTTCTCACTCAGAATGTTGACTAGAGCTTAATGTTTTGAGTTTGAATGCATATTTTTCAAACCTTAAAAAATCATAAACTTTGAAACTTCCTCTTACATATGTATGAAATTTTCAGTTATGTATAGCTCTCATACATAGATAATGTAAATTTTTTTTCAAATTTTCGCAACCTAGCAAAAAAAGGGACTGAGAAATGCAACAAGGTTTTTTTTTTAAAATACACAAAATTCATCATACACAATCAGTTGTCAGTCTGTATCTGAAGGATATATATAATTTTTTTTTGAAACTGATGCAGTTTTAGAATAAGCACTTATGCATAACCAAGAATTATGCATATACATAACCGGCCAGCCCTGTATGACTGGACAACACTGGTAGAGACCCAGTCCCTTTAAAGTTCCAACTTGAAAGAGCCATCAATTGCCGTGATCAAGAATAAGTTGTTGTCACATCCAAACCCTTCTTTCCTCAGGGTATAAGTTGGAAGGTTTCTGAGAATTTTAGAGGACCACTGGATTTGGTGCTCTGAATTTGTTTTCTTAATTATCTTGAGTGAAGTAACAGCCTAATGTGTAGGTACGAGCTTTTCACAGACAGGCTTCTTGCACATTACTTGTGCACTTTGTTTTTGTAACACGTGTGGATGACTTACTTATGATATGGGTGTTTTCTTTCTTACATGATGAGTGCAGGAATCAGCATCCACACACCGTGATGCTTATATCAGGACTTAATACAACACATTTTCCAAACAATGCCTTTGACGTAAGGAGGTCCATTAACCAAAAACTTCTTGAAGAAGCTGAGAATGAAAGTTGTTGTTGTGGCAAACCATCACCTAGAACAATAAACCCAACAATGTAGTACTTAGACCTTGAGCTGCAAAAAGACATCATATCAGTTGATGACTAGGTGTAACAAATAACAAAATTGCTCAAGGAGTTCAAGAAATGTGCTTGCGGGGTTCAAGTACTCTGTAAAAGTTATTGGAGAACAATGTTTAGTTTTTGCTGTTTCCTTCCCACCCCCTTGTTTTGAATGAGAAAATAGTTTGGCAGTTTGTTTGCCCCAATTTCTCTAGATGTATTTGGTTTGGTTTTGGAATTCTTTTGACATATTGCTTTCATGTTAGGCATATGATTTTGGGCTGCCATTCTATTAATGCCAGTGCAAACTAGAGGCCATCCTGGTCTTTTGATATTTGCTGTGCAACTAATACCCCAAGGAATTGCTTTTCTCTTCATAACAATCCAGTAGGCAATACTCATGGAAGTGACCCAAAGTGTGAAAAGGAAACCCACACATCAGATTATTGTTGCAATCCTTGTGCTAGTACTTAGATATTATGAGAACGGTGGTTAGCTTAGATTTGGGTACACAGTAAGATTGTGAATAATCCATTCAAACACAAACCCCACATCTTTATTCTTCCAACTATCTTCCACGTGGAGTGGAAGTGTGGCAATGGAACACATGACAGACAGGTTTCTTGGAAAAGTGAAGGTAAGTCATGAGATTTTATATTGTTGGTATACTTGGGTAAAATCCCACATTTGCACAACTCCAAGCACCCACATCGAGTGAGTATTTGTTGAAAACATTCCAACCATCCTCTTTCCTTCACAAACTCGTCCTTGTAAACTTAGGATCAAAAACCTTCAAAAGTTGTATATTGCTAAACACAAAAGCAAAGTTGTTTTTCCTCTGAAGTTAACCTACATCATGGAGCCTTGTTACATGAATGAAGATACTACAAAAAATACTATAAAGTTCTTCTCACATGCAAAAGCAATAGTTACACAACTACATATTTTTGCTACAAATCTTTGCCATTCAAAAGTTCCATATCAATATGAATTCTACCATAACGTAGATGTGTCGGAATTATTTTGCAAACTTGAATCATAATATACTTGACCAAAAGTTATTCCATGTTTTATAAGAATCTAGCTCTTTATTAGATGATGACTTTTTCTCAAATTTCTCTAGGGAAAAGCTTTTTATCATTGTGCAAACTCCCATCATTAAATTTCCTTACCTTTTTTTCCCCTCTTCCTCCCCCTTTGAGTTCAACATAATGTGAGTACAATCTTGCAAAGTAACACTACTTCCTTTTTCTTTCCCTTGATAATCCATTGAAATCTCATTCATTTTTTCTATCAACTACAAGCCATATGGTCATAAAACCTACATATGGTTCATTTTGTTGAATCCACTAGGCGCAAGAGAGAGGGAGAGAACTTGAATTTGTGATTTTACCAATAAAGAGGCAAAATTGAATTGATTGCTTAAAAATGGACATTCCATATTTTCTTCTTTTTGAAATAGTTCATTTTTCCACATTAAGCTAACAAACATCTTTTGATGCAGAGTTTCTTATTTCAAACGGCTCTCAAGTGCATGATGAATTTAGTCCCACATTGAATATCACCAAGATATACTAATTTAAAGTCCATTGTTTCCCCTTGAATCATTTAAACCAACATGCTCAACTCTTGTGGGAAAATTCTGAATAGAATTTGAAGAACTGAACTCACAAATTCCTAACTCCATGTTAGGTTTGATCTCTCTTTCTTTGAACGAAAGTGAAAATGTTCCGCACCGAAGTGTGCTACCAAACAAGGACATTGAATTTTCATAAACACTTGCAGAGGTGACCTCACTCTTGTGAGAGGACAACTCTTTGAAATGATTTTACACTCGTGCTCTGCGCTCCTGCACCCACAACTTCGCACCCATAGTAGCCACCCCTGACATACAGTAAGGATGACTATCTAAGATGGCATGTGCTTGAATTGGAATCTCATACCTCCACACCCATAATAGCCACCCATGAGCCACAATAAGGATGACTATCTGAGATGGTGTGTGCTTGAATTGGAATCCCCAAGTACCGAGCAGAGCAGAGATGAGATACTGTTACTTGTATAGCTACATAGTTGAAAGAGTACTATTTTGCAAAGCTTGTGGAAGATTCCATTAGAAGGATGAGTGCTGAAGTAGGGGTCCCAAGCTGTTTGGGGCAAATTTGCGAGCAAATAAGAAGCAAATATGCCCTGGCTCAGCATTGTACATGCATCCTTGGTCACCTCGTATCCTGTTGAGGTATTGTTGAGCATCATGATGACCATATATACCTGGGTGTGAACCTCCTCTTGACCAGTCAACTGCTGTCAAACTTCTATTTGCTAACTGTGCTGCAAACTCTATGTACATCATCGTAGGAATATAGTGCTCATCAACATAGCATGCAGGTCGACAAAATTCTTGAAACTTGGGATAATATTTCATATCCGAAATAATGTAGATTGCCAATTCCCTGTTCACTTCAAACCATTGAGCACCTTTTCGCCATTGCTGAAGTGTAACTTCTGGTAGCATGTGCTCATTATATCTACCCCTCCCAAATGGTCCTGGATCATCAAACACTCCAACAAAGCTGTAATGTGACTTGATCAGGTAATTGTACGAAAATGTGAAGTTCCATAGTGGAGCACACGTTTCAGAAAGGAGGACAAATCTCTCATTATCATAGTCCAGTAGTGCATTTGCCAACAGCCGTCTTTCTGCATCACACATTGATATGTCTCCCCACTTTGCTTCCTGCATGTATACAACAACATCAGCAAGTCTACACATTGAGGTTGGATTGGTTGGATTGCATACTCTTCCACGTTTCAGAGTTTCAGAACTTGGTTCTCGAATCATTCCACAGACCTGAATTTCCAACACTATGACTTGGTAAAATGAGCAGTTCAATGACACAATATCCTCATAGAAAAACTGCAAGCATGCCATATCATGTGTGCTCTGTTGATTAAATAGGTCTTTTCTGATAGAATTTCCACAACTATGCCATACACTAAAACTCCATACCAGAATTGCCAAATTTTTCAATCTTACATTTATAAATGTGTCACATAATGTATATGTAGGACTTTTGATGTTGTATGTTCTCTTCACAACTATAGAGAAATTTCTCATTTCCATAGACCCTTTCCTAGTGTGAGGCTCATTTACAAATCCCAAGGCTCCATCTGAAGTACCTAATCATACTCAGATTCTCAGAGTACTTGTGCAAAACAAAGAAATTGTATCAGTGCATAACCATGTCTGCCCAGCCATCTGCATTGGACATCCAGATGGTTACAACACATAACCTTGCCAGCCAGCAAAACCTATGATGCACCTTCACAGGTATCTCTAAACCTTCATGTCCTTTGTACAAAAGCTTTCCTCATAGTACCATGGAACCTCTCTGGCCAGCAACTCCAGAACCTATGTACCTTCAGAGGTGTCTCTAAACCTCCATGTCCTTTGGTACAAAAGATTTCCTGATAGCCACATGGAACCTCTCATCCACAAAGAGAGAACATGCAAGAACTGTAGCTGTTGCAGGTAGCTTGAGGATGAAGGAAGAATCTCCCTCAAATTGTAAGGAGAGTCACAGAAAGTCCATCTCGGTTTGAACAACAATTTCTAGGCTTAGAAAAATATAATTGCTTTAACAAAGAGAATCTCATACGAAAACTAGCAATGTAAGATTTGCTTGGAGCAGGTGAGGAGATGGAGACGACGGCCAACCTGGCTTGGGATATGGCGGCCAAAGAAGACAGACGACGGAGCTTCATCAGGCTCAAAAGCAGGCAGGGAATGAACATAGATGTTGAACAGCTTCTGATGGCCATGGAAGAAGCGTTCCCACAGCGGAGCAAGAGGTAGAGGTCCCACGGTGAGAAACATGAAGGCGACTTTTGGAGTGCGAGGGATGGGGATCTTCCCAGGCCGTTGTGGCACCATTGAAGCTCGCCAAAGAAGCTCATCGTCCGGCATTTTGTGATGAAAAGACTGGTACTCTCTACTGCCTAGCATGTGAACGTGGATGTCATGTTCTTGTTGTTGTACAGGAGCACCAGAGAAAGACTGGAGCAATCCATCTCGGAAATAGTCCATGAAATGCAAGCTCGTCACAAGGCCGATCAACATGCCTGGTATGACTAAGAGACATAAGACTTTGCTGAGCTTAGCGGGCCATTCTCGCTTTGCTGCTTGCGAGATCGTCATTTTACCACTCTGCATCTCTTTCAAGCGCCAGCTTTTGCCAAACTTGTGCTCAAATCATCCCCCGCGGCTGGTTCACACAATTCTTTCCATAAATATACTGGTACCCGATGTGGTTTCTCGCTTCTCCTAGTTCTCTCCGTCGGCTCCGATTTCCTCGAGCACAAACCGATCACTCTCACCAGGGTTTCCTCAGAAATTCCACAGCCATGAATTCTCTCTGATCAATCTCGAAAGGGTTTCTTTCCACAACCTTTCTCTCTCTCTATCCGAGCATCTCGTGCGGTGCCGAATTCGTTGACAAATCGCTCAATATCTCTCTCTCCAAGTCACTTCCTACCTGCTCGTTTCTTCACCGCCAACTCTCTCGCCTACACCAGCGTCACGCCGATCTTCGATGTTGAGTACCGTGCAAAACTCTCCTCCTCACTTCTTCCATAAAACAGTTCCAGTCAATTCTCGTCTTTCACCGAAGAATCTTCACCTTCTAAACCCCATCTTCCCGCTACCTTCCTCCCCCCGCCGCTCTCTACACTTTCCCCCCTCCCCACCTTTCTTCCTCCTTGTACATACTACTTCTGCCAAAACCACACTATTTCGCCACCGCTCCTAGTAGACGAAATTGAAGATAACTAGCCTTTTTCAACATCACAAAACTCCAAGATTTTCATAAAACCCCTGCCTCTAGAGAGAAAAAAATCTGTTTATGAAGAGATTGTCTTCTGAAAAAAAATCTTCTTCCATCCAGACTTATTCCCCGTTCAAAGCTCTTTACGAAGGGCTTTCCTGCACAAACCAATTCCCAGCTCCAAAGTTTTTTTTTTTTTAAATTTAAAAAGATTCCGTTCTTCCTGGGAACCCTTGCTCTTCTCCTCGAACTTTCTCGAGGTTCTCGTCCTTCCGGCGATGTTCTAGCGCGAAGACTTCCAAAACCTCCAGAGCGTAGATACTCTCTCCCCTCGGAGCAACAGAAAGCGCAGCTTCCTCGTTGCCAAGTCGACCGCAGTCGTTGGGCGCCGAGCGTCCCAAACGGCGGCCTGCGATCTCCTCCTCGATGCACCACATCTTGACACGTGGAAAATCAGAATTGTAAAGGGAGCGCAGGGTTAATGAATGAATGTCTGATCTCACGTGATAAGAAGCTAGCTTGGGATTCAAAATCTCTGCAAATTCTGGATGCAAAACCTAGTAAACTTGATTGCAAGATTGACACATCTATGGGAA
>Ga0209208_10007212_pt1 | contig 15128 bp, 15 predicted proteins | sample S1TSphfallax_3_FD_187694 | JGI IMG/M metagenome (GOLD analysis project Ga0209208, IMG submission 187694) | Host-associated microbial communities from peat moss isolated from Minnesota, USA - S1T2_Fd - Sphagnum fallax MG (SPAdes) (version 2) | ecosystem: Host-associated > Plants > Peat moss >...
AGGTCACTGATAGTATCAATGTGTGTAACGGCCACTTGGGCCTTGAAACAAATGCCTAGGAGCTACATGTTGTAAATGCTGTCTTATCTGTCCTGCTTTAGATGCTGCAGACTTTAACTTTTGACATTTATATGGAAACCGGTGCTTTGGCATGTCAAAACATTTAAGTGCTAATGCTAACTCAAAATGAGTCAATCCAGCATGGTAAATCCATATTTTTATTATTCTAAATTTTAAAAACTCGATTTGAAGGTTACCTAACATGGTATAGATAATGCTATTAATGATCAGATCAATTTGATACTTGATTATGAAATATTAGGGTGACAACATGGACTAAGTGAGTGTAGTGCAAATTCTATCATGGTCTTAATTTTATCTTGATGCTAATGCAGACAATTTTTTTTGCTAGATTCGTACCAACAATGTTATGGACCATAAAATCTATGTGTGATCTTAAATGGCCATTAGTGCGAGCATAGTAGTAAGCAAACCTTGAATCTTCAAAAAATGTAGATTTAGGCCAAACATCACAATTTGAGGTACTCCCCCTGCTGGAAAGCTGTTGTTTGAGCCTGTACTATGTAGCCCTGCCCTATCTCCAAGGTCTGCCTATTTGTTCTAGTTTTCCTTGATCCAAACCTTTCGCAAAGTTTTGTAGAACATTTTCACAAACTTTCACTGACTTGGTCTTCATGGACAACTTCGACAAAGAGTTTCACATTCTTTGCTCATGGATTGATTGTTGAGGATGTTAGATTGTTTTTGTCATGGCAAAAGTTTGGCTGTTGTTGTGAGAAGACATAACAACAAAGTTATTGATGTTGTCATTGCAAAGTTCAATACTTCAAAATAAATGGCAACTCAATCTTGAATTGCATGCTGAGAAAAAAACTTTGATACACAAACTCCATGGAAACCCAAAACTCATTCAACTATTGTTCTAAGACTTCAAAACAAAACAATATTCATCATTGCATTCATTGTCAATCTGTTGCAATTAATTCCACAATAGAGAACAACCAAAAATCCAATAAAAATCAATGGTCAAAACCATCACACGGAAGACAAAAGGGAAAGCCAAAGAGAAGTCACAAGATGGAGGTTGCGCAAGAACCAAAGAAAAGGAGAGAGCTCGTCCCTCTCGTGGTAGGAAGCTATTTCACCCATAGTCACTTTAATGTAGTTGTTCTAATGTTGCAACATGCAAATCGTGAGATTTAATAATAATAGGAGGTTTAGAATAATCATCTCACACCAATGCAATCTTTCTCTCTATAGCAGAAGTTAAAACATGTTGAAAATCAATATTAACATGCTGCCTAAAAAATTAAATGCAAAAAAAAAAAACAAATGACCTTTTGATTATCTATTGTGGAAAAGATGAACACATCCCCTAATGAAACAATCCATATCATGCCCGAATGTGTTATGCACCTTCATGACCATTGGAATAAAATAATGCCCTTCATGAAACCTTTTATATTTGTGGATTTTAACAATGGCATTAAGTTCCACAACTGCACTTGTTGGTCGACTAATGACAATTGCAACCATCTTTTTCCATGTTGAATTGATAACCACCCCATTGACAACAAAGACTTGGTCCTCACGAGTAATGTGGAGATCGATTCATAATGAAATTCCCAACATAAGAACATATCATTGTTTTCTCCATATAACATGCTCACTCTTTTAAACGAAAACATACATGATGTTTCTAATGGCATCATGTGTGGTTATCCATTGACTTCCAAATGGACAACATGTTAGATGCATGCTAAATGTGTTTAATCCATGTCCAAACTCACACGTTAAAATACTAGATGCCAAAGGCTAAATAAAATCAAGACAAAAATGCAACACTGAGGTAAAAGTAAAGTGTGCAATGTTGAATGAACAGATAAATGGCCTAACAATCAACCATAGCCTTGTCCCCTTGCTTAAACAAGAGTAAATGCAAGTTCCGAATGTTTAAAAAATGAAGTCATCCTCCAAGATAGACCTAAAAGATGCGTCATGATGGATGTCCATCAAAGAAATTTGTAAACTTAAACCATTGGTAACTACCAAATTCTTAAAAGAAAGGTGCATCTCTTTGGTTGCAAGAGGAAGGCTATTTCAAGCTGCACAAAGGCATGACTGAAAGAGGTGTGGGCCCCCTTCAACCTAAAAAACATATTCTTCCAAAATGGGTCTATTGAAAATACGAAATTTGGAGCATAGATATGGAGCCACCAAAACCCAACTCCTTAGAAAACAAATTAAATGGATCATAAACCTTCATAGATAAAATATTTATACCACCAAAGGAGATCAATAGTCAAGTTTAACGCCTTGCGCCTCCCATGACCCTAGATCCATAATGTCCCCACATACCTACATAATTTTCTTGTTGAAACTCACCAAAAGAAACATGAAAGAAAATAAAAATAAAAATTATGTGTGAGATAAGAAGGTTGACAAGTGACACATGAAGACAAAATGCCCAACATAACATGTGCGTTTCCCAAGAGAAAAAAATCATTGATATGCACCACATTTTGAAATAAAGCCTCATTTAAAATATTTGTGACAAAATCCTAAAAAACCATTGGCACATTCAAAATGCGTAAACCATTTACGACTAAAATGCAACTTTGAAAAATCTTAATGCTTGAAGATATCCTTAATGGACTTTAAAACTTGCACTTTAACACCTTGACCCTAAGCCTAACTAGGGCAAACTAGGTTGAAAGGTAATCAAAGACATAGACAATTTTGCTCATAGGGCCCACAATGTGTGTATTATCCATTAGGGATGGAAAAACACAACTGGGGGCTCGCACAATGGTCTTTAGGAATGCTCGATAATGGGCCAAGGCAAATAAAAGACCTTTTAAGGGGTCACCTTACTTCTTGCTTGAAAATTATTCAATAATGGTGAACCTCTTTTCATGCTACCCATGCTAGTATTAAAGAGAAGAATGAGCACCAAAAAACAACTTGGCAAAGGGGATGATGCTTGCCAAAGGTCCCCCAACATCTTGCAACTTTTTAAAAATAATAGTTCAAAAAATGTTATTAAAAACATTTCAATGTCAACTTGCATCATGACCCAATCAAGGTGTAGCTTGAGAAAGGCCTTGATGCCAAAAGGGATGGTTTCACAACCTTCAAAGGTTGATATTGTAGCTTGAGAAAGGCCTTGATTCCAAAAGGGATGGTTTCACAACCTTCAAAGGTTGATATTGTAGCTTGAGAAAGGCCTTGATGCCAAAAGGGATGGTTTCACAACCTTCAAAGGTTGATACTTCGAACTGATTAAGGAGATATAGGTGCTCTTGAAACAACCCCTGAAGGTATAGAATAATGGAGCGATTAATAAATTGAAGAAACATTTCATTTACGACAATAGGACAAAGACCTCCAATGTCCTTTGCCATTATCAACAATTTGCTAACTTTCAACATTAGAGCCATCAACTTAAGAATATCACCATGAAAAACAATAACAATAGACTAAAGTAATTCCAAAAATCCTAAGGATGGGTCCTTTAGTATGAAACATCTCAAAAAAATGTTCATAAACCATCCCAAATAACCCATTCGAGTATTATTCTTGTGCACCTAAAGAGAACAAGCACTCATTTGCACTTAATGTGCAACCTTTGTTGCTTTTTATTTTTAAGTTTTTGGGTCTTAACTAGGAGTTAGGTTGTTCACCATTAAAATCACTAACATTAGATGTGTTCAAAGCTTTAGAAATTAGGTAATGCAACAATGACCATGACCCAATAAATCAAGAAAAATGTGGTTGATTTCAATGTTATGGGTGACTAATTTATTTTTGTTCCTTTGAAATTATTATATTTAAGAAAATTAAAAAAGGGAAAAAAAAACGTTGGGCAAATACCTAGGTATCTATATATGGTTTAGCATATATCAATATAGGTATCCCCTAGGTCCCCCTTGTCAATTGTGTGGCCAGGTACTGCTGTGATGTTCCACTAGTAATTCTCCTATGTTCCCAAGGAGTTCCCCTATGTTCCCAAGGAGTTCCCTACCGTTGAAAACCAGGAAATTGGCCATGTCTGGCGCATGCTGCGATTTGTTCCCTCACTCTTCAAGCTTACCCTTGCACTGTATACACGTATAATGTACGTATTTTTTTATTGATTCTTATACATCTTGCTTATATGTATATACGTACGTATGCATTTCCTTTGAAATTGAGCTTTCCACTTTCGCATTTCCTCTTTACTATCTGCAAACCTTCACTTGCTGTAGTGTTCGCTCTTGCAGGGTTTGACACGGCTCCGTGGTGGTGCTTCACCATTTTGTTTGCGCTCCCATCTCGCCGCGTTTGACGACAATTCGACGCCGTCAAATCGCCCACTGTTCAATTATGGTACGCCAGTAATGCCGATCCCAGATGCTTTAAAATCGTCTTTGCGTTTCCGCGTGGTTTTTTTTTTTAAATTTTTTAATTTTCGTGAAACGACGAACTCCATTTCGAAGTACAAACACGAGATTAACACCCTGGTCTGAAGATCCCAACACGACAACTCCGATAACAAGTCTGATGTATTCATTTGCTGCTCTTTTGTTTCCCCCCGGACCCCGACCCGCGCCCTCATTTTGTGTTTTAAAGCGAGGATGACGACGTCATTCTCTCTGTGAACCAATGTCTCTCTCCGGTAAAGCATCGATGAGTTTTCTGAGAAGTGGCGGAAGAATTGGATCGGTTTTATGCAGCTTGAGCTTGAATCTGGATTCTTTTGCAACCTATGACACACTCTTGCCAGCTAGAGTTTCTGTGTCTGTTGCAGAAAGGATTTTCTCAAGTAGCTAACTTCATGCGGCTTTCAGATGCCAGCTTTCCTGAAAACCTAAATTTGGTTTTTCAGGTCTTTCCTGTATAGGTTTTTCTGGTTGTGGTAGTTTTGGCACAATGTGGACCATAATGCCTTCTGTGTTCATTGTTCGACTTGAATTTGAACTGATGATGCTTTTGTGCAACAGAGTTTCCGAAAGACTCCGGCTGTCAAGCGAGATAGAAACAAGGACCGTTCCCAAGGTCTTACGGACGAACAGAAGCAAGAGATTCGTGAAGCTTTCGATCTTTTTGACACTGATCGCTCTGGTACTACTTAAAAAGCTTAGCCCTATACATTATGTTATTGGAAACTGTGTTATCATAAGACTCTAAAACTTCTTTGTCTGAACAGCACAAGGTTATCATCTCAAAGAATCTGTGGTTTCTCTGTTTTGCTTATCAAAGAAGGTTTCTCTCTGGAGTCGCTGCCTTCAGAATATTCAAAATGCTTGTTTCAAAGGTTTCTCATTCCTAAGTGGGGAGCCTGTCTCAGGGAGCCATTTCCTGTAAAGTTCCTCTCAAAGTCCTTTTTCTCTCTGTTTCTTTCCTTTTCTATTTCCTTTTGGGATTTTTCTTTTCTGGGACTTTCCCCTTTCTATGTCAGTCTTTTTTCTTGAGGTATTTTGGTACTTTTTTTCTTGAAATAGCTGGAATTATTGTGTGTAACAGAAACTCAGTAACTCAGTACTGAGTTAATGTTTGATAAATGGTTAATGTTTGACATTAACCTGCAGCTATTGCTAGGAATTGATGAAGTTGGTGGGGTTGTTACAGTAAGTTGTCAATGCCATGCACTGTTGCTGTTGAAGGTCCTGAACATGAATATGATAAACACTGTCATTCAAACTGCTCATTAATTCTGTTTTCTTTAGGGTGGGATGTTTCTCTTTTCCATGGTTGCTGGTTTTCTTATCAGTTCCAAATTCTTTTCAGGTTGCCAAGAATTGTAAGTATTGAGAAATTTGCTGTACTTATGAAGATGTTTATTTGATTGGCAGGAACCATTGATGCAAATGAGCTCAAAGTAGCAATGAGGTATGAGATGTGCTTTGTTATCTTTATCATTCTTCACTCCTGTCTCTTTTGGAGTGAGACAATGTTCAATGTTCCTCTTCTACTGCTTGTTTTAACATCATCTAATATATCAAGGAAAATTCTTGTGACAGGGCTCTTGGATTTGAATCAAAGAAAGAGGTTAGTCATGGGTCACTCTATCAATCCTATTCATTCATGATGTTCTGTTACAGGGAGGAGGCCCTTGGAAAAAGTTGACTGGGAGTTTATAACTATCAGTTAGTGCTCCTCTGCCTTGGGTACAGGCAAAATGAGTACAATGTATTGAGTGTTGTGATTTACATCTCTGATCCAAGCCTTCATCTCTCATATCACAGGACATCAAGAAGATGCTAGACAAAATTGATGAGGATGGCAGTGGGGTAATTGAATTTGATGAATTCGTGAAAATGATGACTGCCAAGATGGGGGAGCGGGAATCTAAAGAGGAAATCAAGAGAGCATTTCGCTTGTTTGACATTGACGAAACTGTAAGTCTGCAAATCAATTCTATATGTTGTTTAGTGTTGCTACTTCATAGTTGTGGACTTCAAGATCTGATGTGTCATGTTCTTGAATTGCTTAGGGCCTGGTTTGGTAGGAGTATGGATATATGCAGGGAGAGATTAAGTTCAAATTTTGTAGTTTTTAGATTAGTCAAAGCATGGTGATGACCTAGATTCAGGGACGAGGAAGTGTGTAAAGACATATCTGTTTCTGTTATGTCATACATTGGCAACAGGGAAGAATTTCCTTTCCAAATCTGAAGCGGATTGCGAAGGAGCTGGGTGAGATTCTGAGCGATGAGGAGTTGAGGGAGATGATTCAGGAAGCTGACCGCGATGGTAACACATCATGCTTCCATTGGTTTTCTGTTTTTACTGTAGAGGGTGGCATTTGGACTCAACCTTGTTTTATTTGAGGATTGGAATCATAGTTTGACATCACTTTGGGTTTGACCATAAAGTTTCCATCTGCTGATCTCAAGTCTCTTGTAGATCCATACAACTGTGATCATTAATTGTTGCTTAAGTAATCTCTGTGCCATGAATTATGACATGTTTGCTGGTTCTTTCCAGGGGATGGTGAAGTTAACGAGGAGGAATTCTACAGGATTATGAAGAAGACCACTCTTTTTCGAACTTAATGGTCAAGTGGCATCCAGTTTGCTTGCCAAGTCTAACTGGCCAGTTTAGTAAAGGTCTCTTTTTCCACAGTACTAGCTGTAATTGGGAGGCATCATTTGTTTTGGAACATACTTTGTTGCACAAGGAGTCCTCTATTCTTTGGCAAGGAGGGCTTTCTTAGATGGGTGGTTGTGACAAATGATCTGGTGTATGAACTTCTTAACAACTCATTTAACAAACAGAATTGAGATATGTCTTATACTATTACAGATCTCACAATCCTTGCCAGTCAATATTCAGAGGGGGGACCCAGAGTACTAACAGACATGAGGAAGTTAATTGCAAAAGCTTGCTAAGGCTGGAAAGCAGTCTTATTTGATTGTGATAACTATAGATATAAATACATCTCTACCTTTTGATTCATTGGAGTGGACGCCCTTCTTAGATTTGCTGAATATTTCAATTCTCCAATTATGTTCGAAGGTTATATAGCTGAGGACCATGATGCTGGTCTTCAAGCAAGAAATGGGTTGTTAGGAAGGGAAGCCTTATTTACTAGAACTTTCCAGGGTGGGTGATGTTCACCTGGGGTTTACTATCTTAAGAGCTTACGAGGAAGCACAATGCTACAATCTCAGGGTGACTTTAGACTAGGGTCGAGGGTCCAGGGTCCAATGAATTTAAGCAATCTTATTGGTCGAAAGCTTTAAATTGTTCCCAAGTCCTTTAAATGAGGGTCAGAGACCAAAAAGTGGCTAATTGAGGCTAAATCTTCATGGCAACTGCTTTGGAGGGAAAATCAATTGTTCCAGACCAGAAAACAGTGTGAAAAGGAGAGCTTCTGATTTGAAGAACCAAGAATCAGGCTAGGTACCAAGGTGCAGTCTAACTCGAGGATTCAATTTGGTTCAAATCTATCCAAATTCGTACCTAGGAAACTGGACCCTGAATTGTTGCCCACCGATGTGACTGTCCACATATGGAGGCCATCTGCCATTCTTTGAGCACACTGGAGTTTGTTTGGGCCTGCATTGAGGGAGCATAAGGTTTGAGCACATTGGAGTTTGTTTGGGCCTGCATTGAGGGAGCAGAAAACTTTTGACAGTGACAAAACATGTGCTTGCAATTATTTCTACTTCAGAGCTGCATGGGTCTGAATCACTGACATACATGGGAATGACAAAGATCGCAAACAATACAACAATTTGGTTTGTCATCATAAGAACCACATTGATTAGAACAAAATTCAATGCTGCCCAAGCAATCATGCAGCTGCCAGCTCTGCAGATTGTTTAATACTGGAATTTGAGCTCCAAGCAAATTGAAGTATACAATCAATATCAAAAGATTGACTAGAAACTGAATACATAGCATGAAAATTCATATCTACCAGTACCATTTCCATTTTGATTGAATTCATAAGTCATTAGGTGATATTGGAACATTAAAAATACATAACCCTTCATTTATGTTAGCTATTCAGAAAAGGGTACTGCAAACTTTTTCTTACCAGCTTCTTGGTTCAAATTATGAATCGGTCAACAAACCACAAACAAGAGACTACCCAGGAGGGGCTTAACAAAACTTGGGAAAGACTATGTAAAGATTGTTTTGCAGCTTTCTTATTTTCTCACTTTTAGATACAAACTGACATATAAGTCATCAGAGTTCGTATGGACATCAACTAATTAGTGGAGACTAAATTCTCCATTGAGAAAATGAAGAGAATTCCATACACCAGCCTATAAAAGGGAACTAGAGAATGTCAAAACCAGATCCCTACTAATTGGAGGGGGTGAAGATAGGCAAAGCCTACTCTACCACATCCTCCTCAGATACAGTATCCTCCACTGAATCACTTTCCTCATCTGGAGTTGAAACTCCAGCCTCTTCATCTTCTACTTCAGCCTGTTCATCTGAGGACAGGGACTCATCCTCTTGATCCAACAATGGAGATGTAGTGTTGTTATCTCGTGCAGGGTTCACACCTGAGTCATTCAATTGATTATCAGGAGAAGCTGTTTGAGGTTCCTTTGGGTTGTTAGGAGGTGGTGCAAGTTGGACCCGCTTGTATGGTCTCCTAGTATATCTTTTCCTCCTGCAACAGCATTTCACCACTTTCTCAATACTGGCAACAATTCAACAATTATTCATCTAGAATCAGATTCCATCCAATTGGTTCACTAATTTGCTTGGAGGTTTTGGAAAGTGAAGCCATCCCCCCAAAGAACTAAGCAAGACTGATTTGATCAGTGAACACCTTTAGGAGCATAACATGAAAACAAGGATTTAGAAAGCTTTTTCTGAGCAATATAAGCTTCCAGCACTTTTTCAGTGAAGCACCTATAGGATCATAACATGAAAACAAGGATTTACAAAACTTACTTCTTCTGAGCAATATAAGCTTCAAGCATTTTTTCTTCATCCTCAGAATAAACTGACCACTTCTCCACTTGTGAGCCTTCGATATTTGAGATATCTGTTTACCCCAGACACCAACCATCCACAAAACTTCAACACCTGAAGCAAAATCTCTAAGCAACCAAGGAGATAATTTGGGGCCTCTTTAAAATATTGAACCTAAACTTCAAAACTCAGGTTGCTCAAATAATCTTGGCTACCAAACCAACCTATAACTTCCAAAGTTATGATACGATACATACTGATCTTTTAAAGCAATGCATCATTGAATGGCCAGTAAACCAGTGTGTGTAGATAAGAAGATTCTAATATGGTAAAATGTTCAGGCAGACGGTTGTCCTAAAGAATATATCCTAAGTTTCTGCCATTTCTAGGATCAACAGGAAGACTCTGTGACAATGTTTGGGTAGCAGTTGAGATAGCTGATAAAAAACCCAATAACCATTTCAGATCAATTTATTCATCTCCAGTGTCCAAAATGTTGTTGACCTTTGTTGTCTCCACTATTTTTTCATCTACCATTTTGGCAGATTTTCTGGACGACCAAGTTTCTGCAATCTTTCTAACAGCAACAGAAGATGCAAATCACATGGTTGTCTTGTTGACAGTCTCTTGTGACATACTAAGATGTGGACACAAATAAGTGAGGATCAACTCCTGACATACTGACACAAAGGTTACACCTAGACACAGATCTAGCAATGACCGGTCTCTTGTTTTTCTCTCCAAAATAGAAACTGACAATGATGATGGCAAACCTTGAAGCACTACAGAGGAACGATTATCAACCCCTTGAAGCTTCCAAACAGCTCGTGCTCCATCATCCCAGTGAATTGCATCTGTTCTGATTGCATCCACTCTCTGACCATCTAAACCCACCACACAAAAACCTTACATCACCAGACAGCTCAATTTCTGACTTGATTGATATTAAAGAAACCCTGAACAGCTACCAAAAAACACTATGGATTTGAAGGGCATATAACTGTGTACCAAAATGGTTTGGGTTATTATTCAAGAGAAAGCAATTACTTTGGGATCATTACAAAGTAAGCATCACAAGCAATAACAAAGTACCTTTTCTGGACAGCGACTTTGAATCTGCTGCCTCAGATAATTTGGCAGCCTCAGCTCGGAGATCAGCAAGGCAGGCCAATTGTTCTTCCTGAGAGAGGGGTCCTAGATGTTTCCCAGTGGCCAGCAAACTCTTTAGGTGTGCTTCCTTGCGTGTTTCACGGACTGCCTTTGCCTGCAAACCCACACAAGAAATGCCTGCGGTTAAGAGGGCTGAAGGACAAGATAGATTTGGACATATTTGTCAACACATAGTATTGCAAGAGAAATTGTCATCAGCAAATTTTTACGTAACTGATTCTCACATGCCTGAATGTCATCTTCTTGCAACAACACATAACCCATGAATGTAGTGAAAAGAACTCATGCCTCTTTCCTGAGAGCCCTTGCCTCCTCTCGATGATTCTTGTCACGCTCCTCTGTTTCAGTTATCACCGATTCAATGTAGTCTCTTGTAATCCTGCAGACACTATTTGTGTCAGCAACACAACAGGCATTTCTGAACAACCCTGAAGCTAGTGCATAATATTGAGACTGCAAGAGTGGAAAGACAATTGCGGCAAAAGTGACAACCTTTCAGGCTGATAATTGCATTTACCACCCACATCCTTAATAAATCCCCCTTGTCACAGTTCCTATGGACAGGAAAGTGAGGGACAGACAGGCCTTACGAAGTGGAGAGTGAATCATTGCAGAGAATGTTAAGAAGTTGCAACTTCTCATTGACTTGAAGATCCACATAACCTTCAACTCCACGCTCTAATGCAGCAATAATGCTGTCTAATCCATCTTCAAACAGTAATGTGGAAGTATGATGACCCTGTGTTTGATCATCTGCATTCTTTGGCTTACGTTCCTTAGATAAAAATTCATCTTTTCTCTGCAGATATTTCTTCAGAGACTCAAGCCAAGAGTTCTTGCTCGTTAGAGAGTATGCAATATTACATCTGCATAAAAAAATCAAGAAAAATGCATTACAAAAAAGTGAAGTCTTAATCAACTCATGTCAAAATGTTGACATTCCTGTGTGGTCACAGTTTGGAGTTCCCAAGAATTGAAATTCCTGTATTGAAAGCCTACTTAAGCTGACTGAGAATTCTACTTCTAAATATGCATATCCTAATTGAACCTCACAAGCTTCTTGGAACAACTTGGGAGCAAAATGGATGTGAATCTCTGTCTTCAGTTGGCATTTATGGCTAGAGTAACACTTTTTAGACAGCAGCATGATAAGGGATTGGATTTTCCTTCATTTTCATTGTCAGAACAATCCATTATGTCCAAGATTTGAAGTTCCATCAGACAGTGACTCATGTCAGAACTTGTACAGAGTACTTACGGCTCATCGCTTTCAGCAAGTATCAAAGTTAACAGCCGTACTTGAAATTGTATAACCTGGGACTGAGATCCACGCTTCATATTGCAGCCTTTAACAATTTCCTGTAATATCTTCACTGCTGCACCTTTCTTGATGCCAAGGGGCTGCACAGTCCAACTGGGCTATCAGAAGCAAAATACTAACAAATACCAGTCTGCAGAAATCACTATTGTCAATGTCACAGATAAGGCTCTGTCATGGATGACAAAACTCTCCTAGATGCAGAACATACAATGCTAAGCCATGCCAGTCTCAGTGACTATAGATTGTCACCATTCCACAGAGACCTAAGACAGGCACATAAAAAAGACCACTCCAGACAATCCTTTGCATTTTCTGGCCATTACATTCTACCTTAGAAAATGCACAACAGAACTCCAGTAGTTGCAAAGCAGGTCCAACGGCATTCTGAGCTATCTCTATGCCACCAACAGTGATGAGTAAACTCCCTGTTGGCAACACAATTTTCTCCTCCACTGAAAGCTCTTCCTGCACCTCCACTCTCTGTACCTGACAATAAATCAGCTTGCATTAGTTAATCAATTTGCCCTTAAATGTTTCATTCAGTTTACCAACCTCCTTATCCAAACAAACTCAAACAATGAAACTTTAAAACTCCACCTCTGCTAAGCAATAAGCAGAAGGTGGAAAATATAGTATCCACAGAGCTGAATCAAGTTGCAAAACAAGGATGAGTTGCACCTGATATATTGGAGGTGGGGCCACTGGGACAACAACCTCATTAACACTTGCCAGCAGTCCTCCAGGAACCCAGCGTGCCCTCCTAGGCATTCTCATAGTCTGAATTGGTCCATTATTGGTCCCCTCAACAGCTGGTGTTTGTACACCAACTGCATCCTTGATAGCATCTTTAACACCTGGACTTGCCAATCCATTTGAAGCAAGTTGTGCTTCATGTCTCATCCCAGTGCCCTCACCCATCCCATTCCTTGCTCTTGCTTCTATTGATTGTGCAAAATGAGATACTGTAACCCCGTTGTATTCAGATTTTGCCATTGCTCTTTGAATTGGAGGCCCTGAGTTATCCTAATGGCACACATAAGATGCAATTCAGCAGATAGTTTTGCTGTGGCACATGTTGCTTTTGATATAAATCCACCACTGTAGTCTGCTTCCTTTCATGATCACATTCCCCATTCAAGTGATACACAGCTAAAACCCTCAATAATGAAACATGTGATCAAAGACCTGATATCACAAGTTATCTGATGAATGATGAGAAGGTAGAAACCCCAAACCCTAAACCCAAAGGCCTTGCCCCTCCTGCACTGGTTGATGCCTCAGATGTACCAGTTTCATTTAACAAGGGATTGCAAGAGGTAAAATTTGGCATGATATTTTTGATAGCACTTGAACAAGATGTAGAATTCATGGACTTTGTGCCATGTGAGCATGATCACCTGAGCACATGGATGCTGCTCAAGAAGCTCTGCAACAGATCCATACCCAATAGCCTTAGCTGTGTGGGCAAGAATTCCTGTGGGAGGGCGTCCTTGCTTCTTCCTGCAATATAACTCAAATCATGAGTAAACTTTGGATGTCAACTTTGCTTGTTTAAGTACAGAAAGGTTTGAACATTGTGAAGATTCCATCTCCCACATGTAGATGCTGGTCCTCCAATATATGGCTTTTGCATTGAGTAAGATCTGACAGACTTTATAAGTTGCATACCAGTTTGTTTCTCCAGAAATACAAGTCCAAACAATCCAATGCTGGTACATATTGTAAGCGACCTCGAATCCAACAGCAAGCATATACCATCATATGTCAAAACCCAACATACTCACATGCAAATACTGCAATTGCAGTTTCCTCTACAGCGGGGGCAGCACCAAGACTCATTGGAAGCAGAATCTCCCACCATTTCACCATACCTTCACATTCAAAATGAAGGCACTCATTAGTCTTGTATCTGCTAATTTGTCCACAGTGGCAGAGTCCAGCATCAGAATGTTGAGATGAGTAATATCTAAGACATTATAAGAATCCAAACTGTTTAACACAATCCTTGAATTACTGCTCCAGAAGTTTTCTAACATTTAGGGTTGCTGGACAGGACCACTGACTCAGCAAACGATAGAAGCCCGAAGAAGAATTAAACAGACCTGTTGAACAGGCACTTGGGACAAAACTTTTGCGTGCAATTTTTGCTCCTGCAAACTGCCATGAACTCCAGTGTTTTCTGCCGGCACTGCCACCAGTTCTCTATGTCTCAACATGTTAGAAAGTGTGGTCTTCAATGAGATACATATCAAGCAACTCAAGCTTGCATAAATGAACAGATGTATTCTGAGTTCAATCCAGCAGAAGAAACTTCACATCACTATGTCAACCACCAAGCACCATGACCAAGTCTCTTCCCAAGGTACCAATTTCCTGGGTTCATTAAGGCAGAAGGAAATGTCACCTGGTGACATGTTTGCCCATTCTCAGAATCATAAATGCGAGTTCCAACCATGCGAACTGCAGGGAATTTGCGACGCTTACGACCAGCTGGCTGCAGACTTGTGTCTTCAGGTGATGTTCTAATGGTCTTGGTGTCAAGCAGTTCTTCACCAGTTTGTGATTTCCCTCCTCTGCCACTTGGAACATCATCCTGTTCAGGTGACTCGTAGCTAAAGTCTGTAGATATTCTGCTCATGGCCATAGAAGCTTTTGCCTCCATATTTGCAGTGGATGATGGTTTGAGAACACTTTGTTTGGCAAGCTTTCCATCTGACAAAGCAATTGCCTTGGCCTGTGCTACTTTGACCTTTCTGCTAGAAACCCTTGGCTTCTCAGGAACCATACCCTTAGATTCTGTACCTTTCGAAGAGGGCCGAAGGCGACCCAGGATACCATCTTCCGAAGCGAACCCTCCACTGGCCAATTCACTAGCCGATTTCAAGGTCTCACTCTCGTTTTCGAATCTATTTTCTGCAGTGAGATCTACCAGATTAGACCGCTCATTCGCTCCTTGCAGAGACCGACGTCGCATCGGGACTTTCTCATAAGGACCAGTCGAGTGATTCTTTGGCGTATGTGACTCTCCGTTTCGCCTCTGATACTTGGTAGGGGACGGCGCATCCTGGACGTCATCAGAGGAGCCTTTCAGCGATGCCCTGGTCATCCTTCGTTGAGGAGGAGAAGCTGATAATCGAGTTTTGTGAATCGATGCCTCCATCATACTACTTCTCAGAGCTTTTGCAGGAGATTCA
>Ga0209208_10007213_pt1 | contig 15127 bp, 12 predicted proteins | sample S1TSphfallax_3_FD_187694 | JGI IMG/M metagenome (GOLD analysis project Ga0209208, IMG submission 187694) | Host-associated microbial communities from peat moss isolated from Minnesota, USA - S1T2_Fd - Sphagnum fallax MG (SPAdes) (version 2) | ecosystem: Host-associated > Plants > Peat moss >...
TCACTTCAAATCAGTATGACAAAGGTCACTCCAAAAATGTGGGTGGATTCTAGAACCCCCCAAAACAAAAAAAAGAGAATCTTCATCCACAATTTTCAATCTCTGATGCCTTGCTTGGATGAATTCTTTGCCATGTGGCAGGGGCAAGTCTCTTGGCATGCACAAAATATTTTACCCTACTTGGGGGGTTCACATTATATTCATATATGTAGCCATACATTATTAAAATATGTGCAATTCCATGCAACTAGGTCTAACTTGTTGCAACTAGATTATCCACGTAGGTTTCCCGTCCAACTAACTTTCAAACAAATGTAAATCCAACGTGACATTTCATTCATCCGAGTGAGTACAGTCTATTGATGTTGTTCTAACTAATTTATAATTTACCATGCAACTATTTGAATACAATTACATAACTTCATTTCCATGTTGGTAACAACATTGTACTCTATGTCTAGTATGCAATGGAAGGTTCATTTTGTTTCTAGAACAATTATAGTAAAACAAGTCATTTCAATGTAGTTTTGCTTTCTATAGATCATTTTAGTAAAAAACATGATGTGGCTACATGGTTCTCTCATCTACTATTTACGGAGAAAATAATCAAATGGTTGGGGTTTTTTTTTTGCATTAGACTCGAGTCTTTCATTAAAATCGAATGGCTACCCAATTGTCCTCTTTTGAAAGAAAGGACTCTCCTCCTTAGGAAGAAGTGAATTGGGTGGCCACCCAATTCTCCATAATGCCTAAGCCAAAAAAAAAACTTTAAAAAAAAAATGTAAAGGAGAATTGGACGATTGTTTGATTTTCATGTTTTTTTAGGAAGATGAGAATCGAATGACCACCTAATTCTCCTAACTTCCTAGGGCAAAAAAAAAGAAACTTTTGAAATTTCTTTTGTAAGTATAATTGGGTGACCACCTGATTTTCAAGTTACTTTAGGACGATCGCCCGATTCTCTTCACTACCTAAGAAAAAAAACTTTGATTTTTTTTTTTTTGTAAAGGAGAATCGGGTGACTACCCCATTTTCATGTTCTTTTAGGAAGAGGAAAATTGGGCAGCCACATGATTCTCATGTTCTTTTAAAAAGAAAAAAAATCAAGTGACCACCCAATTTTCCTCTACGCTCAATTACAAAACTTTGAATTTTTTTAAAAAAAATTTACATTATTCTTTTATTTTTCATTATCTTTTGTAATATAGTTGACCATGAGATGAACATTTGGTTTTGTTTGATATTTCTCGTGTGAATTTGAAAGAAACATTGAAGTATGCAAAGGATAGGAAAAAGGCTTACCTCTCTCAATGTAAGTTGGGCACTTGATAATTTGTTGTGTAATTGAAGAAGGCGAGTTCAAATTGTTTCATCAACAACCTTTGTTAAAATTTTGCAATGTTATGCCTTCAATTATCGATCTCCTTTTGATGTTGTTGTCGCATTCTTAATCAATAACATAGTACATTGGCCTTCATTGTATGCCTCAAGCAATTGATCGTAGTCTATTTTAAAATTGTTATCAAGAGCAAAAACGTCTTTGTCAAATTCACCTTCTCCATCTGCAATGAACAATTGTTTTTTTACTTTGTTATCCCCTACTCCCCTTACACCAATGACAATGATAACAATGGTTGTAGATCTCCAATTTTGAATATAATTTCAAAATTTTCTAATTGAATCCATGTGAAAAAACATGGGAACTAATTCAGGTTGGAATGCAAGAATTAATGACACATTGGTTATTAACTCAATTATAATAACATGCATATCCCCTTTCTCAAAACCCATTTTGGACTTTGATTCAATGTCAAAATATTTCCACCTTCACAAACATGCCTTTTCGCAAATGTTACTCATGCATTTCTATATGAGGCGATTTCACTCTCAAGGTGATTGTGGTCAAAGTTGTCCCGTCCAACAAATCATAATGCAAATGTGCATAGTTTGGATCTTTCATGTTTGTATTTGCAATTTAATCAAAGGTGCCAAACTTATTGAACACTTCTGCTTTAAGTGTAACATTTCTAATTCCAAAATTCAAATCATCCATGACAACAACTATTATAACTTCCTTCCTTCACTAGAACAATAGCCATTGTGCCAAAAAAAAAAAAAACCTTACCAAAATAAATTTAACAATAAAAAAATGAAGTAGCATTTGACAAAATTAATAGTTGCGAAAACATACACTTGGCAAAACATACACTTGCATAATCACACACTTACAAAGGAAACAAAAAAACAATAAGCAAATGGTGAAAGTTTAAACCAAACATATTATTCTTGCTGTGAAAAAAAAGACAACAAACATAAAGTGTTATATTTATATGGGACAAAATACCTAACTTAAACTCTAAACCTAACCTTAAACCTAACTCTAAAGCCAACCTTAAACCTTTTTCTACTCTATATTGATTTTAAGTAATTTTGATTATGGTAGATTTCAACTTAACAATAAAGGATCATATCCATGGTTCGGTAGCTAAATTATGGTCTAATAATGAACAAGACATCAATACTCTTGACATCTCATGAATTTTAATTATTAACTTTTAGTAATTTTGACTATGGTAGATGTTTACCATTAACTGAGGATATTGATGAGCCATGGTTTGGTAGCTAGATTATGGTCTAATAATGAACAAAACATCAATATCCTTAGCATTTTATGAATTTTATTTATGCACTTCATGCTTACATTTGAACATTGAATATCTCAACCTAGATTTGAAAGATATTAATACATGAACCTTAAGTTTTTCTCCACTATTTAACCATTATTTTCATTTTCACTCAAATATATTATTATTATTTGTTAAATATCAACTTTTTTATCATGTACACAAAAAAAAATTGAACACACAAAAAAATCAAAATTGATCTTTTTTCCTTTTTTGGTTTGATGTATTAAATGTTTGGTTTTAAACAAAATATTTTTTGTTCCTTTTGTTAAATTTTTGGATGAAAATTTTTCATTCCCAGAAAAAAGATATTAATTTTTATAAATTATTTTCTCGAGAAAAAATATTCATTAAGTCACCATGTCACAAAAGACAAAAAGAGAGAACAAAATAGACCCACCCCCTTTTTCCAACCACCCCATCCCACGCCACCAAAAAAATAATTCCTTGGAATTTTTGTAGCTCCCACCTTCCTACCTTGAGAATCAACCAAATTTCTCCCTCCTATGCCACCCAAGAAACAAACCCTTGGGTTAATCCCCATCCCAAATAAAATTCATTTCTCCCAATCCTTAAAAAAAAACTCCTTTGGAAAGGGGCGGAATTGATCCATCCTCCATCCCCTCTTCACCCAAAAAAACCCCTTTTGGAAAACTTTTTTTTTTCCTAACCTTTCATCCCCTTTTCTTAAAGCTCCACTTACAACTTGTAATTCTTTCAATCTAATTGAATTATCCATTCCTTCTACCTATTGAAACCCCATAATAAAAAACAAACTTGTGAAAGAAAAAAAATCAAATACCTTAACCTTTTTGCTCTCCCTAAATTTTCAACTACAAACCCCATTGTACCCCCACCCAACTTTATTAATTAGTTATGTTTGCCCCATGCATGTTTGATAAAACCTAAAATCATACATGCATGTTTACTATCTTAGGACAATAATCATTTTTTATAACATAAAAGGTAACAACAATACAAAAAAAATTAATCAATTCAAAATTAATTTCATTAAGATTTTTTAGTATTAAATATTCATCAAAGCCTTATTGAAGCTTAAAAAAATAACATCAAAATTAAAAACATTTATATCTCAAAAATGGATTCTATATTTATTTTTAAATTGACATGTTTTATTTGAATCAATTCATGCATAATCTTTCAAATCTCAATTTAATAATATTTAAAGGAATTGAAGTTAATTATTTGTATGTTTATCAAAGAAATTTCATTTAAAAAATTAGTCATATGAATTGCTTTTTACAGTTCATAGTGATATGAAACCTCATGATACAAAAAGCAAGTGACAACCCCAAAAAAAATGATATAGAGACATGATTCAATCAATTGCACAACCCAACATTCATATGTTGAAAATAAATCCAACAAGTAGATGGGTAGACTTCAAAACAACCCATCAATTGAATGGGTGCACCCAAAATCTACATAGGGGCATTCATGGAAGTCCATCCATTTTTCCATGGAATTTCACCATGGAATGTAGATGGATTTCAATGTTTGAAGAAACTCTAAATGGATTACTTATGGATATAAAAAAAACTCTAAATGATACATGAAATTTATTTTGATTCCATATACCATGAAACTCCTTAATGGTTGTTTCATTCGTCCATCAAGGAGAAATTACATCTAGTTGGGTCATTTCACATCCAATAAAAATCCATGACCTTGATTTGGACATAACTTTTATATATATATCCAATCAATGGGATTCAATTCTTCCATCAAAATTGGTGTCATCCATGGACAAAGATTGCATTAGAGTTCATAATTTTTTTTTTCCAGTCAATCAATTTTACCCATCATCCATTTGGATTATGATTTATGCTTGCATTGGCATCACATTCAATAGGCTTAAATTGCACACTGTTTAGAGAGATTGAACACACAAAAAGAAACATAAAATTCAAGTTGGAAACCTGTCCTCAAAATGCAATTAAAAAAACAATCTCTATAGGTGCTCGCTTGGAAGGGTTGCTCTCAAAGCTTACAAGAGCCATCAAATGGGGAAAAATACAGGGCTTTGAGCGCATTCCTGAAATTTGGCAGCCTCCTTTGTTGGGGGCAGAAAAGGAATACATTTCATGTGTTGGGCAGACCATAAAATTTTAATCCTGGAAATCTTGAAGAGCACTTTGGGCAGTCAAGTGGATTTGGTGAGTTGGCAACATAGCATTGATGATGTGGAGTTGGCGAACTTGGTGATATGAAGTGGACAATTTGGCAAAGTGTGCTTTGTGACTTCGCAAACTGGACTTGGCAATTTGGCAAAGTGAACTTGGAAATCTAGAGATGAGCAAATGGTATTCCATAGGAATTGACTTTTGTGAAATGCGAAGAGTGTCTGACCCAACCAGAAAAGATTGGACAGCAAACAAATATCCTGATAATGTTGTGCCATTGAGACCCTCTATTCAACAATCCATTAACTAACCAGGAAGAGACAATTGTGATAAAATGCGGACAACCAAATCTGGGATCAATTGCAATATGTTGGACATGGGATGGGAAGGTTGCAAAATGACATATGATGGATAATATGCAAGTGTTTAAGGAAACAATTGTGCCAACTAGGAAAACAATGCAAAATAATGAATGCTCAGACTCTTGTGATCAATAAGAGACATCAAGAGGAAATTTAGTGGAACCCTTTAAAAGGCTTTTTTTGCTTGTCAGGATAACTTTGTAAACAATGAAAACTACCCTTACCATCAAAATCAATGAGAGACAAGTTCAGCTCAGAACTTAATGACACAGAACACGAGACTTAATGATTGCTGTTTCTCAATGATTGTAGCTAAAAAAATGGAGGATCCAGTGGTTGAGAAAGTCAGCAAACCTCAAACTGAAATCTCCAAATTTTAATCAGAAAACTTTTCTCAATATGAACATTCACAGCATTTATAACTTCCATACAGCAATTTCTGACATTTTAGGCAACCTATACCCAGAACTCTCCATTTATGCCAGCCTTGCACTGACATTGGCAATTCTCTTTTTTCCTAGTCCAGATGGCAATACAGACTGTGTGAAACATTTCTAGATCCAGAAACCAAAATTGTCACCCATTTCCTCAATCCTGCTGGCATGCAATTTCTGGAGCTTTCCTTTTGCGTCGTTTTTTCTCCACAAATTTAGCAAGGCGATTACATGCCATTTGAAGCTGATTTGGGGGCATTGATGCATAGCATACCCTGAAATATCCTGGTTCAGCATAATGGCAGGCTTCACCTGGATACAAATGCATGACTCTGTTACATGGCCCAGGCTTTCAATGAACTTGGAATGAAGCTACCACAAAATCACACAAAAAAATCAGAATCCAGTGCTCATAGGGACTTCAAAGGCAAGCATCCTATCCCAAAAGCCCCCATTGACATCAATTGCTGGCGATATAACTAACATTGGATGATTACAAAATGAAATTTCTACTGGAGTGAGATTACTGTGCTCAGTAACACAAACCTGGTGTAAGGACTATTCGACATTCATCAAGAATCTCTTTCCAAAGGCACACCTCTGCCTTAAATGTTGACTGCAAGACAAAGCCAGACAGTAAATTATACACCTTCAGCAAATCACAAGACAAAAATGTGAGAGTGTATGGAAGTCACTAGACTACACTGTTGAGAAGACACAAAGAAAGTTCTTTAAAAAGTACTGTTACCCTTTGACTCTGGTTTGGAGCCATGATAATTTTTGTCAGTCTACATCAAACTTTCATGTGAAGACAAGGTCCAAACTTCCATTCCAAATTTAACTCAGAACAGAAAGCATTGTGTGCTCAGACAGCAGCTGTGCATTGATCACATCTATGATTATATTGTCTATAGCATAAATGCACATTGTGCAACTGGTTGGACATCAAAGCTGCTGTTGTACTATTACATACTTGGTCGTAAGGTCATCATTAGCTTCAGAATGGCCACAATCTATAAAATACTCTAGTTTTGTTCAATGAAGTTATGAGTTTTTACCCATTCTATGCAAGGCAGGAAGATGTGTCCAAGCAGTGAGGAGATAGTTAAGCTACTGTGCACCATCTACCTACTTGCTTTGAAACCCTACCCATGGATCCATGATCATGGTAGCAAACAGAAAGCCTGGACAAATCAGGGAGGAAGGATGAAAACAGACCTCAGTCAAGAGGGTTCTGAGGTCAAGCCAGCAAAACATGGCTGCACATGCTGGCATGTACTTCAGCTTTGCCATCTCCAATGACCTTGTAAGCAGTTCGTATGAATTCTTCAGTCGCCTGCTTGTACCATCAAACAGGTTGCAACCCTCTGATTCCAGGACTTGAACTAGAATGCCATATCATTTCACTTGATCCTAACAGAATTCTGTCATCAGTTTCAACTATCTGAACCTCAGATTCTCCGAGTATCTGACATCTATACATAAGATAATCCAGCTATGACAACGGGGATACACATACTCTTTGTCATGGGGTCCCAAGTTCAAAACTGAAAGCATTTCAGTCTTGAGAAAATGAGAAGTGAAAGTCTGTACCGGTTGTTTTCTGCAACATAAGAATCCACAAACAATTCATCTTCCAACATGATGGCAAGAGCATGTTGTGTGTCATTCGATACTGCTGCAAACATACCCATATTTTGCCAAAACTGCAGATATCCAAACCATGAACATTACTGTCTGGAGCACATCTTCAACAGACATCCCATTATCCAAACAATTGTGATTGTACAGAAGAGTGAGGTGATGAAGGCAACATGTACATGAAGCTTGCAAGGAATATTCTGAATTCTGAGAACTTCAAGAACACTGGTTTGTGATCCAAACCTAGACTATGGTAAATTTCAAAATTGCAAAAACGCAGACATGGCATGTTCTCTGGCTGCATTTTCAAAGCATGTCACACTTGGGACTCTGTTCATCTTTCCAAATCTCAGATTGGATAACAAGGAGGTGAGCAGAACCCTATTTGCACACTGAAGCATAGAAGATAGCACCTATTTCAGTTGTTTACCAGTGTTTAATATGTCCAGTAATACCCTTTTAGAGGCCATTACAAACAGAAGGAAAAGAGTTAGAGGGTTTAGGGTTTAGGGATTATGCTTGCCTCAAGAAGGTCCTTGCTTTTGGTATGCAGACAACCCACACGGAAGCCATTCATGCCAAAATCTTTGCTCATACCATATGCAGTGTGTACAAGCTCAGCAACAAGCTCAGCTGACAAAAGATTCTCTTTCACTGCATTGCTTGCCACCTTCTCCAAGCTCACAAACTCATCAACTGATACCCTACAAAAGCAACACCCTCTTATATCTCAGCAGCAACAGAAAACCACTCTCTCTTGAGGACTTCCACACAGCCCAATCGTTTGGGACATGTCTACAATTGTATCCATATGGCCCATCAATTGTATGGAATAGATAATCTGTCTATGTGCGGTGTATCTTCCACTGTAACAACCAGCAACTCTACTTAGCCCTCCTGGCCTTTTAAAATATTGTCTGCAAGCCATTACTCCTGACACACACTATACACCAGAGAATGCTAAGCATCAGGGTGTGTGGACTTGAGCTTGAGGTAGAGGATTCACAGGTTCCCCTAAATTGATAAGCAGAAATAAGTAAAAGCACATTGGAGTTACCCAAACTTGGAATTTGCATAGATTTCATCTGATAGAACATGGAGTCCCCGATTCACAGCCCATAACAGGAGCTCCTGGCACAAAACATCACCAAAAGACTCAGAATTTCCACAGAAGTTAGCAAAAGCTAAAACCCTGGTACTAAATGATATCTGTTAAATTGGCAAGGTCTCCACACCATGGCTGATATTGTTGACAAAATTGGAATAAAAGAAGGAAGTCCACCAGACTCTCCAGGACCTCATAAGAAAGATCCATGCTGAAGAAGAACCAGAATTCACCTCCCTAAACGCTCACTCCTCACATTCTCCATCTCCTTTTCTGCTATGTTGTCAAGATCTTTGAGTTCTGTGAGCTATCATATGCTAGCACTCTTAATTTTCAAACACACTCTGTGCAAAAGAGCTGTGAACCTTCTGGTGCCTGCATCTCCCATTCTGGCAGAGAGGATTAAATGAAAAACCATACCTTTAAGGTTGCTTCAGGATAAAGTGTTCCCAGTGGGTTTCCTGGATTAGTGATGAGAAGCATGCGAGCATTGATTCCTTGCTTTGCTGCCTCCACCACCGCATCTTCCATCTCAGCAGCTGTTGGAATGTAGGTCTGGGTATTGCCAGGTTGAACAGGTATTGGAATCACCTCATTCTGCAATGCCATCATGATACCATTTTCAAGAAAGTCTGCGATAGCCAAGAGATAATTTTGGAAGTAGAAAATTTTGCACTATTTTACAGTATTAATCCAGATTTGTCCATCCTGTACTCTGCCCTCAACTTGAAACCCTCCCATATAATTCATCTTTGAAAACCATTTACAGGATCTCTGCAAGAGGAGGCTCATGACCCAATAGAAATTCTAATCTGGATCATCAACTATGAGACAAACCAACTGCAATAGGAGAAACTGCAAGCAAATGGCTTCTATCTCATGAAGAACATGTAACACAAAAACAGAAAACACTACTGTCTAAAACTCACCCTAATAGCCATGTCATTGTCAAAGGCTGGAAAGTAAGGCGCAGGAATGAGGCAGCCCTCTCCTGGATTGCAGGCAGCAAAGAAGAAGAGGTCCAGAACACTGTACTTCCATCATCCCACACAATTTCACATTACAAATCTATGTTCTGAAGTGATGTGAAATTTTCTCACTTCAGAACCATCTGCACACTAATAAATATGACAGCTCATGAACAGTTCAGAACTGATACAATTACTAGAAAATATGTCTCAAAACACAGCTAGAGAAGGAAACACAAGGAGAAGAAGCTTCCTAATCTTACGCAGTGACTCCACTTGAAATGCAAATGTGAGAAGGATTGACCTGCACAATGCAGTGAGAAATTGTATCATCAACATTTACAAGTTGGTGATCCATCCATTGAAGAACCATAAATCAAGATTTTAACTGTTGCACATGAAAAGCCAGTACTCCATAACTTATGAACAGCAAGTACGTTTCTTTTCACACCAACTGTATGAACATGTTTACCTCCACACCCATGAAGGTTCTTTGCATCATCCTTGCAATGGCATTCCGTAACCGTTCACCTCCTCTGAAGTTGCCATACAAACCCACTGTTGCTGGCACCTCCCGACAATTCCTGCCATCAACCAGAAAGAATTCATCTGAACCATAAATAAGTAAATTTGTGTCTTTTATTGATCTTGCATCATGGGTCACAGTCCTAAAGCCAACATGCACCTCATGGCAAACAAGGTTGTAACCGTATCTAGCCACAGAATCTAGCAAAAGTTTTTCCACCATATGATGAAGGGCAATCTGGTGTGGTTCATGCTAAGGGGTCTATGTGAATACAATTTCAGCCTTGCACTTCTGTCCCCTAATCTTTAAACCTTGCATCCATGAATATGTTGTGAGAGAAAAAGGACCAGTGAAGATCATCCATGATGAGCTTGAGACCCAATTGATATGATGAGAGACAACAAAGCAAAATTGTATGATTCTGCCCACTGGATTCTAGGCAAGAAGAAGCACTAGTAAATTGAGCATAAAGTTCCCCTACCGTATCTTCTCATGGATAAGGTCGAAAGACAAGACACTTTCTGCTGTCGCCATCTGTCCAGCCCACCACACATTTTTCTCTTACTCCACTTGAAGAGAACCAGAAATCCAAATGTACACAAGACATGCAAACATGTATTGTTCACCCTTCAACTAAGCAAGATACAAGCGAACTCACTCATGAAATATCCAAAACCTTGTCCAAGCAGCGTTTGTGTTGCATTGGAACAGGAAAAGGGAAGCTGTATCTGTACAAGTTTTCACTTTCAATTGGAGACAATCAACAGGCATCCAGTATAGGTAATGACATTGTGTACACTTTTGAAACCCACCCTTCCTCCAAAATCCATATGAAAACCTTCAAGCCTTGCCAAGCTGTGGACCCTAATCTCATTTTGAGTCCACAGCTAAACTAGGCATTTCGGCAAGAAACCTTAATACCCTAATTGTAACATCAGTAGCAAATGTGCCACGATGTCTCAAAGTTCGTTACCAACACCCCAAGGTCTGCTCAAAGATCTGACAGAAACAAAGAACAGTATGGATATCGTAAGAGGAACCTCTCACCAGAAAGTAACCATCAGGATTGGTAGGTGACCATTGATCTGCCTTTGCGTCATTTACAGCTTGAATGTAGGGAGAAAATGGTGTCAGTGCCTTACTTCCTCTGAGTGACAAACTGGTTCCCCCTTTCCCTGCTGCATGATGATTCCCATCTTTCGTCGCTCCATTTATTGGCATGACTCGCAATTGCCTCAGACCCAGCAAGCTCACATCTCCGCTATAGGTCTGTCAAATGCCGTTGCACACCCCGGTTTTCTCTCCCACCCAGTCTCGATCCTGATGCATACGAAATCAGCACCAATAATCCGAATCCTATTACCACGAACTGCTTCACCTCCAAACACACACTCCCTCTACATACTCACCCCTGGTTCAATTCTCTAGCTCTTGCAACTTACATATCCTTCCTTCCCTCTCCCTCCAACCCTTCCTCCTTCCCTCCCTCCCCTCCCTCGCCTCCCAGCCTCTTTCGATACGGGATCAGAAACAGGGGAAGAAAAGTAGGCAAAGAAAATCCCGAACCCTATCCACGATCATTAGGTCCACAAACACAAAACAAGTGGTAAACAACTCCCCATAAACACCCAGATCCGTAGAGCTATGAAACTGCAACAACAATACTCTCATATGTGCGCTAATCCTATGCCATTTTTGGCACTCCGTTGTCAGATTCTGACAAACCGATGAATGGCAATGATATATATACATTCGGCACCGCAAATTAGGAATCTTATTCTTCAAAGGCGATTCAGAAGTGGCTGTTCATTAGAGCAAACTGTCTTTCCTTAATTCGTCTACCCGCTCCGTTCAAGACGAGAAAGTGCGGTGCTGCACAGGCGTAGGAAGCCAAGCGGCGATGGCGGCTATTTTACCTGTTATGGAAGCTGTCGCTCCCTTCGCGCTACGCCCTCACTCGCAAGATCCCTCCAAAGCTCGTTCGGCCATCTGCGGTTCCAGGCTGAAAAATTCCGGACTGATACACCTGCCTCTTGCAACGTCTCTGTCCGGTAAGTACATGTGCCTCGACACAGATCCTGTTCTATATCTTGTCGATTTTCTTTGAGGTTCTTGTGGTCCCGGAAGTTGTGATGTGTCTGTCTTTTTTTGGGGGCGCATTTAGGGATGCTCTTTCCGTCTGGTGGAATATATTTTTTACGTTCATAGATGGTCGTTTCACTTCGTGCAATGCCGGCGGTTGAAATTTCACAGTCGACATATTGTGAGATCATAGGTTTGAAGCAACTGGCTTCTTATTGTTGTGCGCCCTTTATCTGACGATTTGTCTCGAGAATTTAGTCGAGGACTGCTTTTAGAATTCCAAGGGATTGAATGTATTTCTTCAAGGAGCTTTGAGTAGGATAATGACAGTGTTTGAACTCCAAGTAATTCCAATTTCACGTTGTTCAAATCTGTGTCTGGTATAAGAGGAGGAAAATGTTGTTCTGGTGACTCTGGAGAACTTACCGAGTCCGAGTTTATTCAAAACGTTGGTGGAACAATGCCATTGATCATCTACATATTTCTTTGCGTTCGCTTCTTTGATGATACACGAGATCAAGGCAGATTCAACACAGTCGGTTTCAGCCATGAATTTTACTGTGTGCAGAAGTTGGTTCTATTATAATCTTGGGAATTTTATGACAAAGGATTGACAGGAGCATCTTTTTTCATGGAATGTGGATTCAAATTACAAGATCTTCACTCCATGGGCCAGTGTTCCAGAGTACCATCTGCAGTATCATCTTGTATTCTAGGGTTTAAGCCTTAAGGTTGAAGAGTACTAGTGCCAGTTTCTGTGATATATTGTGTGTTCAAAGGTTTCAGGCATTGAGTTTCAACAGTCCTTTATGAATAGTGTAAGAAAGTTATGATAGATACAGGTTTTCTCCATTGTTCAACTCGATGGCATGTTTTTTTCCTCAGGATGGTAAGTCATATCAGACTTGTCCACATAGTCCAAGACACAGAAGTTCTTGTACAGAGCTTCACTTATTTCATTGTCTTCTGGACCAAAGACATATTGTTGTTTCTACATGTGTAAAGCAGAACAAGGGCTTCTTGTCATAAGCCATGCAACAAACGGAAAGCCTACAAATGGGACATTTAGGGGCTCCAATAGCAAGTTTCCAAAATACAAAAGTGGAGGGCAGACTGGTCTAGATCCTTTGGGCCAGAGCTGGGATCCATGGAAGAAATCTGGGAAAGCCTTGGAATCAGGAAGGTTGGCAAAGGATACTTTTTACAGTGACCACACAGCCGAATTGGAGGAGTTCAGTAATAGAGAAATAAATCCAAGCAAATATGGTGTGCAAGGGAATGAGGGGGAGGAACCTTACAGAATACTTGAGAATGGGCAAAAAGCTTATTTGGATGAGCTGGATGTGCTGACATTGCTGGATCCACCAGCCTTCATTCGCCCAATGGATTCCAGAACCTACAACCATGCTACCTTTCTCTGGTAACTGATGGACAAGAGCTTAAAAGTTTCAATTACTCCTCCCTAGGATGTATGTGAGTGTTTGAACTTGCAGGGCTTCTTTGGAGCAATGATGATATCCAAAAAGATTGAACCCTTAGATTCTTGTGGGTTGTAGGAAGAAGATTGGAGATATACCAGAGGAGCGCAGGCACCGACTGCTTGATTTGCTGGAGCCCAAGTAGGTTTGCACATGTTCACTCCTTCTGTTTGTATTTGGCCTCCTAGGAACTTGTGTGCTAAATACCAGTGGCTTGTAATTGGACCAAAAGCTTTCTATATCCATCAATATCATGTCCTTGTCATGAAGCACAAGAAGGCAGCCAGCCTTTGCATGATTAGATATGGATCTCATCTTCCTGTGATGGTTGCTCGATCAATACCATGCAGGCATATTTCATCCATGTGGAAGCTGTCCGGACTTAGGTATGATTTTCCAGACCTACTTGTGGAGGATGCTGCAGGGTTGCTCCCTAACAAAAGTATTGAGAAGCCACTCAAACCTATCATCTGGTCTGGGCAAGTGAATGAAGGTGAGAGGCATCTGAATCAGCATCTCTTTCTGTTAGAGATGTGAATATTGAGAATTCCAATGCAAGATGTGTTCTCCTGAGTCTTCTAGTATGTATGCAGCAATGTTAAATTGAAATCTTGCATCATGAGCTGTGATGCAACTTAAATGAGTTATCAGGTGTTGTTTTGCTTATGACCATCCTCAGCAGAATATGAGCTGCCCATGACTTGTTGAAAGATCAATGTTCAATAGTGCCCTGTAGGACTACACTAAATGACAGGTCTACAAATATCTTCAGGGTGAAATGCTATCTGGATTTTTTCCATTCATACACACCTGCCTTCACAAAGGCAGCTGAATTACATTGCTGATTTTGTGGTTCTGCATGGGCGATGTGCACTTGATACAGTGCCTTCCATTTTTGGCTGGTTAAGCCGATTCAAGAAGGTGAGACACAGGTGATTCTCATTTTTTCTTTTTGGTGAAAATAATTTCCCTTCTGTTGAGCATCTTACCATACTATAGTGTTGGACCATGTTTTGGAATGTCCAATCAACTTTGCAGTGTCTTAATTGTTGCAGGTCTTTTTTGTCAGCAAGGACAAAGAGCTCTATGGCAGGGTCATTGTAGGCAAGGCTCATACCCAGTTTTCAGATATATTGACTGTGCAGGTCTTTAAAGGGGTAGCTGGCTCTCCCTAGAACTGTTTTTTGTAAGAACATACTAATTCGGGCAATTCCCATAGTTGCTCCAACCCTGGGTAGTACCAGGTTGCACATATGTCCCTTTACAATTCTTTGTGGTTGAGTTGGCAAATGAGATCATTTTTTGTTGAGAGGAGTGGCTGTCAATAAAAATTCTGCATCCCAGTTGCAATCTGATGTAGTAATTGCCTCAGTATGCCCAATATGCAGGAGGCCCTCTGCTAGAGGGAATTGGGCAATTATTTGCACCTCTTTACTTCCAAGTTAGGCCAGTCCAAATCGTGCCTGCAACAAATGAGACATGTGATTTGGCATTTTGCTATGGAGATGGGCATTTCGAACTTAAAGATGCTGTGCCAGAAGGGTATCCTCAGCCGGGTATGCACTGTTTTCCACATTTTGTAATTTCTTGGATCTAACTGTGAGCCAGAGTCCTCAAGGTTTATCCTGTGACATTTTTGACAAACGCTCTCAACCAGAGTATGCAGGTATTGATATGATTAGAATGCCTCATGTTCATTCCAA
>Ga0209208_10007215_pt1 | contig 15127 bp, 12 predicted proteins | sample S1TSphfallax_3_FD_187694 | JGI IMG/M metagenome (GOLD analysis project Ga0209208, IMG submission 187694) | Host-associated microbial communities from peat moss isolated from Minnesota, USA - S1T2_Fd - Sphagnum fallax MG (SPAdes) (version 2) | ecosystem: Host-associated > Plants > Peat moss >...
TTTTTCCAAAAAAAAAAAAACGAATGGACTCCTTGAAATATATATATAAATTTGTTTTGTCAATGCGGAAGCTGAGCTCACCCTAGGCTTCAGTAATCAATTACCAATGGAGAGTAAGAGATTTATTTTATTTTTATTTTATTTTATTTAACTTATTTATTTATTTATTTATTTATGATCAGAAGTGAGAATGGCTATTGAGCTAAAGTGTAAAAAATGCATACCAGGGTTTCTTGTTTCTTCTGGCAGGTGAAGGTACCAACTTGTAAAGTGCTGGCCCACCCAACCAGTGTGCAGCAGCAGCACCTTCAATGGAGTTTGGTGAACTGATACCCTAGTACGTACACTGGCACCCAGTGTTTTATTTTTCCAGTTTTGTGTTGTAGGCAAAAAGTGGTGATCATCCATAGGAAGATTTAGGCAAAATTTTGGTTATAAATGAGATATGATTTTATTTTTAAAAAAATTTAAGCATACTTCTATGATTTTTTGTGGCTATGTATTCGAACCAAACATAAATATCTGATGATTTATTTATTTTATTTTATGTTACAATTATCTAGATTGAAAACCCCCAAAACCACTCTGCATTTTCAATTTTTCAAATTTTGATTTTACTCATCGGCAGAATTTCACCAGTCACAAAGAAGGCTGTTGTTACCATGGAAAAAACCCAAATTTTGAGTTGCCTCTAAACATGTATAATATCCCATCTGAAGACAAAATCAAGGTCTCGAAAGTCCAAATTTAACAATTCTGGGGTTAAAGGGGACGTAGCTGCCAGTTCTAGAAAGTTTGACACTTGGTTCTGGTATGTAAGTTATCAGAAATATGGACCTCACTGTTAATGATTTTGTTCAGAAATGGTTTTCCTAGCAAAACCCACGCTGCCCCCCCATGGCTCCTTTTCCATGCTTTTGTTTCCACCTGAAATGCTCTTACTTTCCTCATTATGCCTAGATATCTTTCTAGTAGATTACCTCTCTACATACTCTCCCTCCCTACCAGCCCCACCACTTCAATTCGCATTTGATTCATCAAATTCACATGTTGTCATGAACGGTTTCTGAATATACTGCTATCATTCTAAAGGTTGCTTCACACTTAGAGGATATCCAGCTTATCAGTCCACTCTTATCCAGAGATACCCATTAGAGCTTATATATGCCCAGGTTCACATTGACATAAGAAATAATTTAACTTACTTCACCCATGACCGGTAGTTTGAGGGGACTGCTGTTCTGACATGGAGTTATGGGAAGTCGATTGTTGATAGTGAACTATTGTTGTTCACAATGCTATCTCATCATCATAACATATCAATGTGAAAAATTGGAGCACCGACATAGCTTTTGTTGATCATTGCAAGGAGATCTTGAAGTTCCTTTTGTTCTTTTTTACGTCTAGGTCTCTCTTTATTGTGCAATAAGCTTCCTCTTCAAGCCACCTTTTGTTGCAATATTTAGGAATCTTGTTTCTTTACAATTAGCTTCCTCTTCAAGGTGCCTTTTATTGTAGCATCTCGGCCTTTCAGTTTTTTGCAATGAGCTTCCTCTTCAAGCCGCGTTTTGCTTAACACCTTGGCCTCTCAATTTTGTGTGTGTGTTTTTTTTTTGTTTTTGTTTTTTTGTTCTTTGAAATTACAGTTGCATTTTCTTCTTGACTTTCAATTTATGTTTACAATGTCACATCAAACTTCATGAAACCATTAAAGATTGTTCTTCTTGCTCAAATTTTTCAGATTGTAATCTAAGCTCAGGACTTGTTAAACCTTGGTTATCATGTGCATACAAAGCTTATATTCGAATATACAAGTGAAATGGAGTCTTGTTCTTTATATGATGACATAAAAATTAATAGACTTATGCTTGAAAGGATGAACACACTGATTTTACACAATTACAAACTATCGTGTGTTGTTAATTTGCTTTTGAGTCAAGATCTAGATGACTAGGTGAAGGTTAGGTTAACAACTTGGTTTGCTCAATTTCTTCTGATGCAATATGACGATAAGCAATGGATTGAGCATTTTTCGTTCATCAAACCTTTTGTGAGGCAATTAATAGAAAAATTGAAGCATAAGATGTAGAAGAAATAAAGATACCAAATACAAATGTGTTGTTCCAATGAACATCAAGGTGGCATGTTCATTATACAAGCTTGCACATGCAGCTGAATATCTGCAATGCAGTGAACTCTTCATGATTGGAAAGTCCACAATTCATTTGTTGTTGCACAAATTTATACATGTCGTGAACAAAATTTTCAAGAACCAAGTTCAATGGGCTAAAGGACATAATTTGTTGTAGGTGATGGAAAGCTTCAAAAAACTATCAAGCTTGCCAAATATCTAAGGGCAATTGATGTTGCGTGGATTCATATTCAAAAGTTGAAGGTCCTTTCTGCAAGTGATTATTTATTCCTTCAAATCCAAGGAATATTCTATGCAATTGTAGGCAATTGTTGATCACAAGAAACAATTTATGGATATTTTTGTTGGCATGCCTGGTTCAATGAACGACTCAAAAGTGTTGCGTTTATCTTCAGTTTATCAAAATGCTACACTAGGAGATCTCTTCCATGAAGAAAATTTGCATCATGGCATCAACCTTACATAATTGGGGATAAGGGATACCTGTTGTTGCCATGGCTAATGGTACCTCACAAACAAAATGCAATTTGACATCTATGCTACAAGCGTTGTACAATAGATAATTGTTTCGTGCAAGAGTTGTAGTTGAAAATAGTTTCAATATATTGAAAAAAACCTTCAAGGAATTATTGATCAAGTCAAACCTAAATGTCCTATTCTTTCTAGATGTGGTTGTTTGTTGTTGCATGTTCCACAACATGATTTTGAATGGCAAAGATATTGACATTGACAAGTTGATGTTCCATTTGGAACCAAAAGATATGCTAGAGATTAATAGAAGGTGTGAGGAGGAGAGGCTTTGATCAAGGGGTATAACGTGATGAGGTGAATGAACCTAATGTTGAACTTGCATTACAAGGGGGTAAGATTTCTAGGATCAACCAATGCATTGCAATAGAACAGTACCTAGGAAATCATAGACCGATGCAGAATCATCGTTGAGGTCAAGGGTTCAATTCCTACTATTTATAAGTTATGTACATGTTTAAGGGGCTAAGGTAGGCTAGCTTAAGCTAAGTATGTTAAGTACATTATACTAGGTTAAGTTATAGTAGGTCAAGTAGGCTAGGCTAAGTTGCCATCCAGGTGAAAGCACACTACATGGAGGCCAAAATTGTTCTCACATTGTATTGTGTTTTAAGGGTCCCATGTTTGAACTTCAAACATGTCATTATTATGAAGGATGCTCACAATGTTTTTGCATATTATGGTAGGTCAAAACCCAAATAAATCAAATTCCAAAAACACTATGTTTTTTAATCTAATATGATGTGATGTTAGAATATATTTGTGTTAAAAAAAAATGTCACAACATATTAAAAAATACAAATATACTCAAATATGATTGAAGTCATTTTTAATTTTTATGAAATTTGTAATATTTATTAAACATTGTGATTTCGTATCATTAGAATAAGTTTGTGAGCCATGTGAAGAATTTGATCATTATCATATCACAAATGGGTGTTTTTGGGGGTGATGACCATAAACATGTGGTAAATTAACATTTTGACAACCTAATTCAAATCCAAACCTAGTGCATTCCAAAAAGAGAAACATGTTCCATTACATTACATATACCATAAATATAATAAGTATTCATTGAATTTAATATTTTTATAAATTCAAATAATATTAGATATCATTAACTTTGTGAAAATCAAAATATCAAGCTTAAACACCAAAGTGAAACCCAAAATTAAAATGCAACATGTTTTGCAAAAATTTACATTACATACATGTTGTGAAAGTGCCTAAAGTGCCCCCCCCCTATAACGTGCTTTCACCCATGTACCTACATGCATTTTTACGACCTACCTACTTACCTGCCCACTCACCTGCCCACTCACCTTTACCTACCTACCATAAAAATATTTTTTTGATAATAAATTATTTAATATGGGCAAAAATTTGACTAGTCAAATGGTTCATTGTTCACCAGTCAAAATGATTGGTCAAATGATCCATACTCTATGAGTAAAAAACCACATTAGTCATAACAAACATGTCAAAAATATCTTGTCCAAAATGATGAAGTGGCTTTTTTTTATGCTTGTCCAAATTTGGTATTTTTATTAAATTTTCCAAAAAAAAACCTAGGAATTCTATTAATGGAAGAGAGGAAATGTTGTTCCATTTTCTTCCAAAACCCCATTTGAAAAAAAAACAACATGAATTCAAAAGTTCTACCTCATGTCCAAATTTGAACCAATTGTCAAATTCATACATTCGTACTTGTTAAAGCACTTACTTTAAGTCTTCCTTAAACATATCATGTACCTTATCCCACCACTCTACTAATTCACCTACTTGAATACCTAATGTTTCATGGCATAAGTTAAGCAAGACATTTTCTACCTCGAGGTCTTCATATTTTCACAACCTAAAATATGTAGAATATGGTTATTGATTATTCAATTTAATGACAATACTTGTCAACTTGGTGATCTCCATTTGTAGTTCTTATACCTCCTATTGGGACTCATATTTGTATTGTTCCTTTGTAAACTTAAGAGCTACACACCTACTAATTATTTTGGCTCTTGCAGTTTTGAAGTCTTTTACTTGTTCCTATAAGCTATGTATGTTTTGGTACACAACCTTGTTACTATGTTGCTAACCCTTCTATTGAATAGTCAAATCATCCATCTATTGTTTCACTTTCCAATATTCCTTGTTCATGTTTTCGTACTCTTGTTGCAAGTGAATGTTCTCATGTTTGATTCATTCAAATCCTACATGTATTCATTGTTGTTGGTTTGCCTTTTGTTTGAGTCATAATAGGTCATGATGCATACCATCAACATGTTTATCCCTATGCTTTACCTCCTATTGCAACATTTGGATTTTTATTTTTGTTTGTTCCAAAAGAATTTGAACCCACTACTTCTTTTATACCATTTGTTGATTAACCAATTTCAACCTCAATATCTCTAACAACATAGCAAACATGTGTTGATTATACTTAGCCACCTATTGGAACATGCATGTCACTTATTTGTGTGGATTGGCACTTTTTCCCATTAGTACACCACTCGGTGTATGAAAACCAAGTGTAACATCTTGTGAACTAATGTTGGAAGACATACTAAATGGGCGGTAAGCAAACATGTCTATTATAAAAATACTAGCAACAAATCTTAGTTTATCCTCAATACATGGGTGCACCATTTTGTGCTTCAACTTGATGTACTTGTTCAATTGGTTTAGTTTAGTTGTTGTTTATTGCATCTAGATGGTTGAAATTGTTGAGATTCCTCCTATTGATGTAAAAGGTCTTGTTGTGCATAATACTCAAGTTCCTTGTCCATTGTAGGTGTAGGAGATTGGCACTACCTTGATTCTTATGCACATTAATTTTGACCCATTTGATATTTGAGTTTAATTTCATTGTTGTATGCCTATGTAGTGCAGTGTAGTTGTGGTTTGTGTTGTCCTTGCATCCTTTTTCGCCACTAAAGAGGGGGAACTTCACCTTCCTTTTCATTTAACTACACAACAAATTGGGGTTGGATATGCATATGCCTCTATTCCACTAGGGTTATTTGCCTAGGTGATTGACTACTTGTTTGAAGCAATTGACAGGTTTTGCATAAGTGTTGTTAAATGTGTTATGCCATACACCCAACTACACCTTTAAATGATGATGGGGGTACTTGTTTTGGTGTTTCTTCCTTCAAAAACTAGTCTTGCATGAATACTTCAATTAATGGAGTAGAGTTGCAAATATTTTTATTTTCCACCACCATATTGGTTCCCTTCAAAATTATTGTCTAAGCTACAATGCAATGTTATAACTCCTTCATATGGTTGAACATGATGTCAACCCAGTTAATCAAATCTCCTAAATTTGCAATCATAAATGTAATGACATTATAGTTGTTAAAATAACTTACTCATTCACACCGGTAAATAATTTGTAGCAACATTACAAATTAGGTGTTGTATACATATTTTTGGAAATGTTCTATTGTTCTTTTCCAACATATGCTCAAAGTCCCATTACAATATTTGTATTGCATGTTCAACATGTTCCTTTGTGCAAATAGCCAATTCAGAGTCACATGTATTAGAAATCTTGATTTTTTTTGTAATAATCAATGGTGATCTTCCAATTATTCAAGAATTACACAAGAAGATCATGGCATAGAGTTTTTCATTTCATGAAAATAACCCCATTAAATTGGCGACATTTGCCCAAGCTTATTTTCGTTTTTTCATATTAACCCATGTCTATATGTGTTCAAACTCCATAGTGTATTTTTGCAATGCTAGTGCAAACCAATACCTATCCTCTTCCTTTAGAAATATGGGTTTGGACATCCTTTCTTTTTGCCTTCTAATAGCATGTGAACATGATGGTATATGTTAGCATGTCATAGTTGGTTGATTTACACATTGTGCAAATTGGGTAATGTGAAATTCTAGCACTAGTGTGGCTAGTGTTGGAACCTTTGCAAGCTATGTTGTCATTTCTTCCTTCACCTATTCTTTAACCACAATTATTTTTTCATCTTAATCTATAAGCACCATGTTGTCTTAATCTACTACCAATGTTATTGTTAATTGTGAAGCTTCCACAACATGTGTTCAAGTTCCTATTCATTCATTGTTAAAATTTATGTTGTTAAACAATTTTCTCTAGATTACCTTTGTCCTCCTATTCTTCTTGCATAAAAAATGGTGATGACAAACATTTTTCCATTATTTCTTACTTTCATTTTAAATGTGTTTTTTTATTAACTTCTCATTCCTTTGTAATTCGTGCCAATCTTTCCAAGCAAAGTTTGTTAATTATTTTGTAGTTTGTTTATAGTGAATGTGTTAATAACAAATGCACATTTGTTGTTGTCTGTAGACAAAAGTCAATGCATTCATCATTTAAGGTAATTTGTTTTTTTTTAAAAATTGTTTTCTTGGTAACCTCCTTTCTTAGCAACACAATAATGACTCCCATGTGGGCCACCAACATACAAGTGTGCAAAAATTTGTCAATGTGGTTTGCTAACAATTTTCTAGTATACATGGACACATCTAAAATGTCATCTACACCTCATCGTTAACAAGTGCCTATGTATAAACCTAATTTTTGAGTTCATTATTCTAATAAATAGGTTGACATATAAATTGCTTCCCATTATTGGTATCTATACAACTTGTTAAGTTATTGTTACTTGAACCTGTACTACCAATCAGAGTCCCAACAATTCAAACCTCTTGTAACTTAATGGCATCATTCACATCTCAACTACATATTGTTTATACAACTAGTTGAGTGACTCCCTATACCACACACATGTAAGGTTTCAATTTGTTCACATTCACCAAAATTGGATGTGGTTCAAAATTCCACATCAATGGTGTTAGTAGTATAATATTATCAAGAAGACAATACTATAAATATATGGTAAGGTCCATACCAATGCTTGGTGAATTTCACAACCTTTGCTTCCTTTGGAAACCACAAAAAGTAATCACCAAACTTGAATGTTTTCTAAGGATGACATTGTTGTGACCACAAAAACCTATTCCAATGTGTTTCCACAACATTTTCCCGAGCCTTTGTGTTATATTATTGCAACTTCTCCAACTCATGTAAACAACTTGTCAGCACCCATACTATGTTTATATCCTATGGTTTTGCCATTGAATAAAGGCAAAGTATATTTGGTCAGCATTAAGGGATGCAAACCTTACACCAATTGGTAAAATGTGTAAATGGTTGCCACTTTGAATGTTGTACAATACAAAAATAATACTATAGATAATTGTTCATCCCAATCATTTTGATTTTCTTTTATTAGTTTTGTTAAAAATGCCTTGATCATGGGGGGACACTTAAAGTCAAATTTGGGGACCATGTGTATCTCTCAACCATTTTTAAAGGGGTAATATGTATGTATATATAAACAAGAATGCAATTTACAAACATTTATTGGTTACAAATTCATCCAAAGAAATCTACATCAAGATAATCTAACCAATATATATATGTATATATATATTTTCCTTTTCATAATTCATGGTGATAGTAGATATAATGGACTCACTGTTCAGCTAATTGGTATTATTCACATCATATTTAAATTTGAAAATATCATGGGATTTATTAAACTAATTTAATAACACCATTATAATTGCCCCCCCCAAATTATGTTTTTAACTGTAACATTAAGTTTATTCATCAAATCAATGGGTTTTCTTGAAAGTCCCCATCTATTTCCAACTTTGTTTTTGATTCTCTACACTCTCCTTAACCACCATGTTCCATTGCTTATGACAACATATATATGAATGGGTTTTACTACCTTGGAATTTTTACCAACTCATCACTTTGAACCAATTTGGTTGTTATCATCCTACACAAAGTACACCCCATAATCATTGCCCAAGCCTAACAAACATGTACTACTAATTGATGTAGCTATCAAATAAACATCTAAATTATTGAAATACATGGATTTCTTAACAATAAAACATTCAAGCATCTATGGTTTGATTTGGAACACCTACAAGTTCATGAATATATCTAACAATCTAGACAATGCATCCATGATCACATGTTTCTTGCTAGGTTGTACACTACCCTAAAATTGTACTTTAGGAATCATGAAAATTATCTAGCAATTTTCCTAGACACCTATGGCTTGTTGACTAGATACACTAATGCATGTGATCAATATAAAACACAAACTTGCTTTCCAAGTTCCAATAGGTAATGTTGAAATTTTGCAATGCAAAAACCATTGCTAAAGCCTCACATTTTGTCATGGTATGTTTTGTTCTGCCTTGTTAAACAACCTTGAAGATAAACTAGCAATTGGTCTTTACTTATTTAGTTTTGAGCCAACATAACCCTACTACTAGTAAAAAAATATCCATATGAAATGGAATTCAAGTTGTCGATTAGGTCAAACTAACATTGGATCCTTAATGTATTGCTTCTTGATGAACTCCCATGCTCATTGACATCATGTTGTCCACACAAACGGTTATGTTTTCTGCATAAATCTTGTTATAAGTGCAAATCCTTCATGAAACACTAGTAAAACTATGCCATGCGATTGAACACTTGTATTTGCTATGGGTTGGTGGAAATCGACATGTTCACTAATGTCTATATCTTCTTGGGATATGTAATTTCCCTTCCTTAAAACTATGAATCCCAAGATCATTCTTGAGAATACTATGAAATCACATTTTTTAAAGTTCATGTTGATACCATACTCCTTGCATTTGAAGAAGCATAACCTTAGCTTGGACATGTGTGTCCATGTCACTATAAACAACGAATTCATCCAAAAAAATCTTCATGAATTGACCCATGTACTATTTAAATGCCTTACTCACTATTCATTGGCATGTAAGCAAATCATTTTTCATTCCAAAAAACATTACTAGCCACACAATTAAATGCTCCTCAATCTATGATGAAAGTAATCTTTTACCTTTTTATGGTGTAATAGATATTTGATGATACCTAAAATATCTGTCCAAAAATGAATACACTTCATCTCAAGCCACAATGTTGAATATTTTGTCGATAAATGGTAGTGGATATGAACCTTTCTTCATTGTGACATTTAGCTTACAAAAATATATGCAAATTTGTAACTTCCCATTTTTCTTTGGCACCACCACAATTGAAGAAAGCCATGTCACCTCCTCTATTGATTGTATCAAACTTGCCATTAATAGCTTGTCAATGTTTTGTTTAACTATAACACTATAGTTTGGGTTCATGCAATATTTGGCTTGTTGATACAATACTTGGTTTGATGAGCCAATGGAATTGCATTATCTAGCCCAACCTTATGTTGTGTTAACTCAAGAGGGGTCCCATTGGGTCTTTGCAGGTCCATGTCATCCTTGAATTCCTATAAAAAATAAATAAATAAACCTATTTGTATCATTATCAAATGTGCATTACTATGTATGCATTATGGTTGCTTAATGGTGTTTAGGTTTAGTTAAATGAATTGTTCCTACTTTGTCAATGTCCATTTTGCCACTTGCATATGTTGCACCTACTTCTAAACAATTGTCTCGAGTCCAAACAAGATAACATCATCCACATTTGCATGCTTAGTGGACTACTTTTGTCAAAATATTTTTAAAATATATATATTTTTATTATGTTATCATGTCAATGTTTATGTAAAAGATTTCAACATATATGTAATTCTCAAAAAAAATTAAGCCTATTTATAAATCGTTGGTTGTGAATACAAAGATAGGAGCCAAAAACCATGTTGGATAGTGATGAAAACTATGAACTTTTTTACATATGTTTTTTTAACATTTTAAAGTTACATTAATCATTCCAAGTTGTGATAAATGACTAATATGAAAGTTGAGGAATTCAATTTAAAAATTTGTTAAATTAAAATTTGGGTTTTGGTTTTGTTTTATAAAATTTGAACTTAAATATGTGTTGTATCAGATGTGGATAATTTTACAAAGGATTAGGTGAAGGACTATTGTAATAACATGATTTTGATGGTAAAAAAAGAAAGATGATAACAACCTACTACCCAAGTTCAAAAAATACTCACAATTTAAAAGATATGGAAACTTTTTATTTTAAAAAATCAAAGTATTTTTCAAAATTTTCAATTTTCAAAAGTCTTTTACCACATGTAAATGGGGTGTAATGTGCATGACATATAAAACAAATTTTTAGTTTATGACAGTAAAAAGAAAATCAAAATTAGTTAGCATATTTTGGTATGATTCAAAATTATGATAAATTTTCAAGATGAAATGCAAAATCTAACAAAATTTGCATACTTCAAAAAATTCGTATTTATTAAATAATGATTAACAAAAAAATGTGATCTATTGGGGCAACTATATGTATTTTTAATAACAAGTTGCAAGAAATTTCATTCAAAAATTCTTTCATATGAAAAAGTGAAAAATGAATAAAAATGATTCATAATCCTTTTGTAAAATAATCCCACTGGCTCTTATCTACATACTTGCACCTCATTTTAATGTCAAAAAACACGCATTATTATGCTTAATGACTGGTTTTGAAAGCTATTTTATTCATTGGATATTTTAAAAATTAATTCACATGTTCCAATAATATATTATGAATGTTACTATATATAAAATCTTATACTTTCAACACCAAACTAAATTACCATTTTTAAACATTAAAAACCAAACATGCATTACACTTATTATGGCTCATGTTAATATGATTACACCTTTTCATCAACAAATATATCACCAACAATATGGTGATAGGGGTGAAAGCACATTTCATTGACCCCTTTTGGGGCACTTTTGGGTATAACATTATAGGACATTATAATTGTTCCAAAAGCATGGTACATTTAATTTTGGGTATCAATTTTGGTTTTCGGGCCTTACAACAATTATTTTTACAAAATTAATGTTATGTAATATTATTTTTTAAATAACAAATTTCATTATCTATATTGAAGGGTCCATGAATATATTTATCATATACATTGGTATAATAGGGCCATAGTCTCGTTTTGACTACACTAACTTTAGGGCTTCATTAGTCATTAAAATAATCAATTTTAATGATTTTTAAAAAATGACCCATTTAGCTATGCTTGTCATCTTCTATGTGGATGTGATTTTTGTCAAATTTTCAATTTACCACACACAATTATCGCATCTTTGATGAAGAAACGAAAATTTTGAGATGAAAATTTACAAATTAGTCACACGGTATCCAAACATGGCTAATATTATGTGAAATGACATTGTTCAATATACTTTCAACTTTCATAAAGACTAAAAATCATTTATATTATTTTTGAAATATATTTGTGTTTTTGAATACACATGTACATTACATTTGTTTCCACAAATATATTATAATCTCCCACTTTATAAAATGAAATGAAATAGTTTATTTTTTAATATCTTGCCTAGGTTATATTCTAACATAATATGCAAAATTATTGTGAAAATCTTTCAAAAGTTTGAGGTGGGATACATTCAAACATGCACATCCTTGGAAAGTAATACAATGTGACACCCCAAAGGGAGTCAATGTAATGTGCCTTCACCCATAATGGGTTTTTGGGTACACCATGTCCTCTAGGCTTATTATGGGTTGAATTCATGCCAAATCTAGAATACTTGCTACATTAATATTTGGGATTGGGCCAACAATTTGCGGAATAACATCTGATTCCATTCGTGATTTAAATTAGTATTCCAACCTCTTCTAGCTGGAGTTTACCCACCTATACATGTACCATCACCATGATTGTTTATTGTCATTACAAGATTTGTTTCCATTGTTATTTGATTAGTTGTAGTACTTGTACTTTTTAAAATTGGTTTTGATACCACTATGTTTTTAACCGGTTTCATCTTTTGCTCTAGGTAACATTTCAAAATAAGAGATATTTTCAAAATTGCCTGAAATCTAAAGTATATTTAAGTTTTAGCATCAATGTGTTTACGTTTTGAAATATTTCTTCAATCGTTCTTATTGATGCATTCCCTACCATGCTAGATTCTAATGCAATAGGTATTTTAGCCTACACCTCCATATTAAGTAATCATGCATAAATAGTATTCCAGGTATTTAGAAATATCAATTTCCCCCTTTATGGGTTAATTAATTATAGTTGTTGAATTGTCTCCACAAACATCTTCTTCATTTTCTCTTATTCTATCCAATACATGTAGTAATTTTGTTCTTTAGCGGCTCCCTTTCCTTGAACACACATTCTTCATTCTTTTGATTTTTGGTTGCCACTACAACATAAAGATTGAAACAATTGATGTCAATTTCTTTGTTAGTATGGCATTCTTGTTCTTAAACATCTTTTTCATTTCAACACATCGTGGACATTCCACCATCTTAAGGCCCCACTAGACACCACATGTGACAAGGAAATTGCATTGGTTTGACATTTTTGTTATTATGAGCTATTACCCTAGTTAAATTTATAACTACTCCCTATTTCTTATTACAACATGTCTCTATTGTGTGATTTGCATGCTTGTAGTTTGTATAAAACAAGGTGGTGTGAACATTTTAGTGTGACATTCTTGTCCTTAAACATCTTTTGCATTTCAACACGTCGTCGACACTCCACCATCTTATGCCCTATTAGACCACACACGTGACAAGGAAATTGCATTGGTCTAACATTTTTGTTATTATGAATAATTACCTTAGTAACACTTATAATTATTTCCTCTTTCTTATTGCGACATGTTTCCATTGTGTGATTTGTATGCTTGTAGTTTGTATAAAACAAGTTGGTGTGAACATCACCTATTATTGATGTGGTCATTGCGGTAGACACTAGTTTTGGAATAATCAATTGAATATAACTTTTCACCTCAATGATGTTGTTTTCACATGCCATTCCAACATTTTTGTGTTATTGTAAGCTAGTTCTCTACGCACCTACTATAGCAATCCATAGGTATGGTTGAAGTTCATACTTGAACATTGTAGTACAAAAATTATCAATTGACTTTATTTGCAAACTATTGGCCAATTTCATCAAACGCTCTTCATAAACTTCCAATGTCTTTGTGTGGTTTTTGTTTAAATGCTTTTGGTTGCATGTATACATGTTCATCATTCTTCATAGATTTGAACCATTTTTAAAATGTTTGTTCCATTTCTGGAAAAATGTTGTTGGAATGTTTTGCAAGGAAATTTTAACTCCATTATGAGATTGTATCTTGTAAAATGAATAGAACATGTTAACAATGTCTCCATCTTTTGTTTCACCATTCGTTTGTATTGTTACTTTGAACACTCATACATGAACATTTATATCTTTGACATATGGTGGATAAGGAAGTTGTTTCCTAAGATGACGCCTTTTAACCTTTATTAGAGTAACACTTCTTGGCACTAGTATTGTCCATGCAAGCATTGGAGGATTACTCCCCTTAAATTTAAATATTGCATGTTGTGTGAGTATTTGTGTAATTGGTTGACCATTAGTGGTTAATGTATAACCAAGTCTTGCTCCCAATATGCTTGTTGTTATGTTGGGAATAACCCCATTCCATATTAGTAAAAACATCATACGTGGATATGTAGTAGGTATCCATGTGGTACACTAAACATTTTTATGCAAACTTCCAAAATCATTGCTGAGATTGAATATCTTTATGACACCACGTAGATTGTGATTAAACATTTGCATGTGTCAACCCTTAACAACCATCATCATCAGTTGTTGATTGAGTACTTATTCTATTGATAATGGAATTGCTTTTACTAGTATCCCAAAACTTTTGGCTACACACCTCAATCTTGTTCTTGAGCTCTTTACTTCATTGTGATATTTTTGTTATTAATGGTTCATCATGCATGATCGCCTAATTAGTAAATTGTTCCATCACGTCATTTGTTATCATTTATTGCAAATATGGATAGGCCCATATTTGAGATGCCCTTCCTATATGTAGAAGGTACATGGCTTCAATTAGGTGTTTTAATTGTCTTGAAACACACCCTAGTTAATACCTTTTGAGAAATGTGTGTTATAGACATTGCTGCAAGAGTCCGATGTAAAAATCTAGGATCATTAAAAAGAACATGAAAGTAATTGGTATTCTTGTTATTGGGACTAATTCTCCTTGTGATAATTGTATTGGTTGAATGATCATTTACACCAATCCAACCAACGGTTGTTGCATAGTTTGCATCGGTGGATTTGCCAAATGTGTTTTCAATGTTTAAAAAACATGCACCTATGGCACTCTTGCCAACATCTTTGCATAATCTAGTTCATTTTCATTCATCGAGTACCATTGGACATGTGGTTATCTTTAAAATATTTTTGGACTACCCACAAGTCGAAAAGGAACCCTTGTCCTTTTTTTTTTCTTCTTGTTCTATTAAGGCTTCCAAACCAACAAGTACCCTTCCTATTGATTGTGGTGTTTGTCCTGGTTAAATTTGTAATCATGTGATTACATTTTATTGTTGTGGAAATTTAAATT
>Ga0209208_10007216_pt1 | contig 15125 bp, 12 predicted proteins | sample S1TSphfallax_3_FD_187694 | JGI IMG/M metagenome (GOLD analysis project Ga0209208, IMG submission 187694) | Host-associated microbial communities from peat moss isolated from Minnesota, USA - S1T2_Fd - Sphagnum fallax MG (SPAdes) (version 2) | ecosystem: Host-associated > Plants > Peat moss >...
AAAAGTGGAACAAAGCTTGTTCTAATTCAAACCTTTTTCAAAGAAAATTGAATACTCCAATGAAAATAGGTAATTGGGATGTTATAATAAACAAAGTGCAATTGGAATGACAACCTAAATGCCACCTCTTTTCACTTGGCACATTTGCCAAATTGTTGTAAGTAATCTCTCCCTTGTTGTTTGTGCTTGTGTCCTAAACTAATCTAGGGGTCATTAGTTAATAAGTGATGCACTTCAATCTATCATATTTATGAATTTGAAACTAAAAGGAGAAATTGAATTTCCACCTTCTTTTAACACTTTAATCGAAAACAATTTTAGTGTGACTATTGCATTGATGAGTTTGTAACATCAAGAAAGAGGTGTGTAATGTTTTGGATTTTTTTAATGAAAAAATATGAAAAAAAACACACAATAAGTCAACTATGGTGTTCGATCCAAGTTCCTCATTCATCAATCAAGAAGGGGGAATAGTTATTGTGAAGAATATGACACAAAATATTTATATCTATGATTTTAAAAAGATATCATCGTTTTCATTCATTGATTGAATATGAGAGTAACATTATTGACCAAAGAATGAATGACAATTACAATTTAGATATTTTTGAAATCACAGCAAGGACAAATGAGCCAACAAAAGAGCTAGTCAAAAGAAAGCTCTTGATGTTAAAGCATTTTCAAGTGGATGTTAAAAAGATCAAATGCCTTCTTTAGTGCTGGGAAAAACATGAGGCCATGTTTTTCACAAGTACATTTTTTGCCCATCAAATTTTAAGCATTGTGTTGGTTCTCAAATTTAGACTGAAAGAATTTTCTCCTTAGTTTGTATACTTACAAATTTAAGGTGTCAATTGTAATTATTATTTTTTAATTGATTTTTGTGAACAAGAATTGGGCTACCCAATGACCCTATCATTGGTTGCAAATCCTCTTCTAGCTTGGTAAAACTCATTATTAAGATGAATTATGTTTTGAAAGAGGAATTAAAGCAATTTGAAAGGGCTTTTGAGAGAGACCAAATTTTGGATACGTAAAATTATAATTTGTTTTTAATTCCTAATTTTAGTGACTAATTTTTATTCTACTTTTTCAATTTTGATATTTGGATTGTGAGAACTGGTCAAGAAAATTGACTACTATGAAACTTGTGAAAATCTAACCAAATTATAATATATATATATATATATATATATTGATACTTGAGTCAATTCTCGCCAATACTTCTTTTTTTTTAAGAACCACTCAACACTAGTTAATACTATTGCCCTAACATCTCTACCTTTAGGAGGAGGCAATAGCCTTAACTTTTTCAAGTGGAAAGAAAACTAGTCATCTTAGTTGGCAACCTTCAAATCAAGCTTTTGACCACACAATGTGTAAAATAACAACACATAATTATGTAAAAGATTTTGGTAATCAAGAGACATTTTGTATACAACAGGCAATGGCCAATTTGTCTTTTCCATAAAAATAACATTTGTTTGAATTGGTAAAAAAAGGTTGCTGAAAATCTTTCTAGTCATATAATATTCCCGTATGTATTTTGTAAGAGACAAATAGTGTTTACTAAATGATCGATGATTTGAGGTGTCACTTGAAAAACTCGGGTTTTATTATGTCATGGATTAGGCAATGGATCATATGGGCACAAACCCAACATTTTGTTAACCACTGTAGTACAAGGGCAGCTTCAACACATGTTTGTCAAAGAATTAATCACCTCAGATTCCACATCTCAAAGGGCCTTATTTGTAGGGGAAGGCCTTAATAAGGCCCTCCAACGGGGGGCATCTTGAATTAAGGGGCTTGTTGAAGGCAGTATTGGTGATGAGTGTGGGCCTCAAAGTAGTTTGATAAAGCTCCCATCAGCAGGCCTTACCTGGCATAGAAAACCCAACCAAACAAACGCCCAAGTACCTTATGTGTAAGGTCCTCTTGTGCCCAACTACCTTCTGTGTACAGTGCCATCCCACTCTGTTGCTGTGAAACCCTGCTTATTAAGGGCATCTTTTGTTGGTGCCGCTGCAGGAGTTTCAAATGTTTGTTTCAATTCTACACAGATGAAACTGAGAAAATGGTGCACAAGAAAGACGTTAAGAAGAAAGAGAACAGAGAGGAGTAGCAGCTGGATTCATGGATTAAAACTTGTATGTTTGTTGTTGTGACAGCCATACCCAGTCTTTGTTTTCATGGCTGGTAACATGATCTACACAGGTTGAATCATGACTCCTATTGGACTGTGCAAGCATGATTGTTCTACAGCCTCACTCTGCTACAAATTCTACATTGTAATGTAGAGAAGCAAAGAAGACAAAGTTGTACAACAGTAAACCTGAGGTGATTCAAAAGAACAAAAGGAAACAAAACTTGTTGGACCTCTATAAAGGAGATTCAGTCCACTTCCCAAATTGCTAGTTCCAACTGGCTGCTAAGACCTGTTTGATTTGGTATCACTGCACACTAGAATTTCTCTGGGAACGGGCAGACATCCAACTCATGGGTCCATGCACTCTTATGTTGAGAGTGAACATGCCAGTAGATCTCTGCAATTGTGTCTGGTTTCATCATGGTGTCCTCCTCTCTTATGGTGTTATACCTGGCATCCACGTCAGGTTCAGCAGCATGCTATTCAGTGGCTAATCCCACTGTGCAGCAACTTCACTCAGCACATATCAAGGTTTCCACTTGTCATCAATCTCCATTAGTTGCTACATACCATTATATTGCTGTAATTGTTTAGAAAAAAAACCTTAAACAATTAGAGCAGAAGAAAATTTTGCTTCACCTGAAACTTTTGGAAAATGTTTTCTGTGAGGTATCCAGTGACGGGGGGGGGGGAATTACCTGGCACTGGATATGAAACCAATTATATGTGCCACATGGATGCCTTGTGGTTGGTATTCTCATGCCAGACTCTGTGCCAGTGCCCTCAATGCAAATTTCCCACAAGAAATTTTCCCAAACCTCCCCAATGACGTACCCAATGGTTGCCTTTTTGCCACTCAACCATGCCTTGTATGACCTGTCAGCACAGACTTTTGCAACTTCAGGTATTATCAAGCAGGAAGCAGAGAGCCAGATACTATTGATTTCAGCTGCAGAATTGATTACCGAACATGAAATAACTCAGATAATATTGACTATCATTGTGCTGAGAACATAGAGAAAATTTGTTCTCCCAATGTGGCATACTGGTAGAGATAAACCCAATGAATTCCAGCATTATCACAGCTCAAACCCTAAGGCAGTCAACATCAACATGCATCAAAGTAGCATTGACAGGTTCAGCCAACAAGTATAAATAGACCCACACCTGCTGAACGAAGAGGAAAGCACCAACACAAGGTATTGTTATTGAGCACTCGAATGACTCTGCATTAATCTGTGTGAACTTTGGAGGCGGCCAGGGAAACGGCATATTTGCATTGTACACCTGCATAGCCAAAACACTTCGATATAGTATCTCACAATGACAGTTATCACCCTGTTGTCCTCCACCCCCCCCAAAGAAAAAAACAGGGACCTTAGAAATGTAGAGTTCCAAAAATCAAAATATTGAAAGTATGAGTATACTGAATGTGCATTCATGAGAAAGTTCATCAGCTTAGAGATTCCACTAATTGCAAGACCAAAAACCAAATCCCATCCAAAAATAAATTTAAAAAATCTCTTGAAGACGAGTTGCATAATTGTGAGCACTTTCACAGAAATAGATCATTCACCATATGGACCATCAAACTCAAAATGTGTGTTTGACAGCAAAGTAGTTGTATTGGGTTGCAAAGGTGATCCTAAAAAATGGAGATGGGTAACAAGCATTTTCACTCTGGTGAGATGACCAACAACCAATTTCACAGAGGAAAGTTGTACTACCAGGGCTTCAACGGGTCCCAGAGAATTGACTGCTTCAAATGCTTCCTTCACTGACTTGGAATTGGCACAATTAATACAAATTGCACACACCTGCCCAGACTTTTCCATCTCGATAATGTCTTCAACCATCTTTGTGAGCTTCTCTGCAATGCCAAAACGTGCACGCCATGTCTCCTCAAATTTCAGATCATCTGTTGGAGCTGGAATACTACTGGTCACAGTTAGAAAATTCCCTTGGGCCCTCAGAGACACGGCAGACTGGAAATCTCTGGACAGGATGATAGCAAGCCCTAAACCCTGAACACCACCCAAAAAATAGACTCACAACATCAGAGAAAGAGAAGAGAGAAAGAGAGGTCGATAGTGGGTAACCCAAATCTCTGGACAGGATAGCAACAGTGTATTTTTCATGGGCAAAGCGTCTGGCGATGGCGAGACCTAAGCCAGGTCCAGCCCCCACCACAACAGCCACACCCACCATAGCTGAAGGCAAACTGAACCCACGTCCAGAATACAAACTACTTCTTCCAAAAAGCAAACAAAGAAGCTCCTGTGAGATGAGCTCAAAACCACCAACAACACCACCACCACCACCACAAGAGTTTTTTCTTTGGTTGCTAACGCAACAACTCCCTTTGGAAGATCTTCTGCTCCTCTTCTACTCATTTATGTCAACGTGTCGGTGTATCCTCGTCATCATCATGCTCTCAACTGGATGGGTAGGTCCAGATGCTTGCTCTTCCCCACTCATTGCTGCTAATTCGGATGCTAATCCCATCACTAATTGGGTCATCTTTGCCCCTACTGCTACTAATTCTGATGCTAATCCCATCACCAATTGTGTCGTCTTCACCCCTATTACTGCTAATTCTGATGCGATTTTGAATTCTGATGCTAATCCCATCACTAATTGTGTCATCTTCGCCCTGCTGCTAACTCTGATGGGATTTTGAATTCTGATGCTAATCCCATCACTAATTGTGTCATCTTCGCCCATACTGCTCCTAACTCTGATGAGATTTTGAATTCTGATGCTAATCCCATCACTAATTCCGTGATCTCCCCCGACCCCCCGCCACTGCAAACGCAAGAAGAGACGAACAACCACGAAGACAAAATTGCGGTCGTCAGCTTTCGGGCAGACAAAAAATTTAAATCTTCTTAGTTCTTTTCAGAAATTTCGCCTCCTTAGCTTTTTTTCTACCTTTCCCCCCACACACTTTTTCTGCATGGCTGCCCATTGTGAGTCCCAGGTCTTTAAAAACTATTATGTCTAAAATTTATAATAAGTAAATTATAATAAATATAAATAAATTTTCTTTTTCAAATTTGTGAGGAGGTAAGTGGGTTGGTCATCATTCCACACAAAAAATCCTCCTACTCTGGTGACTATGGGCCATTTTGTTCCAATAAAAAGCCTTTTTTTAATTTGTCACACTGGGGTTTTTTTTTTTTTTCTCACCAGGATGTGAAAATTATTTGTCAAAAATAAAACACTATTGTAATTTGTGACCAGGGTTTTTTTTCTAAATTGCAATATCCAAAATTTGGCAAAAAATTTTCCAAAAGATTAGCAATATTAGTGGAATTTACACTAGAAAAACACATGAAAATAAAAAAAGAGTCTAAGGCATCCTTTTCAATTGTTAGCTACCCAATGGAACTTATTGTAGAATTAAGGTGATATATTTTTATTTTATTGAAATCTGACAAATTTGGACGATTTTTTTTTTTCCCCATTAAAAACCTTAAACCCTAAACCCTAAAAAAAATATTTCCCCTTCATTTGCCAAATGGGCTTCCACCATGCAGAATCCAAGGGTGGGCATTGGCTCGATGTAGGACACAGCACTGACACCCACAAAGTTCATAGAGGGGGTCTTATTTTGAGAACCCTCACCCCCACAATGGGCTTTACCATGCAAGTAAAAACCTTCATATTATTATTATTTTTTCTTTAATATCTTTCAATTATCACCCAAAAAAATGAAAATAATAAAAATTCTCTTAGGTTTTTTAAGCAAAGTAATGCATTTGAACAAGGCATTATCAAAGTAAGCAAGTTTGGCTTAGCATCAAATGAGCATTTACTTTTACTTGAGAAGCAAATCTCATAATTGGGGTGTTACTATACACTATAGTACTTGAACAATTTTTGCAACAAAATGTCGAATAATTAATTAAATTTTAAATCTTCACTTTGGCACTTGGTTTTTAAATTTTGAAATCTTTGGCAGGTAATAGTTATACAAAATATAATCATATTTTCTTCAAGGGTATGGAATAGTCTCTAGTGTGTTTAGATTGTCTCAATATTAAGTCTTTGTACTTGAAGGGTTTGCAGTTCAAACCTGAAGGTTGAAATTTTGATTTTATTACAATTTTGGCATAAATAATTTAAAAAATTTAAAAAAATTGGCAAATAATAATAATTTAATTTATGCCAAAATCATTCAAGTACTATGGTATGCATTTCTATATTCCAACTTTTAATGCCAGATTTATTTTTGCCAATTGTGCCAAGGTAAGGGGGCCCATTTTGGAAATGCCCCCAATTCAAAACTCTTAGTTTTAATACCAAGTTGAGTTTTTAAATGCACCCAAGCAATACGATATTCATTAGTATTGGATGGTTATTGAATTTTGAACATATTATTAACATGGAGTACAGATAACCTACCAAGTGATTAAGTTATTAATTAATTTTTGATTTTGTTGATAACTAATTAATAACCTAACCAATTGGTATTGACATTTCAAATTTTAATAAAATGCCCATATTACCTAGTTATAATCTAGGTAGGTTACCTAATATCACCACTAAAGTATTAATTACAAACCCAAGTACTTTACTTAAGTGTTAATTAAAAGCCTAAAGGTGGGGTCATACTTGATGTTAGGTTTAATGTCAAACTAATATTAATGAAATTAAAATTGCACACCAATCCACATTATATTGTTACATATTATATTAACAATAAGTCCTAAATGGGGATGACATGACATTGGTGCTAAACCAATGTTAACTAACATTAAATATCAAAAAAAAAAAATCAAGGTTTAATAGTTGTCCGTGCTTTTAGGCAAAGGTATTAGTCAAAGCTAAAATAGATTATTAACACTTTTGCAATAGAAATTTCATGCAACCAATGGGAAGGTTGAACATGCGTTCAAGTGTTTCATTTTTTTTCTTTGGGAGGGGGGCTATGTTTTTCCCTATTCCCAATGTGTTCCCATCTAGTTCTCAGTGAGTTCCCACATGTTCACCTAGGTTCCCCATGATCCCAACAATGTTCCCAAAATTTCTCATGATGTTCCTTCATGTGTTCCCTAAAGCAGCTCATTTTATCCCATATGGATTGCCCAAATTCCTCCCTTGCTATGTAGGCAAAGGGGAAGATTAAGTGCATCATATTAGCACCGTTAATTTTGAGAGGCTCCAACATATGTCATTAGTATAAATCTTGTCGTTTGCAACCAATCACTATGCAATTAGCTATCATTTGCAACTTTTTGTTAATGTTTGCAATTATAAATTTGATATTGTATAGTTTTTGGGTCATACAATTGTGTGTGTAACTAATGTGCAATTAAATGTGTACAACATGGACATGTGTTATAAAAATAATGGCTTAAATTAATATATTTAATATGTCTGCATATGTTATGTATAATATTATTATGTATTTTTAGTGCTAAGGTTTAGCCCATGCTAACTAAGGATAGCTTAAATTAACCTAAGCTAAATTAATTATGGCTAAATTAAGTTAGGCCAAAAAAGTCATGGCTAAAATAAATTAGGCTAAATTAATTAGGGCTAAAATAGCCATGGTTTAAATATGTATTTCAAGTTTTATTTGTAAAGTATATTTAGATATTTATTTTGACTAATAATTTTTTTTGATTTGATTTGATTTTTTATTTTTTTAGAAAATTTGAATTTGATTAAACAAAAACATTATTCAGAATCAATTAATATGATAATATTATAAGTAATTATAAATAATCATAATTATAATTATAATGATAATAAAAAATTTATATTCAATAATCATTGTATATTTAAATATATCATTTATGTCAAAATATTTATGGTAAATAGGCTACACTAATTAACCTACAAGTACCCAAACATCCTAAGTTCATAACAAGGTAATAACATTAAAATAATATTTCATTACCAATAATCATAATTATTAAAAATAAAATGCAATTAATTATTGGTATTTGGTACCTTCACCTATTGGGGGCAAGCCCTCACATTAAATCAAATTTATTTTTTAAAAGAACAATAATAAGGGTGGGGCAAATCAATAATATTTCTATGTTGTTGTAGCAACAAAAACACCTACAATCACATTGTTGTTTTTCACCATCAAGCATATTCTGCATGGTTTTTATTCCTTGTTTACCTTTCATCTTGGTCTCTCTTTTTGTTTGTTCTAGGGTAGAACAACCCATAACCAAACACTTAAAGGTTTAGAAAGTTTAGGTGTTCATGAAATAGCTTGATTGACCATGGAGTTTGAAAATGAATTGTAGAGCACCTTTCGGTGCTCCACACATCATTTAGTATTTATCATTTAAGTGAAAAATGAACAAGATATCAAGTCCCAATTTTGGACACCCTTAGTTGCTTGAAAAAATAACCAACAAACAAAAGACTCTTTATGACTAAACACCTTTGGTTCTATTTTCATAATCAAGGTTGATGAAAAGTAAACACAATGTAACTTAGAATCAAAATTGGATGAAGGAAAGAATAAACAAATTTTATGTGAAATTGTACATCAACCATCAATGGTTGGGATCAAAAAATTCAAATAGGGTTTCACACCCATGGTGATGGGTGTTCCTTTGTTCTTTAAACCCAATTCCCACAATGTTAACCCTAATTTCCACAATGCTAACCTTAATTCCCCCAACTCTTGGAGGTGCCATCAGGTTTCCCATTACAATTTTTTTTTCATTTCCTTCGGTCGTTTCCTTTTGGTCTAGCCTTCAATGTTAGCAACTTTGTAATGACAGTGTTTACATTTGGAGCTGAACTTCTTAGACTTGTTGTTTTCTTTGTGGGTGAAAAAGCATGGTAAAATATACATGTTGTAGGCCTTATTATAACATGCCCCTTTACAAACATTCAATGTTTTGTCCTTGCCTTAGCCTTTCAATGGGCTTCTCTAGAAATGCTATAATTACCAATCGTATCCCCAACTAGATTACTTCTACAACTAATTTGAATGTTGTGATGAGGCCTTTCTCTTATTGTTTTGACCTATGATGTAAACCAAACTCTATTAAAAGATATTTTTTGCTTTATTTTCAATTTGTTTCTTTGCCGCTTGTTCTACAACATTCAATAATTCAACTCTTTGCTTGTCATTTCATTCCTTTCTTTCCTTTCTTTTGGCCTTTCTAATATGTTATGTAGTTTTTTTTTTGGTAACCTTTTGTCACATAATTTCAAAGTATTCAATTGTAGTCATAACATGTGACTTGTTATAATCAACTAACAATTTTATCCCTCTTATTTTCCTTGCAATTAAGTCCGATAGTGACAACAAATGGGTAAGATGGAAGGGTGTTGGAGCAATAGAACTTTGAAAATGTGGGACTTCATATCCAAAAACTTGAATAAAATCAGCTAGGTTTATAGCTTTTCCATTACCTTGATATAATGTTCCTATTGTTGAAAAATCAGCTTCATTTTTAGATTGTTCCACATAGAACCTTAGTCCTTGTTCTTTGATTCCATTAAGATTATGGTCTCCTACATTTGTAACATTATGGTCTCCTACATCATGAACATTTGTAATGCCCATGCTCATTAATTCACTAGTAGTTGCATCCTCTCCCTGATGGATTGTGGGATGTCATATACTACATCATATGAGTTCCCGATGTTTTCATCTAAATGATTATTGTCTTTTCTTGCTATATAAAAACTAGTAGGTTCGATCTTATCATCCATAGTCCTAGGATTTAATGGCCAAACTAATGTTGCCTTGAACCCACTCAATATATGTTTTGTTTGGACAAGGATTGGTTGAATGTTTTATCAACCCAACTAACTAGTGTTACCTTGTCTGGTTCTAGATGATTGTTTCTAACCATGCTACTATATTTTTCTTTCCTAAAGGCAAACTTGAATGGCTCAAAACAACTCATGTTTAGAAGCTATAATGCATGAAACGTGTGGGTAGGCAAAGTGACCATATCCAAGCCAAATTGTTATGCATGTTTTATAGCTTCTGGCAGAACATGTGAACCATGCCCGTCTAGGATAAGTAAATGGTGATTAGATTGGCATATGCCACTAAGGATTGACTTGATAAAAAATGAAAGGAACTCCTTGAATAGAAAACAAATCATCCATGTTTTTTTTTACATAACTATACATGTTCCAAGTTTACAATCTTTGATGTAATTTTTTTTAATTATTTCATTTCCAAAAATGTAAAATCTTGATAAAAAAACCTCCTACAATGTTGACAATAACATTTAAAGTTAACCATTTTTGGGATTTAGGAATAATGTTGTATATTTGTTATGAACCTCTTTTGGCCAACACTCTAACTTTTGATTGTTGCCCAACTTGGATACCCATTCTATATGAGTTCCAAATGTGAGTTGTTGAGTATTTATGTTGATCAAACAATGCTTGGAGGTTTTTGTGAAGTGAGTTGTAGGATTCACTTGTGAATCCTTGAGCTCTTCAAACCTCTAATCCTTTTGCAAGTTGAATTATTAACTTTGGATGCCTATGTTTAAACTAGTACCATAAGGAGTATCCAAGAATCCCATGAATGGTGTAAGGCGAGTTTATGTGAATTTTGTTATTTTTCATTTGAATTGTTGCAGTGTTATTGACAACCCACAATGTTGCATGTCAAGTATCCAACCAACTATTGTTCGATATACTTCATGTGTTAATACACTTAGTGGTCCATGTTTTTTAGGGTTTGTCTTACTTGTCATGAGCATGAACACAACCAAAACTATAAGATTTTTTAACCAAAACTATAACAAGGGTAAACTTAGTTCCAAATCTAGATCGTGAAACAAGGAAAACAAGAACAAGAACACAACAAATGAAAATAAGAATCCAACAAAACATTATTGCAAAAAAAAAATTTAAACAAGGCTATGACAAGAAAACATACCCAAAATTAGTGTTCAACAAACTAAAAATAATGAGGAATTCTACTTTTATTTATACCCCTTGGGCACCTAACTTTAAAAAGTTTTTCAAGAAGCTTTTACATGTGGCACATGTTCATCCATGTGTGAACTATGCATGAATTAATATTCAAATGAAGGTGAATTAAAATTCAACGAATAGTGAACTTAACATTAACTAATAATGAATTAAAAGTTAATTAGAAATGAATTGAAAGTGAACAAATGGTTAATTGGAAGTGAACTAAAAGTGAACTAAAGGTTAATTAGAAGTGAACTAAAAGTTAACTAGACACATGAACTAAAATTTAATTAAAGGTGGACTAAGAGTTAATTATAAGTAAAATGGGACTTAAGTTAAAGTCAACTAAAAGTCAATTAGAAATGAACTATGAATTAAGTGGAAGTGAATTGAAACTTAATAATTACTTAATTAAGGGTGAACTAAAATTAAACTGAAAGTGAGGTATAATTTTATTACAAGTCATGGAAAATATTCAAATGAACGAATTACATTAAGATTTGTGACATTCATCACAAACTTCATGGGCCATAATTTGGCAATAATAGTTGTGCGAAATTTGTTTTTCATAGGTTTGTATGGAATAAACATAGATGTCATTCATTTACCTATATTGTTTGAACGATATTGTGTGCATTATTTAAACATAAATGTCATATGCTTGTTCATATTGTTTAGACACGGGTGTTGTATGTATATTTGTGTTATTTACACATGAAAGTCGTGTACATGACTTTCATGTTTAAATAATGCACGACATTTGTGTTTAAATGATACGAACCCATGAAATAATAGATTTCACATGGATTTGGAACAAACCCATGAAGCTCATAAATTTATGATGTTATTAGTGAGATGATCTGATCAAGATTTCAAGGGTATATTCCAAGTTTGGCTAACCTTTTACAATGATGTGAAGCCATTCTCCACTACATCCATAACCTCTTTTAAGCTTCTATTGTTCACTTGCTTCTTGTAGTCTTGTTTGTTCTTGCTCATCTCTAGCCAATGTTTTGTGTAAATTGCGAAGCAACATTCTCCTTGTTAGTAATTTCATGATGAATGGCACTAATCGTCCTTCTATGAGGGACATTCAACATCATGGTTGATTAAATATTTTTGCCACTAAACTCTAATGGACCAAGGTTCACGCCTTGCACCTAGTAAAGGTATACCTTGGGTTTTCTTGAAATCAAACCAAGATTAAGGAAATTTTGTTAGTTTTGGAAATGTGTCAAAAAATGTTATTTTGTTTTCCAAGTTTTAAAGATTAAATTTTAAAAATCTGAAAATTTTGCCTAAACTAAATTCTTATTTGTTGTTATTGTGTAGGTTGTTGGTTTAAATAGAAACCCACAACTCAAGCGAACTTGGGGGAACCTGCGAGATCTTAGTCTTCTACTAGTTTCTAGTTGTTTTGTTGTGTCCATAGCCAACTAGTGGTAACATAAAAACTTCTTGTACCTTTCCCTATAAATCTTGTTTATAATAATATTTTTCACTTGTCATTTGTTTCTATTACTTTAACCTCTATGTTGGTGTCCTCTTTTACTCTTTTCATTATTATATTTAACTAATATTTAGACTTGTGATCATTCTTTATTTTCAATATTAGAAAACATGGTACTTTTTTATCAACAAATCTAGTAAAAAAGTACCCAATTTTAACAAGCATAAAAAAAACCACTTTGTCATTTTGGACAAGTTGATTTCAACATGTTCGTTGTCATTGGGGTGGTTTTTTCATTGGACCATTTGACTAGTCATTTTGACTAGTAATTATGATTAGTCAAATTTTTACCTAGATAAAAAAAATTTGTGCCCAAGTAGGTAGGTTGTAAAAAGGTAGGTAGGTGGGTAGATAGGTTGTAAAAAGGCAGGTAGGTAGGTGGTAGCCTACCCTACCCTACCTTATATTACTCGACCTACTTTAACTTAACATAATGTATCCTACTTAGCCTACCTTACCTACCTTAGCCCTTTAAGCATGTACATAGGTTATAATGTTAGGAATTGAACCTTTGACCTTTCCAATGATAAACCAAGTCTTTAATTAATAGACCACACCATCGAAAGGTTTTCAAATTTTGTTAATTTTTTATTTCACATGTTTATTTTGACATTTTACTACAAGATTATGAAGTATGAAAGTAGGTAGGTTGTAGGAGATAGGTGGGTGGGTGGATAGGTAGTATGTAGATAGGTGGGCGTGTGGGTATGTAAGTACATATTACATGTATGTAAGTAGGTGTGTGGGAAGGTAAGTAGGTAGTACATCCATGTAAGTGGGTGGGTGGGTAGGTAGGTCAGTAGGTAGTTAATATGTAAATAGGTTATAAGTGGGTGAATAAGTAGGTAGGTAGTACATTTAGGTAGGTTATAGGTGGGTGGATAGGCAAGTAAAAAGGTAGGTAGGTAATACATCTAGGTGAGTAGGTAGGTAATATGTAGGTAAGTAGGTAGGTGGGCGGGTAGTAGGTAGGTATTACATTTAGGTAGGTGGGTGGGTTAGTAAATAAGTAGTACATTTAGGTACATGAGGGGGTAGGTAGGTAGGTAGGTTGTAAAATTATACATGGGAGGTAAGAAGTGGGTATTTAATAGGCATAAGATGTCCCATTTAACTAAAGAACATTGGTCATTTTGACTAATGATGTCATTTCTTATGTTCAATTTGACTAAATGTCCCATTTGACTAAAACCCATTGGCCATTTTGATTAAGGCTGTTTAACTTGATTAGATGTATTGGTCAAATAAATAATTTTAATAAAATTGATTGGTCAAAAATACATGTTTCGGGCCCTTAATCAAAATGGACATGTCCATTAGTAAAAAAAAGACCAATTAATCAACTTGAACTGTTTGAAAAACCATGTTTTGTAATAATGTTTTGTGCATTTTGGACTAATTGATTTTGATAATTCTACAATGGGCTTAGATTGACAATTTGTTTTTAGAGTTGTGTTGTCATTAACTTGAAATCTTAACACTATTGCATTTATAACATTAAAGCTTTGAGAAATTATAAACACCCTTTTCAACATAATCAACATACTTGGACATGTTGTTTTTTGGAAAATAATACAAAATGCCTTATTGTAAATGAATTTAAATTCTACTTGAAGGCTTGAAATTGTCCATGCTCAAGTTTTGAAAGTAAAAGTTTTTAAAAAATGTTGTTAGATAACATAATATTTCAATATTTGCCCTTATTTGTCACCCCATCAATAAATAATAGACATGTCATTATGGGTTGTATCAAATTTCAAGGATTTATCCAATACTTACAACCAAACATTAAAAGCTTAGTTTTCCCACATTTTTTCAAAAATTCCCAAATAATTTTTTGAAACAATGGGTCAAGCCCAATCCCATTTCCAAACAATTTTGTGCATAATATTGATGGGGTCACCATTAAAGAAAATACATTTTTTTTAAATTCTAAGGGATGAACACACCTAATGTTGAACATATTTTTTCCAATTGTGGAGGCGAAATTTATTTTAATAATGAACCCTTCTTTTATAAAAGTACACTTGCAACCAAAAGGAAAGGGAATATAAAGAATACCTCTTGGGCACAAGAGACACATAGTAAAAGTACAAATCCTAGGAATCAATTCCCATATTTACATTCTTGAGATTGTAAACTTAGTGCTACAAGAATTTCTTTTGATGGTATTGATATGTTAGAACAAAATTTAATATTTTGTGTGTGAATTGCCAACTGGCACATACCCGGTGATCTCTTACCAACTTGTTGTAATGGTAGTAGATAATTTGCTGCCAGGTACAAATCCATACATTATATATCTAAAATCTATTGAAGTTTAGCTTGAGGTCAGAACCCTTAGTGTTCAGTTAGTCCTTATGAGTTATTAATCCTTCCCCAATAAATGCAACAAATGAAGAAGAACAATTAACACTACTAGGAGATGCAGCCAAAGTTCACTAGGCATTTCACTAGGATTTTGAGTGAACTAGGACAGATTCACTGTATGAAATCATGGTAAAACATGTTAACCCTTAGTGACCGAGGACCGGCTGA
>Ga0209208_10007217_pt1 | contig 15122 bp, 14 predicted proteins | sample S1TSphfallax_3_FD_187694 | JGI IMG/M metagenome (GOLD analysis project Ga0209208, IMG submission 187694) | Host-associated microbial communities from peat moss isolated from Minnesota, USA - S1T2_Fd - Sphagnum fallax MG (SPAdes) (version 2) | ecosystem: Host-associated > Plants > Peat moss >...
TTTGTCATTTTGCTAAAAACAAAAGGTCTCAAGCAACATGGTCAAGGAAACTGTTGAAAAATTCCCAAAAAATCATTACATTTCCAGGATGAAAGTTATGAAATGCCCAAGATTTTGAGAGGATTTGGGAAGATTTTTAGCTTTCTTCTTTTGAAATCTACATATATAGCTAAGTGGTATGCCAACATGTAATAGGATTGCAAGATTTTCTAGTTCTCCATTTGTCTTGTAGTCAGATTTGGCTAAACCCTCTTGTGGCTGATGACCACTTTTGGAGCAAAATGAGAGAACTAAAAAAAAAAAAAAAAACACTGAGTTCTTGATCTACTATTAACATTCTGAATATTAGAACATACCAATGAAAAACCGTGGACTACGTTTACTTAGTCCTTCCATAGTACATGCTCAATGGCGTGGGAGCTGCAAAACCAAATCCTCCAACAAATGCGGTGGTTCTAATGAGCACAGAAAACAAATATGTGCAGAATACAACATAATCTACAGGTTTCACAATTTGCATCCTATACATATCTTGATTTTGCTATATGAACTTGATGTTAATATGGATCTTTGACATTCTTTATATATGAAAACAGTAGGAGTTGTCAGGCTAGATGTTTTAAATAGCAGAAGGAAAAGGATGGGGCCATACAAACATTGAAGGAAAAGGATGGGGCATACAAACATTGGAGGATATTCAAGTTGATAATTTTGTATTTGGTTATGTGGCCAATTACAACAATGCATATCTTGAATGATAAAAATATGCCTATAGTGCATGGTTTTGGATGCAGATGAAGTTCTATAGAACTGGCAAGATGATGACGAAGGCTTGTGGCTGAGTGAAACCATATATTACAGTATTGCCAAATTTGTAAATCATCAATGCCATGGTGCTAACTTGCATCACGGATGTGCATGCCACGGAGATGCACACACCTTAGGAGCTTACATGTAACACACATACCAAGTAGGAACTTTTCATAATGGCAATTTGTTTGCTGCAAGCCTAAGGATATTACAATCGATAGCCACAATTTAAGACATTGGGGCATTTGCAAGCAAGAAGGATCAATTTTGACAGATTTAAAAAACTTAAAATATTTTTCATCAATGTATTTGGACACTGCCAAAAGTGTAAATAGCTTGGATGTCTAAGCTTGAGACAAATAATCATCTTTTCCCCCAAAGAGAAGTTAATGGTCACTTTTTAATACATCCTAAACTACATTGTTTGTGAACAAAATTATGGGAATTCAACAAAAATCCTGTTATAAAATACTTTGCCATTTTCCTCAATTCTTGTAATTCTAAAAGCCCTTCAAACTTTCATGCCACATTGAAAATGTTTGAAAACCTTTATTATGAATTACAAATGCATTTATCAAACTTGGAGTAAAAATGTTGTTATTCATTAAAGACTATGATTATAATGAGTTCATTTACAACTTTTCAATGCAGTGTTTTTTTTATTGGCGAATTTTCACAAAAATTCGACCTGATTAGTATGATTTCCACCAATACAAAGGATTTTTCATGAGAAAAATGGTTCAAATTCGCCAAATTTCGAAAAGAAAAAAATTCAAAAAGTCAGATTTTTACAATAAGTTCCAGTGGGTAGCCAAGAATATAGAAGGGTCCTGATTTTTTTCTATCTGGCACGTATCCAGAATTGGCTAAAATAGTTTTTGAATGGTCACCACCTTGGCTACATCACAAAATCCTTAAAAATAACCCTGTTTCAAATGTATTGACATGAAAAGTTGTGCATATTTATAAGCCTTCTTCTAGTTGGTGTAAAACATTAATTTTCAAATAATTTCACAATTGCACATAATTGTCTTATCACATATGAATCCTTTTTCATAAATTTCAAAAACTATTTGAAGTGGGACATCTTATAATTCCTAAGGGAACAAAAAGAAACGCAATCTGGAGTCCATGTATGGAAACTTTTAACTTGCAAATATGCAGTAAAGGAGTCACACCCTATTATAGCAATGGGTGCAACCTAGGGACCTTATTGCACTCGTGCTTCCCCAAACTAATTTGTTTTGTGTTCATAAACCTCTATAAAAGTACTGCCTTCAAAAGTTTGATCACATGGTATAAACCAATTCTAAATCAATCCTAATTACTTTATATCCAACTCATATACTCTACAAGACACATTGTCATACATGTATTATATAATTAGACTCAACCCCAAGCTCATCTGCAACTACTACACCCATTGCCACAACACCAGACCTAGGACATTATGGGTAGAGTTTCAACCTCGGCTTTATACCTTTCCTATGGGATAAGAATTTGTTTCTCACTACCACATAGAAAGAACTATGCATCTATCTTCTCTAACTTTTACTAAGCTGGAACAATTTTCGATTTGAAATGTTCAGATCATAGAGTGCAAATGTCATTAGATACAATGACCAGCAAGTGACACATTAATTTGGTGTGACCATTCTAATAACCAAGAACCCATGAAAGCTATTTCAAATGTAATAAGATTGATGAACAAAACGCAGGGACACATATTTGTACACTGTATGTGGTTATACTCTTGAAAAGTACAGCATGTAAATCTGGTGTTTTGGAACAAGCATATGCCAACACTAAAATATTAAAATGTCCAAAGACCGCAGGATATACATATTGAAGTATTTAGGAAGACATACTGTCATTCCGATCAAAGATCATGCAACGCAAGATTCCTTGCCACAAGTGTCTTGAAAATTGGATTCTTCCCCTGGTTTGAGACGCATATCTTATTGCAAATACATGGGTAAGGACACTATATATAACTGAGGCCCCATTTCCCTGGTGCACATGTTTGTTAAAGTATCTACACAATGCAACTTCAAACATTATACATTAATACACAACTGTGGTATCTCCACTCGTCAAACAGAATAATAACCACTGGGTCCCAAGAAGCCTGAGGAAGAACAAATTGGTAAAAGACAAAATTGTAGGCTTCACAAAGGAGTAAAAAAGCAAAATGATTGTGGTTCAACCCATCAAGTGCAGGTCCATTGGTGAAGTCCCCTGGCACCAGGATGAGTCCTGCTTCAAAACCAGCAAGTGGGTCAGGCTTGGCTCAATGGCATGCCTGGTAAGTCTTGCAGCTCTCCTCTCCCGAAGACAGGAAGGAAATCCTGGTAGTCTAACCAAGCCAGTGCAACGTTACATACCAGCCCACAATAGACTTGACTGTTAGCTATCTGGGAGCTTTTGAATGCCCTTCTGTTTCCCATCCGTACCCTGCACTGTATCACATAAGAGGATAACAAGTGTCAAATTTCATAGATCCTCTTATCACACCAGACAAACAGCAATCAATGATATTACTTACAAAAGAGATGCAGGTTCAGGAGGGAGAGCAGTTCCATTTTGCTGTTGTGATGACACCCAGACATCATTTCTTCCAAACAATATATAATATGCTGTATATATATAAGAAGTCTGAGATGCATCATGTCAGTAGCCAATATGCATCACATGGTCACACAAGAAGTGCCCAAATTAAGCAAAAACCATGGTAAGATTATCAGGACCTATTGTTGCCCAGTGTGGCTGGAAAATACTATTACCACCGAACAAAGTTGACATGGCTCAATTTTAAAAGATGAAAAGACTGTCACAGTAGAACAGATTTGGTCCTCACTAAAAGATGCTAGACAAGTAAACAAACAATGTCCAAGCACAGGCATACCTGTTGGCAGTGGTTGTGATACAGCTGGTGTTGACCTTCCCAATGGATTTACCCTAATCCTGCAAGAAATCAAGTACATTACTGGAACTACATACTAAAAAAATTAGAATAAAAAAGCCCACGAGGTTCCACTTCCATTAAGTCATTGGAAATCATTTCATCCTTGATTCAGAACTTCCTGCCCTGTTTTTTCCTTTGAAACAAGTTGTCTTAAAACCAAGCAGGTCACAAAAAACTTCAAGAATTTGATGTAGACAAATCTTACTTGTTGTGAATATTAACATACTCATCTGTTTCATCCAGAATTTCCTCCTGAAATCAACAACCCAGAATCAATCAGAAATCTAGATCACATAATAATTCACACATTGATCCCAGGTTTCCTGGTAGTTTTCACAAGAGAAAAAAGGTGACAATATGCCTAACTGTGATAAACAGCACCCAGGAGTGCTATATGCAGAAGATCATGAGCTCTTTATTGAGCAACCCTCTAGTCCTCTTTAACAGAATCTTTAGAGGGTAGACTTTCATTCTTCAGAAGGACAATATGACTGGCCATCTGAGAGACAAATAACTCTTCACAACTACAAAGCCTCAAAAACCTATAAAATTAACTATTGATAATTCCCAACTTAGCAGTAATTGAGATATTGGAATGAACATTAGGCATACAAACCATTTCAATACCTGCATACGCTGGTTGAGAACATTTGTCAAAAACATCGCAGGACATACCTTAAGGACTTTGTTTCACAGCTAGATCCAAGAAGTTACAAGAGCTCTCAGTAAGATTCAATTTAGATAAAACAATATAGAAGACAGATTCAACCAACCTGCAAGAGTTCCTCAATGAGATCCTCCATGGTTATGATTCCAACCACTTCCTCATCATTTGGAAAGCTATTCAGTGTTTCATCCCCTATCTCCAACACATTGCGAGCTCCAGTTTGCTCCCACTTCTTGGTGCTGCGCTGGCCAAGAAGTTGGCCACCAGTATTTTTCTCATCTAACTTAATAACTGGAGCTTTGCTGACGGGAGAGGCAGAATTTGCTGATACAACATGGGTAGGCAAAAGACCACCATGATCACTGATTACCCCTTGATTTTCTACATGTAGCCTTCGCACTGCATCAAAACCATAAGGACTGTATTAGAGAGAAAAATGTACAACTATTACACCCTGTTGAAGCCTACAGAAAATTTGCTAAATCTGTGGAAACCTTTTCATAAACAACAGTTCAAAAAATGCAAAGCCAAAGACATTTCTGTCCACAAGTAAGACAATGGAAGTGCGAGGTCTGAGCCAATACTCTTAGTGGACTTTGATTCAAAGTTTTTTGGTGGCTGTCTTTCATCCGCCTTCGACTGCTCTGAGTTTTGTTTGACAGATTCAGCCTTCTCCTTGTTGCACTTGACAACAACAGCCATATGACTGTGTCCTTTCTGAAAATCGTTCAAGATATCATAAAGAGGCACCCCCTCTGCTACCCTGATCAATACACAAACAAACTTCAAATCCATGCATATATCTAGAGCTGACAAAATTCAGATTACTTATAAAACTCATGTGCTGTAGGCAAGGTTGATGGGTTTATAGCATTAGCTGCATAACCACCTAGTAAAACTCCAGATAAATGATTCCTAAGTTCAATTTCTTGTGCTAAATCATAACATTTACTTCACATCACAGATCCATTTGGAAATCTTGCAGGTACTTTCACCAAGATGGCAGACCCATGCATAACCATCCATACTCAACCACCTCAGATTCTTTCCACAGTTTCAGGAAACTTGGAAAGAAAGACTAATTACTACCAGCACCAAATTGCAAAATCTATGATTCAACACATGTATCTCTGCCTAGTAATGCCTTTACTTCACACATACTTGACTGCACCAGATGGAACTCTCAGGCTCTCAATTCCTTGCTTTCAGTTCCACATTGATCAAAGATTTGTGATGTTGCTAATGTAACAGTCTCTAGAAATGAGGTAACTGACGCATGTAAGTTCTATACTGTTCACAAAGTTCCCACTGAAAAATTCTCTTGTAAAGTTTACTGCAGTTGAATGCACTGTAGTAACTACTAGTTCCAATTTGGCCACCCAGGAAAAGGCAATACAGAAGAGCATGTGCCCTAATTCATTCCTCCAATGGGTGCCAAAATAAGGCAAACACATAAATAGCACTAGCAATAGGGACAGGATCTGTTCCTATTCCCCAGATACATGCACAACCTGTTTCAATCAAAACTCTCAAGGAATTGTTCTTAATAAAGGCCAACTGACTTCAATTGTAGATGTTCAAGAAGGGTTAGAGATGCCACCTGGGAATCTTTCGAATTGTACAGTTCCTTACAGGTGTCTCATCTTGAGGAAGAAGAGTCAGCAAATTCTTCACCTGGAAAGTGCACCATGAGTATGTCAACTTTCTCAAAATAAAATGCTGCCATCAGCTGTATTTCACATTCCAACTTTGCAGGGCAGCAGTTTAGGTTGTCTTAGGGCTATCTGCAATTTGAGCTGCTTACACTCCTAATGACAAAACAACATGGCATCTTCCTTATGCTTCTGTATCCAAGAAGTTGATGGTGGTCACCCACTTTTTGAATCCAACTTGATGCACACATCATGTAATACCTTGCTTAGATGTAATTCAACATGCCAAGCTGTAACTTAATTCCTTATTGCAGATGAAAAAGACAAGTGACCTACCAGAACAAGGCCCACTATATTAGTCACACTTCCAGCATATACTGGAATGCGACTATGACCTTTTGCCATTATCATCTGCATCATCGCACTGCAATAAACCAAAACCTGGGATCAGAGAGCCAGTTCATGTAAAAGCACTGGAAAGCTCAACATGACCTACATTGCAGAAGACCTTTTTTCTTATTTCAAAACATAAAGAACCTTCCATTCAAAAAAAACCTTTGCAAGTACTGAGAACTTCTCAATGCTTACAATTTAAAGGAACCTGAAAATAATTTGGAGATGAATCTATTATAAGGAACTGGATATTTCAGATCTGACCAGAAAACCAGAAACCATCAGCAACCATGAAAAAGAGGGAATCCCACCCTAAAGAAAAGAGAAAAACAGACCACAAAACAGAACTAATGAGTGGTTTGAACAACAGCATTGGTCATACACATGTTCAGGGACCTTCAACAGCAATATGAATGGCATTGGCCACATACCATATCATCCCCACTGAATTCATCAGTTCCCAGCAATGGGTGCAGGTTAATGTCAAATATTAACCAACATAACAAGTTTCTGTCCCTAGACCAACAGTCACAGGGAAATTCAGCCATGGCTAGCTCAAGAAAAGAATACCAAAAGACCTTGAGAAAAAAGACTGACATAGAAAGAGGAAAAGGCCAAAAAAGAAAAACCCCAACAAAATATGAAAAAGCAAAGAAAACAGAGAGATGAAGGACATTGAGGCAAATTTTGCAGCAAAAAAGCATCAGTTGGAGAATCTGCGAAAGAAAAAACTTCCTTTACAAGGTGTTTCTTCCTGTACAAGGTGGCATATAGAAACATTATTCACCCAAATACTGGGTGCATAAGTTTTACCTAGGATGTATGTTCCATCACATGTAAAATTAATGTTTGCTTGGCTGTATTGGAAAACATACACCATTTCCCATTAGGTAGCATGGCAGTTTTCTCCTCAATATTTCTGGGAACCTATCAACAAGTACTTCTAGATCACCTAGGAGAGATGTTGAAACCACATAGCCACCACCTGAGAAGCTAGTCTCCATACCCACCAGTTCAATAGACCAGTTTTGTGGATACTTCAACAAACCTTACTATCAGATGGAGGATGAAATGGATTTACTTTGGAGTGGAACAAGTGGTTATTTGTTGTAAACCACTGCCAGCCAGTTTCATGCCTGCAAGTAAACATTATAGTCTGGGAAATAAATGGTAATGACCTCATTCCCAACTGAACATGGCAAGGGACATTATGCAACATTAGCAACGGTGAGCACATAATGAAACAAAACTCATCACAGGACAAGAAGCATCATTGTCTTTGTGAGAAACAACTTTATGATTACATACAGGTCAAGCTTTGAATTCACATCCAGTGCAAATACGTCTTCAATTGGAGTCATTGCTTGAGAAGCTGTCTTAGATGTCAGCTCCAAAGCTCCAGCAATAATTGTAGTCTCATCATATGTCAATTCTCCTCCTTTTCCAGCCTGCATTTGAACTGATCAATTCATGCACCAAAGCTTGACTTTTGCATCCTTCCTCACAGAATGTCACCTTTCTAGATGCAATGAACAAGTTTAAGAGATCTGTTTGAGTACAACCAGGAAGACCATCATGCACAACATTTAATTTATTGTAACAACACCCCTGCCAGCAGCAATACATCACCTTCTACTAAAATGGGAGAAAAACTCCCCGCATAGGACAGTAACCATCAAAAAGAACATTTGGATGATATTGAACAGCTGAAATGCTATAATCGACAAGAATCATGCAAACAATGTCAATTGATATCTGCATGTTATGGGTGAGAATGTGCAACCACTATCCTGAGCTCCTCCTTGCTCTTTGACTAAACATATAGTCAACAGCTGTCCTCTGAATTAGCAAAAAGTAGAAGCCTTGGTGAGACATTCTTAACAAAAGTTTGTTCACTACAAATTTCACACTATCTTTAATTTTTGGTCAGTGAATCTAAGGTTTCTCTAGATTCAATCTGGAGATTGAGAAATTTAATTAAGTCAATGACTGTTAATACAATGTCAGGGATCCAAAAAATTTGGAAGACATGTTCAGTTTGTATAACTCAGTGAACTCAGGTTATTGACCGCAGGCAAAATAGTTCTATAGAAGCAAACGCACTTCAAATGGGGTACTAATGAAATTTCCAACTGGCAAAGAAAAGGAAGAAAATTCTCTCTCATATAAGCTAAGACCCTCTCCCATATATTCTGTTTCAAAATGAGTGTTCTTGTAGTGTTCAAACAATTAGTGCAATTCCAAAGTACATAACTTCATAAAGTGAACAGAGTTTTAGGGAATTCTCACCGCATTTCCATGCATATCCACTAGAGTCTTTAACTCAGCTCGTCGGAAAAGAGGGTCGTGACCTTTTCCAAGAATCAAATCTAAGAGCTGCATAAGTATTAAAAACACTCATCAGTCCTCTCTGGTAGTAAGCAGCTTGGGGAAGTTTTACACTGACTGATTACTATTTTCAACAACATTGGGTTTAGAGTTTAGGGTTTAGGGTTTAGGGTTTAGGGTTTAGGATCACATCCCTGAATTCAAATTTGTTTCTTTAGATATTGAGAATGTTGATCATAGATACAACTCATGAAAAGTCACAAAGTATCTTGAGTTACTGAAAGACAGGTTATACAGTTATACAGTTACTAATGCATTTGACCACAACCACCCTAATACTGCACCTAAACCCTGCTAATAATATTCCAAATGTCCTATGTGACCATCTGGGTCAACAGATGGAGCTAAATCTTACCTTGCTGATTGGATATGCAACTGGGAAGAAGATAACAAGAAGTACACGGACCACTGGTGCCATAGCAGAACCAACAGCCAACCCGAATCTGGAGCAAATTGCCTGAGGTGCAATCTGAACTCATCCCCAAACAGCCAGAACAATTCTTTCAATGAAGTGCACATCACCAAAAGAAATTTCGAAGCATGGCAGGAAAATGCTGACAGTGGAAAAGTAGATGGCTGAACACAACACATCCCTGTTGGGAAGTGGTTCGCAGTTACTCTAGCTCTGGCTGGGATTATACATTTATTGCGCTTCCCTAAGGCTGGTACCTTATGACAAGCCAATTCCATGGCCCATCCCACAGTCCAGAAAGATTTCCACCACTGTTTCATTTACTACCCTCTGAAATCCTTAAAAATTCCTCCCAGCATCCAATGGATGTCTTAGGGTCAGGTCACATCTAAGTTGCTCAATCACCATTTTTCTGGTATCTAGTGATGGAGTAGTGTCCACATGTGAGATAACAATGACTACCAGACCACCCAACTTGAGAGATTCCATAGTTTTTGAGTGGGTCCTTCCCCACCCACCCTCCCACCCAATGGATTTGAGCAGTTCAACTTTTTGCACATTCACTCACAGGTGGCAGTCATGAAACTGGTTATTGCCAGTTAGCTTATTTATTACAAGTTTTATCATTTGGTCTACTAGGGGCTCTTTACATAGGGTTTACCATTTGTGGACTATAGAAGGATTTGATTTTGACCTAGTGGTTCATTGCACATACGAATGCTATTCCACTAATTTTTCACTATTCTCCAATAGTTTGACTAGCAAAACCTCCACAAAATAGTCATCAAACAGCTTACATGTGACCTGACCCTTAGAATACTCTAACTTTCTAAGGCAGGAAAAATATACACAATAAAAATCTTGGGACAGATTGAAAAACATACCTCTCCAAACATGAGAATCAATGTCACTGAAATGAGAATCGCAAAGACTGTGTTCAAAAGTGAATTCAGAAATATAGGGAGTGCCTGATTAGACAATGACATTAACAGAAAATCAGAAACATCAAGTCTCATAATAGACTGCTTGTGCATGGTGAGGCGGCCATTCTGGAAGATTACAGAGTCAGTACACCAGATTGCAAACTTGGTAGTGTATATCTCTCTGAAGACTAGGAACTGATGTGGACAAATGATGACCATACCTCCATTGCAAGTGCATTCCCTATCAACAAGGTGACAAGTAGCAGATGCTGGTTCTTGACCACCGGTAAAATTTTAGCTGCAACAACAAAATCCAGACAGCTATAACTTGATGATGATGATGCGACAAAACAAGTGCAAAATTTATAATTAACAAGCATTCTAGTTAGAGACACCTCATTAGCTTGACCAAAAGTTCCAGACTCTTCATCATCTTCTCTGTGAGGCCTTTTTCCCCTGGAGACTCCGTAAGCATGCACAAATGTGCGTATTCTCCAACATACAAGATAGTATACTGCAGAAATGTGAACACACTGCTTTCTAGTTTTGAAAATTCGATCCTAAAATCCGGCGCAACAATCAATCAAACTGAAAAATAAATGTGGCGCATCTGGCTCATAAACCCCCAAGAATTAAGAATAGTGGAGATTTCCTCCTCCTACACCATAATCATAATACATATTGTGATATCCTGCATCAACAGAACCTACAGGTCTTGCAAAACTACAAAGAAGCAGGCAGTATCTTATCGCAATATCTACCAATCACTCCTCCAAAATAAGGAAACTCTGACGCACAAAAAGGAAACACATGCCAGGGACTGAAAACTCGCACTTTCGTCACAACACCGACAAACAGAAATCCAAAAAGCGGCAGACCAGCGCAGGTGAAACAGAGATACTCTCTGAGAGAGAGAGAGAGAGAGAGAGAGAGAGAGAGAGGTAATTACCTGCATGTTTGCGATCCGCTGGTTGGCCTGATTTGATGAGCACTTCGAGATCCACAAGCCCTAGCGACATGAGTCCCAGCGTGAGCCCCGACATCAAGCCCGCAAAAAGCACCAAGCCGATGATGACGAGAATATAGACGTAAAACGTCGGAGTCCCGGGGTCGACTTTACTCATAGCTGGACAGATCGAAGGATCGAGTGCTGGCTTCCTTGCCGCCGATCAATCGAGTGCACAAAACGTTTCTGGTTCTTCTTTGCCTTCCGCTCCTCTTCTCTCTCTCTCTCTCTCTCTCTCTCTCTCACTCTTCCCGCAACAACGACAACAACACACCCGCAAAAGGAGAGAGCGTAGAGACCAAGAACAAGAAGGAAAAATGAGTAATAAAAGTGCAAGCAACGTAATTTCTTCTTATTATTCAATGTTTTGAAGACAATGCACGAGACCGATAGCGCCAGTTAGGCCCGCTTTATTACACTAGGAGTCACGGCCAATGTTCCAACCCAAATCCAACATTCCTATTGGTGCAAAAGTTGAAATCAGCCCAAAAGGCTTTTACACTAGGAGTCAAGGCTAAAATAGAAAAAAAAAAAACTTTTCACTCTGCCCCAAGTTTACTAATAAATGCTGAACTTTATGGCCTTCTATTGGCCCCAAGGCTGAAAAAAACAAAAGGATACCATCAAAATTTGAGACGCCAATTTGCAACCCAAAAATGTTCAAAATTTCGCCTCAAGATTTTTGGGGGCCCTGACTCCTAGTGTAAAGCGGGCCTTAGTCTTCTTCCCGGGCCTGAATGTGGCGCTTTCTATAGTCTCTACACTCCTTAATTAATTAATCAAGTGTGTGTTTAATTACATTGCGCCTATTATTAACTTACACAAAAATATCTTACAATAGTACCTACATATCGGGGATAACTATTTGTTAACCGTTCTAAAATCAAGTGACTGGACTTGTTTATTATCCTACTAGTACCTATGCTGGTTCGGCAGCAAGGTGCCTAACAATTATTATGGATTTATTTATTTATTTATTTTGGTCAGTTATGTTCCGCTGTAAAAATAACTATAATTTTATGATTTGACATTATACTAAATAATGAAGCTATTCTGCTTGAGAGCTTGCTTCATTCAGATTTTTGGTAATTCCAGACAAACATATTTTTTCAGAATTTTTGGCAATTTCACAAACTAATTTATTAATGCCTAACCCGCCTTAGTACTTTGGGTTAGTGATTGTTATTACTTGTTCTTGGTGTTGGTTAAAGCTCTTGGCAGCAGGTTTGGGCCTGAATCTGGTAAACCCTTTGCAGATGAAAAGCCACACTAAATAAGGTGCCTCTCCAACTACACTAGAACATTTGGAGCAGCTCTTTAGTCTTTATGTAGTTGAATTACACAGGGAGGTGAAGCCCAAGGGTGAGAGGGCATTATTGAAATAAGGGCTTGTGAAACATGAGTTGAGAGCAAAGCTCAATTTTGGTAATGCTCTCACCTGTGGGCTCTAAGCAGCGTAAAAATTGAGCAACCTTGAGAGAGAGAGAAAGAGGATGCTTTATGCATTAAGCCCACCATGAAAATAAAAAACCCACCATTTTTAACAATAGGACTCTGATTCATAGGCCAGGGGAATAGTGGGACACTACAGCATGGCCTCCAGTAACACTACAAAAAATTTAAGAGATTTTCATGAAATCTTTATTCTGTCCATCACTAGAAATTTGGCCTTCAGCAATTCAAATTTTGAAGTAGGAGTTTTGTTGTCCTTTTCTTCGTGTATTTTCATAGATTCTTTGTATTAGATCTTCGACAAACCAGCACAGCTCATTGCTTAATGGCTCTCTCTGCCCTTTATGCCAGATTCACACTCAAAACTTAGCTTACTGGACCCTGAACTTCTCCATCTAGATGCATGAACTTGTTTGGCGCATTCCCACTGTCTGGCATTAAGCACAGATAATATCCCAGATGTCACACACACATTGGGTCAAATCAGGCCAACATTTTATGCTGAAAGCTTACAGCAATGCCTTACATCTTCGATCTAGGCAGAGCCAATATATTTTTGACAGGTGTACATCAACCCGCCACGTTCTCGTATTTGATTTGCTGCTTGCTGTTGATTGATAATTGAACTATTATTTTACATCACTTTTTTTTGTTTTCATTTTTCCATTTCTTTATTTCAGGGGCCGTGTTGGGTTGTGTTCTCTTGATATAAGTTTGGCACATTTACATCAACTCTCTATAGGTTATTGGAAGGCAGAGTAGTAACTTCAATATTTGTAGTCTTCTTTAATAAGGTCCTTGAGAGACTTCTTTCGATCATTTGGGGGGGAGGATAGGCTCGTGACTAGGCTTTTTGACCAAACTTTGCGCTTTTTGGTCTTTACTTCTTTTGAGAAAGCCATGCCTTTTCGTGAACCAGCATCTACATTTGTACCATGGTAAATACTAGAAACCCCAAATTTGTTTGGATTTCTTCTGAGCATTAGAAATATCCTGTCCCTAGACCACCGTAATTAGATCATAGTCTCATAGTAAGTGCAAAGGATATCTCCTTCAGACGTTGATATTTCCATTAGCCATTAGAGGTATCCCATAAAGCAAGGAAAACACAACATCAGAACCCTGAGTTTGATCATAAACGGGGTGAGTTCCCAAAAAGAAAACTGGAAAAAAAACTATTACCATTCAAAAAGGGGGGTACAAGAGGGTTTTGAAACTCAAAAAAAAACCATCAATTTTGTGTGGTAAACTAACTTCATCCCCGTCTTCACCCCTCTTTCCTTTTTCCTGAGCACCTCCACTCCTGCTACATATATTTTCATTGCTCTTACATGTACTGCCACTATAATTAGTGTGGAACCTTGTGCATTAAATGCTGAGTTTCATCATTTCATACCCAGATTTAATATGATTTCCTCACTTTTACCGATACCACTCATTTGAGGTTGTTTAAAGTTTAGAGATCAAACGAGACCCAAAGACAAGGTGAAGACACAATGACTTTAAAAATATCTTTATTGTGCTATTGACAGCGCCAATACTCGTTTTGCTTCGGAGAGGTTTCATGCAACTTGGACCATGTGTGGATGGACTGCGCCAATACTCGTTTTTGCTTGGGAGAGGTTTCATGCAACTTGGACCATGTGTGGGGGGCACACCGCCAACACTTTCGGTGCTTGGCATCAAGCTATGTTTGGTAACATTCTCAATTCCTCTCCAATTTGTAGGAAACTACTATGGGTTGTGGGGACTAATCGAGGGTGCTTCACTTATCTTTAGGCAACCTCTTGACTCTTGAGGTTCCTTGTTGCTTTGTTATTTATTTCCTTGGTCCAAGAGATGCCCGTACATGGAACAGTGATTATAAATAAATAAGTACCCCCCCCCCCTTTTATATTGGCCGCATTCGTCCAGATAGAAAATGGCCACAAACGATTTTGGAAATAGAAATTTCATGCTTAGTTTTCTTTGGGGGGGTGGGGGGAGTTTAAAGTTCTACTCAGCCAATGAGGAGATGCAGCCTGCACCCTAAGAGGCCCATGATTTTTTTTCTTTTGGAATGTGAGATTTGTATTTTTTTCTCTTTTCTATTATTAGTAAGAGGGGGTTGTGAATATTTTGTTTTCTATTTAGGGTCATGGGTGACATTTTGTGTCATGACACACTTTTGTTTTGGTTTTCATTGCAAGGTACTTGTGAAGGTCCAAAAGTAGTTCTGTTCTTTTTCACTTACATAGATGTGCCACAAGTGAAACAAGAGGATTTTTTGCATTTTAATTTTATCAACTTTTTTCATGAATTCATTGCTTTGCTTTAAAGTCATTTTGTTCTTCTTTGTTCTTTTATTACTTTTTTTTCTTTGTGCCACACAGAGACTAGAAAGTAGCATGCTTAAATGCCATAGAACTTATCTTTTGCACAGATTTTTTTTTTTTTAATTTATTTTTTTCACTT